>Ga0310345_10001965_pt1 | contig 21584 bp, 22 predicted proteins | sample HC15DNA20500_MG_FD_204667 | JGI IMG/M metagenome (GOLD analysis project Ga0310345, IMG submission 204667) | Marine microbial communities from station ALOHA, North Pacific Subtropical Gyre - HC15-DNA-20-500_MG | ecosystem: Environmental > Aquatic > Marine > Oceanic | place: Pacific Ocean: North...
GAGCTTTAAGAAGCCAGCTACATAAAACTACAGCTAAGAAAACAATACTGCCTATTCCAAGAATTTTTGAAGGGCCATAGAGGTCGGCAAGAACACCGTTGGCAAAATAGGAGAAACTCATGAGACCCCCTGCGTGAATGAGATAAACGCTGGTGATTCTTCCTCTTAAGTAATCTGGTGATACCGACTGAATCATAATCGTAGCGATGGTCATGAACGCAGTATGTGAGATACCTATAATCACTGTTCCCACCATCGCGGGCTGCAAAGTAGGGGAAATTGTTAAAATAAGGTTCCCTAGAGAGCTCACTAGCGCAGAAATTATAAGCAATCTTCCCAAAGTACGATGGTTGCTCACTGGAGCCAATCCCGATGAAGCAATTAGGGCTCCAACGCCTATCATCATGTGCATATAAGCGACACCCTGTCCTCCCGAGTTTAATTGATTCTCTGAGACTGCTGGGAGAAGAGATTCAAAAGACATTACCAATGTACAGTGAAACATAACAAGGTACATCACACTCCTCAGTACAGGATGGCTGTAGATATAACGGAAACCGGAAATAGTGTTCTGTATTAGACCCTTTTCTGGATCAATACGTCCGGTCGAAACTGCGGTAACCCGAGTCACAAGGTAAACACCTAATGCATAAGCGATTACACAGGATAAAAAAATCCACTTTATATCCGCTAATCCCATAAGCGGCGCTATAAGACCGGGCCCTATTAAGCGAGTGGCATAATAGCCAGCGGAAATTAATGTGTAGGCGTTCGGCAAATGTTTTGTCGGGACTAGATTGGCTGCTAACGCTTCTATCGCGCCCATATGAGTTGCACGAGCAATCCCATTCACTACGGCCAATAGAAGAATATGCCAGACCTCAATGACTCCTGTAAAGATTAAAGCGGTCAGTATCAGTCCGTGAAAAAGACTCAATATGTACGCCATAACGAGGATATTACGTCGTGAAAACCTATCGGTTAAGAATCCAACGACAATGGGAGCAAAAAACCATGGGATCATAGCGGCAAAAAAGACAGCGCCGACCCAACTACTTGGATTGTTTTCAGCCAGATTAAAGATCAGCCAACCTTCTGCAGCACCAAGGGCCCATGAAGAGGATTCACCCACAATGTGCCCAACCCACATGATTCTGTAATTCCTGTGGTATAGAGAGGGAAAGAACCGAGTTTTGATTTCCATAAATTAATATCCGTTCACACTAATTCTGATGGTTGGATATTGCAATCCAATCACCGAGGCGGATATCAATGTTACTATCCAGCCATATACGAGATTAAATGAGGGTCAATTTTAATATGTCTAACAAAATTGTTTCATCGGTAGATTACAGTGATTATGATGCGTATTTTAACGGTGCCTGGATACGTTACGATGAGATAAAAATAGCGCCCGATGATCGAGGGTTTGAGTTAGCCGATGGTGTATTCGACATTGCTCGCACTTTCAACGGAATCCCGTTTGTTTTGGAACGTCATATTGACAGATTATATCGGTCACTCAAGTTTCTCAGGATGGATTCTGGGCTCACTCCGGAGGAAATGGCTGTTATTTGTAACGAAGGAATTCTTCGTAATGAGCATCGGAAAAGTGAGGCAGGTGACTTCACTATTCATCCATTTGTGACAAGGGGCAAATATCTGGACGGACCTCCCACAGTTTGTGTGAGTATCAAGCCGGTCGACTTTTTATCGTTTGCTAAATTTTATGTCGAAGGTGCTCACGGCGTTATTGCACGCACCCGCAGTTACACAAATGATACTGTTGAACCCAAGGTAAAACACCATAGTCGCCTAAACATGGTTCTTGCCACCCTAGAGGCTCACGATATAGACCCCGAAGCCCTTCCTATTTTACTGGATCAGGATGGAAACATAACTGAAGGAACTGGAAACAACATTTTTCTCGTGAAGAATGGGGTACTAAAAACCCCAGATGACCGGCATATTCTTCAAGGAGTCTCGAGGGACGTAGTTATGGATGTAGCTCAACAATTAGGAATTCCTGTATCTGTAGAGAACCTTCAACCATACGATCTATATACTGCAGATGAAGTATTCTTCACACGGACAAGTCCACGAATTGTTCCGGTTAGTCGAGTTGACGGGAGACATATTGGAGACCAGATTCCTGGGCCAATTACGCAGCAGTTAATTGCCGGACATAGTGAATTGGTTGGGGTTGATTTAGTAGGACAGGCCCTACACCATGCTGGATTAACAAACTGAAAACATACTTGCTCCTATGGTGAGTCTTTTAATTTCTCTAGGCGCCTATTAATCACAAAAATCAGCGGACTATTATGTAAGGCCAAGTTGGGTAAAAAGTCAGATCAGGGATTACTAGATTGACTCTCGCTAAATTTTTTGGCTCCCCAAGTTCTCATGTTTTATTGATGCTCTAGATTCAGTGGCCAAGGTGGGTGCGGGCAAACTCATTAACCGGTGTGATCGTCCAATGCTTCCCGACTGACTTCTTCGTTCAGATCTTCAATAGTATCAGTCACAGGTTGCGTAAACATTATTTCTCTTTCGTGGTTGGTGTATTTTTCAGCAAGCCTTAGAAGGTTTTCTATTTCCCATTGTTCGAGGTCTTTAATTTTCGATAGTCTCCAGATCCATTTTATTAGTCTTCCACTTGGATTTTCATATGCTTGGCTTATGCGCAATAGAAAACTTGAATCTCCCCATGGGATGTCATATTGCTCCATTTTGTCCCAGCGAAAAACTTTATCTTCTTCCTGATCCACTTTTGAGATTTTTTCAAAGCAAACTTTCCAGAGTTCCAATGTTTGGATAGGAATAGCATCAAAATCCTGGTGCATACCTAATAGATTAGCTATAGCTAATGTGGACGACCCTTTTAACCATTCCTGCCATGCAAAGAAGAGTTCTTTCTTATGTTGGATAGGTTGTTCGAAGCAATTCATTGGGCCTCCTTATCTCAACTGTTGGCTTGTTGGTATGGATGGAATATCGTTTAACCTAAATCAAACTAGAGTTGAAGTGGAGGTTAATATATTGTGTGGTAACGGCAGTTATTTTATTTTCTAACGCACTATCGTGTTAGATTTTGGTCATGGTTATTCTCTCAGAGAAAGGTGCTTATATGGAATCTAAGTTTTGGCTCATGAAATCTGAACCTACAGATTACTCATTTGATGACCTAAAATCAGAAACAGACTCAACAGCGGAATGGGATGGGGTCCGCAACTACCAGGCTCGTAACCTGCTAAGAGATAACATCAAATCAGGAGACAGGGTGATTTTTTATCATTCTAATTCAAAGCCACCTGGAGCTGTAGGAACTGCGGTGGTCGTCAGAGATGGGTATCCCGATTTTACGGCGTGGGACCTTGATTCTGACCATCCTGACCCACGAAGCACAGAAGAAAGCCCAATATGGTACATGGTGGATATAAAAGCCGATCAAACTTTTAGTAGGTTGGTTTCACTGAAAGAAATTAAAGCCACTTTAGCTTTATCGGATATGGTCCTTGTAAAAAATTCGAGACTCTCAGTGCAGCCAGTCACTAAAGACGAATTCCAACTCATCGTATCAATGGGTCTTTTCTGACACTATTTCTTGAGGATGAACTGACTAGTTATGAACTCTGATGATGCCCAGCTTGTTAGATTAATGAAGGAGACTTGGAACTCTATCGCTGTCTTGATGGCATCCTTGCAGGGCGAAGACTGGCTATTACCGACTGACTGCCCCGGTTGGACTATAAAAGATTGTTTTGCCCATCTTATAGGTATTGAGCAGCGCCTACTTGGCAACCCGGTACCCAAGCTCACTCTTTCCAGCGAAGATTTAATTCATACGAAAAACGAACTTGGCATGGAAAATCAAGTTGACGTTGTGTTAAAACGGCTAACTTCTCCCGGGGAACTTATAGAGGAGTACGGACTCTTGATATCCGAGAGATTGGATATGTTAGATCAATGTGATTCTCTTGCCAGCAAGAGAAAAGCACCTGATGGACGAATAGTGGATGGCAGAGAACTAATTTCGATCAGGATTTTGGACTGCTGGGTGCATGAACAGGATATAAGAAGGGCGATTGGAAAACCTGGTAATTTATCAGGGCCTTCAGCAATACACGTGTTTGGCCGATTTAATAGGACCTTACCGTTTATTCTGGGGAAGAAGGTCAAGATTAAAGACGGTCGTACCGTTAAATTTGTTATCCATGGGGATTATGCTGAGACAATTTCTATTGGCTCACACGCAGGCCGAGCTAGGAAGTTACACAACTTAGATAATCCCTCTGTTGGACTGAGAATGAATTGTGAAACCTATTTGCTCTTATGCTGTGGGCGAATCTCCCCACAACGGGCCGTTGGTTCCGACAAAGTTGAGGTAACGGGAGACACGGATTTAGGGCTTTCAGTCCTTAATCACATGAGCTTTATACCTTAGATGATAATCTTTCGTCCTATTCCTAGATTCCCTGGACCAGGATTTCTATTATTCGGGGTGTGATCTCCCTAGCTTTTTCTTTCAAAGTTTGCTGATCAAGGCTTCCAAGTGGATGATCCGTAACAGCGAAAGGATAATTAGGTATTCCTCCTATTTTAGCCATAGCGACTCCGCTTGTTATGAACGGTTCGGTGCAAATAACTGCAGCTGGGACACCTTGTTTTTCAAACTGTATTCCGTCGTGCACACTGCACGATGAGCATGACCCTCAATCCCCTGAAGCTGTAATAACTAGGTCACAATTATCTGCAACGTTTGAAAGAATGTCTTCCGGACAAGGTCGAGAAGCATTTCCCTTATTCTCCTCTATGCCTAGTTTGACGTCGTTATTTTCTTTAAGTACGTCATATACGTGTTTTAGTAATTCAACAGAATTTCGTTTGCCGTTTGCTAACAATCCTATTGTGGTCCCATCAAGTGATTCAGGTCGAATTGCCATGAGGGTTCTTTCTGTATTGGGGTCTATGGTGGGATTAAGAACTTTTATTCCAATTTCTGAAGCCATCGTCTCCTCCATCGTCAATAGTTAATTTAGTTTTATTGGTTGTTTTAGTTCATAGTTTATCTAGAACAGGTCGTGCCACTATCCTATCAGTTTAGATACGGACTGGGAGTTACTTCCGCCGCCCCATATGGGTATTACACAGGAAAATGCTCCCGCATTTCCTCCAGCAACCATTATGGTGAAACTGTCAGGGCTGATGGAGGAATGAGTCTTTTCTGGGCCTGCTGGTTTTGGACCTGGATTTATCGAACCTTGTCCCCACTGTTCATTAGATCGAACAGCCATGTCAAACAGATAATCTTTTACACGTCCCTTCTTCCATCCCTCGGCCCCTAGATATTTAGCATGTTCTGGGCAAAACACGATGATTATCTCACCTTGGTTTGGGCCAGCGGCGAACAAAGCATCAGAAAAGCTGTTCAGAATATTTTCCGGCGTTTTTTCTGAATGATTGCTGACCTGAATTGGGGAAAGACCTGCAAATACTGTCACAGAGCTTTGACTTGTAGAAAAACCTCTCTCTACTCCCAAAGGTTCGAACGGCGACCTGGCGGTATTTTCCGTTATGCACCAAGTATATTTTCCAGGATGTCCCAAAGTTGCTTTGTCGATTTCACCTGACCTGGATCCGGTGGCGTTTATAAGCGTTAATCTAATTGCACGGCCAATGGTGGCATTTGCACGATGGCCTGGACCAAAAACGCTAGTTACGCCGTTAATCCCAATGTTCTCAGCCTCTGGACCACTTATAACAGCAAGAACAGCAGCTCCCATCGTGCTAGCGGTAATTGCATGCAGGTTAAATTCTGGTTCTAATACCGCCTCTATCGAAGCTAGGACGGAAGGGAAATATTCTGGTTTGCACCCCGCCATTACTGAGTTTATAGCAATTTTCTCTAAAGTAATGGTTCTGTTCTTGACTGGTTCCGCCCCTATGACTTCGGAGGGGTCACGATGTGAATGAGAGATTGCTTCGAGGACGTTACTCTCAGTTGGTAGGATTATTGGTAGACCGTCGGTCCATCCATTGGCAAAATAATGCTCCATCGCTTCCGTCTCAGTTCGGAATGAGAGAGTTTCTGATATAAGAGTTTTTTTCATTGTTGAATCATAATCTCCGTCAATCCTTTGCTGTTGATCTGGATAGTTTGGGGCAATCCAAATATAATGTCGACTGATATAGGATTATAGAAAAAATTTGGGCACTAAGGGCTCTTTATTATTATATGATCAACTTGGAATAAATAAGTAATTCAGCCTCATATTTCTTGAAATCTTATGCAGTTGATATGTATGATCCATTATGAATATAAAAATTTTGTCGTGACAAGTTACTAATAAGGCGTTTTTGGAGGTCAAATGATGGTTGCAGCCCGTGAGAAATCTTTTGTTGTGGTTCAGTTAAGTGGGGGAAACGATTATTTAAATACAATCGTTCCTTACGGCGATGACGAATACTATGACTTTCGAAAGACGGTTCATATCGATCAAGAGTCGGTGCTTCCTATCGATGGTACTTATGGGTTCAATTCGAACCTCGGGCCAATTAAACAACTTTATGACGAAGGTAAAGTGGCAGTGATAAATGGCATAGGTTATGACAACCCAAACCGATCACATTTCCGATCTATGGATATCTGGCACACTGCATTACCTGATGAGATAGGGAATGAGGGTTGGCTAGGCCGAGTTATTCGGGAGATAGATCCGAGTGGTGAAAATGTTCTTACAGGAGTTAATTTCGGTAGAGGTTTACCGAGAGCTCTTGGAGTAAGGGGAGTCCCTGTAGCCTCAGTGGGCAATCTAGAGACTTACGGACTGTTCACCGATATTGAAGACGAGGCGACCAGGAGTTTGGCTCTCCGCGCTTTCGCGCACATGTACGGAGGAGTGCAGGGGAAAGACCCAGTATTAGACTTTTTAGGACAGACTGGTTCGAATGCCTTAAAAGGCGCTGACATACTTCGTACTGCTCCTGAGAAATATTCCTCTTCCATAGAATATGCTGCGAATCCTATAGCTCAGAGTATGAGGAGCGCTGCACAAGTGTTGTTTGCTGATCTTGGGACCCGAGTTTTTTACACGCAACATGGTAGTTTTGACACCCACTCTGGTGAACTTACTTCACATGCCAAGTTGTGGCAGGAGGTATCCGGAGCAATTGGAGACTTTTACGATGATTTGAAAGAACATGGTCGAGAAGATGATGTGGTAGTGCTAGTGTTCTCTGAATTCGGTCGACGCATTAAAGATAATGGTTCCGGCACTGACCATGGGTCAGGTGGCGTTGCGTTCGTTATAGGTAGTGAAGTCAAGGGTGGTATGTATGGCCAGTATCCGTCCATAAGAGAAGCTGATCAGCTGGAGGGTGATCTTCATTTCAATAACGATTTCCGCTCGACATACTCAACAATAATAGAGAAGTGGTTCGGTATGGATGCTGTCCCGATAGTAAATGGAACATTTGAACAGTTTGATTTTGTATCTCGTTGATATCTGAAAAATATTGCTGGTTACTATTACTCAAGAGAGAAGGGTGGTGAAACATGAGTGACTTGGCACTTTTTGCGCACTTAATGAGGCGTGCTGGTTTTTCGGCCACTCGGGACGAATTGGAATCCTGTGTTGAGCAAGGTTACGAGGCCACCGTAGATGAGTTACTAACTCCCGGAGATCCGGGAAATATGCCTGACGATATCATCCGCAGATATCATGTTGATCAAAACGAACTTAGGCAGTTGGATGGGGCTGGGGCATACTGGATTTACAGGATGATAACTACCCAAAACCCTTTGGAGGAAAAAATAGCTCTTTTTTGGCATGGGTTGTTTGCTACTGGTTATTCGAAATTGAATCAGGCCCGTACTCTTCTTAACCAAATTGACATGTTCAGATCTTCAGGGTTGGGCAGCTTTAGAGATCTCTTAGTAGATTTGTCTAAAGACCCGGCAATGATTATATGGCTCGACAACAACGAAAACCACAATGGAGCCATAAACGAAAATTATGGCCGGGAACTGTTGGAACTCTTTTCCATGGGAATAGGAAACTATTCGGAGGACGACATTAAAGATTGTGCCAGAGCTTTTACGGGCTGGACTCTTAGGAACCAAGAATATATGGCTATGCGAGCGAGTAAAGACTCTATTTGGCCATATGGAAGAATTGCTTGGCATTACCAATATCGGGAAGATGACCATGATTCGGGTAATAAAAGATTTTTGGGTGAACAGGGCGACTTTAATGGCGATGACATAGTAGACATTATTGTGAGACAGGATGCTACGGCCCAATTTTTGGCAACAAGACTGTTTCAGTTTTTCGCTGCCGACTCAATTGACTCCGAGGGAGAGTCAGTTATCGAAGATATGATAAAAGCTTATTTTGATTCGAATTATGAAGTTGCTTCAATGTTACGTGTCTTATTTAATTCTGAGTACTTCAAATCTAATAACGCTCGTTATGCTCGAGTGAAAGGACCAGTAGAGTCTGTAGTTGGCACCGCCCGGATGGCGGGGAGCTATTCTGAACCTACACTAGATGTCCATGGGCTTTGGGCTCAGGCCATGTTTATGGGACAGGGTCTTCTTGCCCCCCCAACGGTTGAAGGTTGGCATGAAGGAACAGAATGGATCGACAGTGGTTCTTTAGTGGAAAGGGTTAATTTCGCTACAAAGGAGTTTGGAGATCCCAATAAGTCCGGAGTGAGCAATATTATTGAGAAGCTGTCACAACGAGGGAATGGAACCTTCGATTCTGAGGCATTAGTTGATAGTTGTCTCGATCTTATAGGTCCGATACAAGTTGAAGAGAGAACTAGGGAAGGATTGATTGAGTTTGCTCATGCCCTAGGAGAAGTAAACCTCAAAGACTCGGGGTCAGCGGAGAGACAAAAGGTAGCTGATACTCTGAGCATGATCGCGTCCACTAGAGAATATCAGCTAGCTTAAACTCGAAATAAACAGTAACGGAGTTTTTGCCGATGTCCTCAACTTCAACATCTAACACTCAATACCTAAAGACAATTGGGATTGTTAATAATGGCTATAACGGTAGGGGATTTGCTAATCCGTATGATTTGGCTGTTTCAGAAGAAGGGAACCTCTTTGTTCTAAACAGATGTGACCCAGCGAGGCGCTCAGCGATTAGGGTTGGTGTTTGTAATCTTGACGAGGACTACCTGTTCGAATTTGGCTTTGGCTTTGGTGACGGTGACGGCCAAATGGTGTGGCCGGTTGGAATAGAGTTTGATAAAAACTCCAGGGCGTTGGTTTCTGACGAGCACAATAACCGTATTACTATCTATTCCCCTGAAGGGCAGTATTTGTCACATTGGGGGACGCCAGGTGAAAACCCGGGAGAATTCCAAGGCCCTGCGGGTATGGCAGTTACAGAAGATAACGTGGTGTTTATTTCTGATCAAAAAAACCATCGCATACAGCAATACACACCGGACGGTAACTTTATCGCACAATGGGGTAGCTATGGTTCTGACGAAGGCCAGTTCAATCTTCCTTGGGGGATCACGTTTGACGCTCAGGAGAGACTGTACGTTTCTGATTGGAGGAACGATCGCATTCAAGTATTTACCCGCGATGGAAAGTTTTTGGATACCATCGGCTTATCAGGCTCAGGTGAAGGGGAATTGTCTAGACCTTCTTCAGTGGCAGTAGATCGTCGAGGTGACGTATATGTAGCAGACTGGGGGAATGAAAGAGTCCAGGTTTTTAACAATGAAGGAGCGTTTAAATTTTCTTTAAGAGGTGAGGCTACCTTATCTCAGTGGGCAATCGAATTTTTTGAATCCAATCCGGATGAAATGGAGCAGAGGGAAATTTCAGAGCTGCTGCCGGAGATTCCTGATCATCTCAGTAGTCCCCATCATGTATCTTCTCAGACAGAGTCATTTTTTTGGGGACCGGTTTCTGTTGTTATTGACCAGAATGATTTACTGTATGTGGTTGAATCCAATAGGCATCGTGTTCAAGTTTACAAAATTTGCTGATTTCTACTTTGGCTGGATAAACTCTAACCAGTTCCCTTCGGGATCTTGGCAATAACATATTCCTCTTCGAGAGCCATCTGGATTATCTGTGAATATTGGGTCAGTAACGAAAGTGATTCCTTTAGCAACTAAATCCGCATGAAGCTTTTCAAGATCATCTACGTTGAAACACACGTGAGCTGCGCCTAATTGGTTGCGATTTAGATGCCCCTCAGGACTTTCTGGATGGATGTAATAAACTAACTCTAGAGAATGCTCTCCGTCAGAACCAACGAAAACCAGAGTCCGGTGAGCTCCAGGAATTCCAGTGTGGTCGCCCGTTTCTGGGGCCTTGCTGTCTATCTCTCTTTCCACTCTCAACCCCAAATCGTCTCTGTAAAAAGCCACCATTTTGTCAATGTCTTGGACAACAAAACCCGAATGATTAAATCCCGTTACCATTAGTTACGACCTCCATCATCTCTTTTTAGATAAGCTAAGGTGCCTAGAGGAGCAAGGATAGTCGCACCCGGGTTTCAATTGCAAACGCACACAACGGAGTGTATTCTTCGATGATACTTTATGTTTGTTTTAACGATCTTAAAAATTCCTTTCTTCTGGGCCGCTGTCGGATTTTTAGTTGGTGTTGCACTGGGAGTAAACGATATTTCAGTCTGGCTAATTGCTGCGTCGCTTTTGGCATTTCTAGCAGTTGTGAAAATTAGCGGGCCGGCTAGAGAAGAAAGTGAAGGGTTTCTATTCTCCGGTGGTAGCGCATTAATGCTAGCTTGGATATTAGGATTCGCTGTTAAAGGTATCCTATTCTAGTCGGACTTTTTTATTTGCCGATGGGGTAATCAGCATTTTGGATATTTGTGTTGTCTAGTTCGCCAAAGCCAAACGTAAGTATTTTCGCAACCTGCGTGGTAAATCATATTTATCCGGAGGTTGGGTTAAGCACTGCTCGAGTATTGGAGCATTTTTCCTGCAAGGTGAGTGTCGAACGAAACCAGTCTTGTTGCGGCCAGCCCTTTTTTAATTCCGGGTTTCGGAATGAAGCAAGAAAGCTTGCAGAAAAAATTATTGAGACCTACAAAGATGTTCCTGGGGACATTGTTGTACCTTCAGGCTCCTGTGTCAGTATGATCCGGAATCATTATCAGGAGCTGATTGGGCCTGATCACTTTTTGAAATCTGAAGCAGAAAATCTTGCGGGCCGTATATTTGAGTTCTCTGAATATCTTAATAAATTGGTTACTAATGGCGAATTTTTCTCAAAGATAAATAATAGTTCTTTGGATAAAAAATTGCCTGATGTGGTTTACCACGAGTCCTGTCATCTTCACAGAGATTTGGGTGTTGGTGACGGGCCCGAAACTATTCTTAAGAATCTCCCTAATATCAACATAGTGAATTTAGAACAGGCAGAGGTATGTTGCGGTTTTGGTGGAACATTCGCTGTCAAATACGCGGAAATATCAGCAGCTATGATGAATGAAAAAGTGGATTTAATTGAAAAATCTGGGGCTGATATTGTCACATCTTGTGACTCGAGTTGCCTAATGAACATTGATGGAGGGATTAGGAAGCGAGGCCTTCCAGTAAAGGCCAAGCATATCTCTGAATTGTTAGATGAAGTGATTTCGGAGTCACAGGAACTATGAAACCAATAACAGAGAAATTTAGAGAAAAATCAAACTCGACACTTCATGACTTAAAGATTCAAAAAAATTTGTCTGGTCTTTATTCAGGTTTTTATAAGGCCCGATTAGATGCTACGGCTGCGACAGAAAATTGGGAACAAATGCAAGACCAAGCCCGCCTAATCAAGGAACACACCTTGGATAATCTTCATCACTACTTAGAGATGTTGGAATTTCAAGTAGTGAAAAATGGTGGCAAGGTACATTTTGCCGACACAGCTGTTGAGGCGAGCAATTACATTTTGAATTTGGCTAAAGCTAAGGGCGTCAAAACTGTAGTAAAAAGTAAATCTATGCTTTCAGAGGAGATGTCTCTGAATGAGAGGCTTGAAGAGGAGGGGATCGAGCCGATCGAGACTGATCTTGGAGAGTATATTGTGCAACTCGCTGAGGAGACTCCTTATCACATCATCGCTCCTGCTATTCATAAGTCTAGTGGAGAAGTGGCTGAGCTTTTCAGCAAAAAAATAGGCACGGACCCTGGTTTGGACATTGAAAATTTAACTGAGGTTGCAAGAAAGCAACTTAGGGAAAAATTTATAGAAGCTGATATGGGGATTACAGGGGGGAACTTTTTGGTGGCGGATACGGGTACTCTAACGCTAGTTACCAACGAAGGTAACGGTAGGATGTGTACCTCCCTTCCTAAAATACACGTAGCCGTTGTGGGGATGGAAAAAGTTATACCTTCTATGGCAGATCTAGGGCTATTTTTGAGGCTTTTGATAAGGTCAGCAACTGGTCAGTGGATGTCTAGCTACGTTACAACTACTTCTGGTCCAAAAAAAGAAGGAGATATTGATGGACCGGAAGAGTTCCATTTGGTTATTGTTGATAATGGGCGCTCAGACATATTGGCGAATAAGGAACTTCGAGAAGCGCTTTACTGTCTCCGTTGCGGGGCGTGTCTAAATGCGTGCCCTGTATACCGGAAGGTCGGTGGTCATTCCTATGGATGGGTATATCCTGGTCCGATAGGTGCGGTAGTCACTCCGATGCTTACAGGGTTGTCGAAAGGAAAGGATTTACCTTTCGCCTCTAGTCTTTGTGGGGCATGTAAGGAAGCCTGCCCCGTCAAAATAGATATACCTAGGATGCTACTTTATATGAGGAGTGAGCTGTCGGAAGGGAAAGATTATCCAGAAGAGGTTTCGTCAGGAATTGTTGACAGGACCATATACAGAATGGCTGGTTATGTTCTAGGCAATGCCAAATTATCGACACTTATGCATGGTATTGGAAGTAAACTAGCGAAAGTTTTTATGGGAAACAGGGTCCCCCTACCGTCATCTTGGTCCACTCACAGAAATTTGCCAAATCTACCGAATCAGACTTTTACTCAACTTTGGGATAAATATAGATCCGAGGGTGAATAAATATGGGTAGAGATCAATTTCTAGCTAGAGTAAAAAAAGCTGTGGAATCGGGTGGAACTGAATCTACTAAATTCGAAGACGTGCCTTTCTATTTGACAGATACTAGGGTAAACGATCAAGCAACTAAAATTTTAAAATATGCTTCAGACCACTGGGAAGATTTGGCTTCAGCATTATTGACTACGGCTGAATCTTTGGGCTGGCAAGTAAGTAGATGCTCAAATGCAGAAGATGCTTTTGAATTTGTAGAGTCTGTTGTTGCTGATATTAGTGCAAAAAACATAGTTATTACAGCTCAAGGAAGCATAAGAGACATCGGTTTGTCCAAATTATCGAACAGCGAACTCGATGTTGTCACAATAGACTCTAGCAATGAAATTAGTTCAGATGATATGAGAGCCAAGGCCTTGCGGGCTGATGTGGGGATCACAGGAGTTGAGTTTGCTATTGCTGAAACCGGAACGGCGGTACTTTCATCGGATTCGGAGACTGGTCGTCTGGTTGGTTTAGCGCCACCGGTTCACATAGTTATAGTAAAAAGAGGACAGGTGTTGCCCAGTTTAGATGAACTTTTTCTCTTGAGGAAATGGCAATCTATTCATGGACTAGCTCCACAATATGCTAGTCTAATTTCGGGACCTAGTAGGTCCGCTGATATCGAATACACTCTCGTTACAGGCGTTCACGGACCGGGAGATGTACGAATGGTATTGGTGGATTAAAATCTTCTTTAATCTTTATATGGACATACCAATACGAACCAGTCGAAGTGCTTCCTCTACGGAATTTTCTATGAGGATTGCCGCATTTGCAGAGGCTTCTTCCAACGTCATTGGACCACTTACGATTGAGAGTGCGGATTCTAACCCATAGTCATGCACAACTTGATAGTTTTCACCGAGCATTCCTGATATTCCAAAGCACGGGATGTCCATTTCTGATGCTAGTCGTGCCACACCTATTGGGGCTTTGTTGTAGACAGTCTGAAAATCCATACCACCTTCACCAGTTATGACTAACTTAGCCCCCTCCATTTTCGTTTTTAATTCCACTGTGTCTAATACGATGTCCACTCCCGCCCTCAATTGACCATCTAAGAAAGCTATCATTCCGGCCCCGAGTCCGCCGGCGGCACCCGCACCTGGAATATTTTCAACATCTCTGTCTAACTGGCTCTTAACGACATCTGAAAAATTGCCCAGTGCTTTATCGAGTTGTTTAACATTATCGGGCGTCGCGCCTTTTTGAGGTCCGTAGACAGCCGAGGCCCCTTCAGGGCCGGTTAAAGGATTGTTTACGTCACAGGCAATTTGAAAATCACAATCTTGGATCCTTGAGTCAATGCCAGATAAGTCGATTTCTGACAATTTGTCTAGGGCTGCACCTCCAGGTGACAGTTGTTTCCCGTTTTCATCTAGTAGATTTACCCCTAAGGCTTGAGCCATACCAGCACCTGCGTCATTTGTGGCACTTCCACCTATTCCTACTATGAAGTTTCTAAAACCCCTGTCCAAGGCCTGTAGTATCACCTCTCCAAGGCCGAATGTGGTGGAATTCAGTGGATCCCTTTCGTCGAGAGAGAGTAGGGCGAGTCCAGAACTTCTAGCCATTTCGATCACGGCGGTTTTCCCGTCTCCCATGGCTCCCCACGATGCGTCTAGCCTTTCCCCTATGGGGCCAGTTACGTTGGTTTCATTTATCTCTCCCCCAGAACCCTCCACCAATGTCTCCAGTGTTCCGTCTCCACCATCTGCTACCGGACAAATAAGTACTTCCGCCTCTGGAAATACCTTGAGAATCCCTTTCTCCGCTGCTATTGCAACTCCTAAAGCAGTAATACTTCCCTTATATGCTTGGGGGGCTATTACGATTTTCACTTTATATAGGTCCTTTTCGATTATTACATTTTAAGTTAATTGGTTTCTGCGTCTTTGAATTATTCATATTTATATATGTTGATTGATATGGAAAAGGAATTACGGTACTTTAATACTATAGTTGTTAGTAAAGGTAGCATAATGGCAAGAAAAAAATCAGATGAGCCTACAAGGCAAATATTTGCGAACATTCGTGAAGATATATATCTATTAGTGAAATCTAAGTCTGCAGAAGATCGATTGTCTATGAGAGAGATTCTTGAAAAATCCCTCCTAATGTATTTGGGTAATGAGGGAAGCGTGACTGAATCTGACAGTGAACCTGTGTCCTCGACCACAGTTTGGGATGACGAGTATTTGAGAATGCAGGCAGGACAACCAGTAGGCACTCCGATTGAACTCTCGGAAGATGAAGCAAAAAGGATAGCCCTGGAAGCATTCTTATGACCCAAGTTAATGAAATAATGGTAGATTCAACAATTCTAAATGCCTACAAAAATGGGGATACCCATGCTAGGAAATTGATTTTTGAAGCAATAGAAGGAAATATTAATATATCAATTTGTGCAGTCTCTATTATCAACATATGGTCGACGGCCACATTTGATAGGAAGTCAGAGATTGGGTTCACTGGGATATTTTCTTTTCTTGATGTAATAGATCTGGATAGTGAGGTTGCCCGACATGCTGGAAACTTTTTGAGGGGGAACTTAGATATAGACTCTTCGCTGGGCATAGAACGTGCCGTATTAGCGGCCTATGCCGGGTTGGTTGGGAAAAATATTGTGACTAATGAACCAGAGGAATATGCTCCATTTAATTGCGAGGCTAAATATCTCGAAAGCTATATATTAAACCAAACTGAAACGGAAATTTATAGCTAGAAATATTCCTTTATCGTTTTAGCTAATTTTGTTGTAAGGCCAGGCGTAGAAGCTATATCTTCAATAGAAGACTCTCTAATTTTTGTCACTGAACCAAATTTTTTGAGGAGCTGGCGTCTTCTTCTTGGCCCAACTCCTGGAACCATGTCCAGTGATGACTTTATTGCACTCTTGGACCTACGTTTTCTGTGATAAGTTATGGCGAATCTATGGGCCTCATCACGTGCTCTCTGCACTAGATAAAGACCTTGTGAGTTTCTTGGTAGAACTATAGGCTCTTGAGCATCCGGAATGAAAAGTTCTTCGTTTTCTTTTGCAAGGCTTGCGAGTGGGATGTCGTTAATTCCCAACTCCAGAAACACCTGCAACGCAGCTCCGAGATGACCTTTGCCGCCGTCGATTAACACGAGTTTTGGCGTCTCCGTCCATTTCGTATCTTTTTGAGCAACTTTTTTTACTGAGGTTGGATTATTCGAATCCACTTGCTTCAATCTTCTAAATCTTCGACTCAACATTTCTCTCATCATTGAATAGTCATCTACTTGGTCTACGGTTTTTATTTGAAATCTCCGATAATCTGATGATTTTGGTTTGCCATCCTGAAATACGACCATGCTGCCTACGGCATTTGTTCCTTGGATATTAGATATGTCATAACATTCTATTCGAGAGGGTTTTTCAGGTAGACTGAGTGCCTCTTGTAGTTCGATCATCGCTTGATCATTCTGCCCAGACTCAACAAATCGGGTGACCTTAAGTTGTTGCATACCTTGATTTGCATTTTCAACCACCATGTTGACAAGTTTTTTTCGTTCCCCACGCATCGGGCTAATTATTTTTACTCGTGTACCTCTTTTACCCATAAGGAAGGTTTCCAGCGACCCCTTCTCTTCTCCAACCCCTGTTTGAGTAAGTATTGTAGGAGGAACGTATGGTGTGACTTTGTAAAACTGCTTAATGAAAGCGGTTTGAATAGATGCTAAATCATCGAATTCTCCGACAGCCATTAGATAGTTATCTCTGCCAATCAGCTTGCCTTGTCTAATGAAGAATATTTCCGCCCAAGCTTCAGAAGAGGTTTGAGAACATCCTATGATATCCATGTTATCTGATTTCATAGTTAGCACTTTTTGGCCTTCATTAACTTTCTCGATTGCGTTTACCTGGTCTCTAAGAGCTGCAGCTTTTTCAAAGTGAAGTTCTTCGGCTTCCACTTTCATTCTGTTTTTCAGGCTTTTAACTATCTGCCTTGTATCACCTTCTAGAAACATAGAGACTTGGTTGATTACTTCTCCGTATTCTTTTTCGTCAGCTGCTCCAATGCAAGGACCAACACATCGGCCGATGTGATAATCCAAACATGCACGACTGTCTTGACCTGTAATCACTTTTGTACATGATCTGTACGGGAATAATTTCTTCAATAGTCCTAGAGTTCTTCTGACGCTTCCTGCGCTAGCGAAAGGTCCGAAGTATTTTGAATCCGATCCTTTAGATATATTTCTCGTTATATAAACCCTAGGGAATGTTTCAGAGGTATCTATTTTTATAAACGGGTAGCTTTTATCGTCTTTTAGTCTGGAATTGAATCTTGGCTGATACTCTTTGATGAGGTTGCATTCTAAGATTAGTGCCTCTTGCTCAGATTCTGTGACAATGAAGTCAAAATCCGCTATCAACTTAACCAAACGCCTTACCTTGGGATCTGGTTTCTGGCTGTCAGAGAAATAAGACCTGAGTCGGTTGCGCAAATTAGAGGCCTTGCCGACGTATAAAACTACATCGGTTTTGCTGCGCATTCTGTAGACTCCAGGAGATGTTGGAGTTCTATTTAATCTTTCAGAAAACTGTGGTTTTTGCATGCCAATACCGGATGGATGGAGAGGTATAACTACAGCTATTGGGTAAGTTCAGCGGACTTCGCTGGAGCTGCTTATATAAATGAAAATCCTACTAAAGCTATTACTACTATTCCAGATACTATAGCAATTCGTTTCAATTCACTACCTAGATATGGGTAATTGAGGGCTGCGGGCGAACTGGCAGTAGCTCGGGTTTCAGGTTCTGGCCTTCTCGTCGGTGAAGCGGGGGTTGTATCAGCAGAGAACGAAGTATCCTCGGTGGTGGTATTTCGTGGTTCAGAGTGATCTCGTCTTGAATCAACAACATGGCTTCTACTTCTTTTTCTTTTACTCCTGAGTTGGGCTTGTCTGGAAGCTCTTTGTTTCCCTTTGCTTGGCATTGGAGTCTCCTAATTAATAGCTTTTCGTTGGAATTAAATTAGAACCTACGCTAGGACCTTGGATGTGCAGTTTCGTATTCCTCTCGCACGAACTCTTTAGTGAGATGTGTGTAAATCTGTGTTGAAGAAATACTAGCATGCCCTAGTAATTCTTGTACGTGTCTAATTGGTGCTCCCCCCTGAAGTAAATGAGTAGCAAAACTATGTCTGAGACTGTGTGGGGTTATATCATCACCCATATTCAACATATGGGCGTATTTCTTCAACGTTAACCAATAGCCTTGCCTCGTGATCCTGCCTCCTCGGGAATTAAGAAAAAGAGCCGTACCAGATAATTTTGTTGCTAGTAACATCCTTGAGGAATTCAAATATCCGTCTAGTCTGTTTGCTGCCAGAGAATGGAAAGGTATTATTCGCTCCTTGTTGCCCTTACCCATGCAACGCACGCGGTTTGCTTTCAAGTCAACGTCTCCCAAGTTGAGATTGATTATCTCACTTGACCTTAATCCACTCGCATAGGCTAGTTGGAGCATGGCCTCATCTCGTGCGGCGGCTGGGGTTGAAGAGATGGAGAGAGGCTTCGTTACCAATTCAATCGCTTGATCGATAGATATTGTGTGCGGAAGTCGCAGGCTATTAACTCGGAGAGATATTTTCTCAGACGGATCGTTATTAATGTGCCCAGTTCTATGCAGATATCCTAGGAAAGATTTGAGTGAAGCCAGCTTTCTGGATCGTGTGCTGGGTTTATATTCTTTCGTGCTCAGATTTTTTTGGAATTCGTATAAATGGTTCTTAGACAATTCCTTCCATTTAATGAGGGATTCAAATTTATGTTGGAGGAATAGGAATTCGGCAAGCTGAGCTATATCTCTGTTGTAGGCTTCTATCGTGTGAACTGAATAACCCCTCTCTACACTAAGGTACTCTAGAAATTCAGATAGGAAAGGTATTTTTGGGGCTTTCACTTTAATATTGGCCAATTACGTCTCCCAATTGAGTCTAATGTTATCTTGACACACCTACACAAGTAGATAAGATTTCAGCAGTATTTTTATCTTTTTTGGGACAATATCTCTAATGATTGAAATTGATAGTGGGCCATTTTTAGTTAACATCGGCTCTTTGCTGATTAGTTGGCACGGAATATTTAGTTTTATTGCTGTTGCCTCGGCAGTGTTCCTTGTAGGACACTGGGCTCCCTTGCGGGGTGTGGATCCAGATGATATTTATTCAATAGCCTTATGGGCGATTATTGGCGGTATATTGGGGGCCCGTCTTGTGCACGTCATCGATCATCTGCAGATATATTCAGAGGACCCGTTAAAAATATTTGCCATCTGGTCGGGAGGAATTGGGCTCTGGGGGGGAATACTAGGAGGGTTCATTGGCGGTGCTGCATACTCTTTGATTTCCAAGATTCCAGTGGGCCTGGTTGCAGACCTGACAGCACCCGCCATGTTGTTTGCTCAATCCATAGGTAGACTTGGAGATATCGTAAATGGGGAACATTGCGCTAAGTTGACCGATCAGTTTTATGGCTTCGTATGGACTAGCCGTGATAGTGCTGCAGGATACTGTGCGAATGGACTAAATGCTTCGGTCCAGCCTGTTATAGCACTCGAGATAATTTGGAACTTGTCAGTGTTGTTCCTTATTTGGAAATTGAGAAATAGATTAAGACCGGCTGGAATGCTTTTTGCACTGTACCTTGGTTTTTACGCGATCGGACGATTTTTGATCACTTTCCTCAGAGATGACAAAATTTGGAGTTTGGGGCTGCAGGAAGCTCATTTCATTGCAATAATGGTGTTAGTCATAGTCGTTCCCCTTCTGGCGTTCAAAGCTAGATTTGGTAGTCCTGATGATATATCCAACGAGTTTAGAGATTTAGCTCCCCAAAAAAGCAGAGCAGAGAGGCGCAGGGAGGCTTAAAGATTTCCTACATTAAGATCGTTAATCAGATCTTTTGAAATCTTGAACAGTCAGTTGTATGGTCTCTTTCCCATTCCAATAATTCATACCTGCGGTATAAGCTATGTCGACGATTCCCCGGGCGGTGCTTAAGCTTTGACCTTGTCTGAAGGCTATTGCATCGTAGACATAATCATTTTTTTCCAGGGTAAGTTTTAAATGGGTTTTATCTTTTCCCACAGTCTTAGCACCTAATACTGACATGCCTTTGGACAGAAATATAGGAGTTGGATTTCCTCGACCAAAGGGTTCGAGGGAGTTCAAAAATGAAATCGATTCTTTATTCAGCCATGTGGGTGATATTTCCTGTTCAATATCCAAAACTGATCCAAAGGATTCCTCTGTTACCTCGTTTTGGGCCAACACAGTAAGATTTTTTCTAAATTCCCTAAGATTATCGCCTTTTATCGTGAAACCCGCTGCCATGGAATGTCCTCCATATTTCTCAAATACATCGTCACACTTCTTGAAAGCTTCTATCATATTGAATTCTGGAATACTCCTAGCGCTGGCTCGATATATTTCTTCTGAACCTGACACTGCAACGGTAGGTCTATAGAATTCTTCAACCAATCTAGCTGCGATAAGCCCTAGAATTCCAGGTGACCACGACCGGTGTCCCACGAAAATCATTGGGGGCATTCTGTTCCCGTTTTCCCGCACCGACTTGGCAACTTGCTGTCTAGCTTGACGAATTGCTTTGTCAGTCAATGATTGGCGAGTTTTATTTAACTCGTTTAGCTTTTCTGCCAGGGACAAAGCTTGTGAATCATTTTCTGTAAGTAGCAAATCTAGGCTTAGTTCTGCATGCTGTAATCGCCCAGCTACATTTAGCCGAGGTATTATTCCGAAAGATAGGTCTTCAGAACTTAGTCTATTTTTGGTGAGTCCGGATACACGTATCAGAGCATCAATTCCAAGGATAGTCTCAGATTTTATAGCTTGTATCCCGCGTTGCGTTAAATATCGATTTTCCCCTTTCATCAATCCCACATCCGAGACGGTACCTAACGCGCAGAAAGCGTAGAGAAAATTAGGCATTTCTACGCTCAAAGAAGAATACAAAGCCTCCATCACTTTAAGGGCGGTTCCTACACCGGTAATGTGTGGGAAGGGGTATTTCGAATCAGCCAAAGATGGATTTACTATAGCAACGGCAGGGGGGAGGCTGTCCATTGGAACATGGTGGTCTGTGACAATGGTGTCTATCCCCTTTTGAGATGCTTGTGTTATTTCACTTATTGAAGTCGTTCCGCAGTCAACCGTAATTATCAAGGTGACTTCTCTTTTCTCAAAAAAGTCAATTGCTTGTTGGCTAATGCCGTGACCTTCTTTCACTCTATGTGGCACATATGGAAATACAACTCCTCCTAGATTTTCCAAACCTTTAGTAAGAACGGCGGTACCTGTTAGTCCGTCAGTGTCAAAGTCACCAAATACTCCTATTCTTTCGCCATCGTTCAGGGCGGCTGACATCCGTATAACGCAATTATTCATGCTACTCAAGAGGTAAGGATCATTAAGGTCTTCTA
>Ga0310345_10001966_pt1 | contig 21568 bp, 20 predicted proteins | sample HC15DNA20500_MG_FD_204667 | JGI IMG/M metagenome (GOLD analysis project Ga0310345, IMG submission 204667) | Marine microbial communities from station ALOHA, North Pacific Subtropical Gyre - HC15-DNA-20-500_MG | ecosystem: Environmental > Aquatic > Marine > Oceanic | place: Pacific Ocean: North...
CCGCGCGGGGGGGGGCCCGCGCGCCCCGCCGGGGGGGGGCCCGCCCCCCCACCGCCCCGGCCCCCGGCCCCCCCGGGGGGGGGGGGGGGGGCGGCGGCGGGGGTCGGGGGCGCCCCGGGGGTGGGCCCGCACGGCGCGTGCCCTCGTCGTCTCGGGTGTTCAGGCGTGCGGTATGGAACGGGTCCGCTCCGAACTCGGCGGCAGGTCTCAAAGGGAGACGGGCCCGGAGGCGCGGGGGCCGATACGGCGGGGCGGAACCCGCCAAACTGATTCGGGACCCTAATGATCCTTCCCCTCGTCGCTCTCGTCGCCTTCGGGCCCGCCCTCGGCGTCCCCCTCCCCCCTAGCGTCCCGTTCCCCCTCGACGGCCCCGCCACGACCGCCGTCGCGGCGTGGGCCCTGGCCCCGGAGGGGGCAGAGGGTTCGGTCGCCCCCGACTCCCGCGCGGCCACCGCCGGGCCGGTGACGCAGGCGGCGACCCACTTCCGGGACTGCGGGGCCCCGACGGCCACCAGCGCCACGGTCCTGTTCCCCCCCGGCACCGGCGTGGGTTACGGGGGCGGTCGCCTGGAGCCCGGCGACGAGCTGGCCGTCGTGGCGCCGGACGGCACGTGCGTCGGCGTCGGCGTTTGGGAGCACGACGGCCTCGCTATCTCGGTCTGGGCCGACGACCCGCTCACCCCTGTCCTCGACGGGCTGCGTCCCGGGGACCCGCTCGAGTTCCTGGCCTACGACGCCTCGGCGAGGGCGGTGCTCGACGGCGAGGGGCTTCAGATTCGCTTCGAGGGTGCCTACGGGGCGGACGAGGGGTTCGTCCCGGACGGTCTCTACGTGGCGTCCGAGCCCCCCCCCCGCTCTACTTCCAACGAGCCCGGGACGGACGCGGCCCTCTTCGTCGGACCCGTCGCCCCGAACCCGATGGCCGGCCGGGGGCGCGTCGACGTCCGCGTCCCATACGGCGGGCGGGTCACGGCCGACGTGTTCGACGCCCTGGGCCGGCGGGTGTCCAGCGTCTACGACGCAGACGTCGTCCCAGGGGCCGAACTTACGTTCGGCCTGGGCGGATCCGCCCTCGCCCCCGGCGCCTACGTCCTCCTGGTGAGGTCCGCCGCCGAGGCCCAGTCGCGCCCGTTCGTCGTGGGCTTCTAGCGTCGGGCCCCCGCGCGTCCCCGGACCTCGACCGGGCCGTGTCCCAGCCCCACGCCTTCCGAGCGGCGACGGGTCGGAGACGACGCCCCGCCTCGCCCGTGGACGTGCCGGGCCACTCCGTCTCTGCGACGCCCGGACCTCCTAGGGCCCAATGCGTCGCGGCCGGCGCTTCCGCCCCACACCGGCTCGGCCTCGTAGGCTTGAGGAGGCTGAGCAGACCGAGAGCCGTTCCCGCCCGGCCCTGGGCGACGGAACGCCCTCACGGGCCTCGTCCTCACGGGCCTCGTCCAGGAGCGTGGTAAGAAGCGGGGCTAGAAGGCCCGCACCGGGGATACGCGGACCCCTTACGTGCTACTCCGCCCGTCCTCGCGTACGAGGAGAGCGACGTACTCCGCGGGAGAGAGGCCGGCCTCCGCCGCCTGCACCTTGAGCGCCCGCTTCGCCTCGGGGTCCATCTTCAATTGGAGCGACACGCGCCGCTCGCCGTCCGCCCTCGTGTACGACCCGTCGCTCTCGCGGACGTGCCCCGTCGGTTCGCTTCGGGCTCGTCGACGCGCGGGGGGGGGCACGACCCCACGGCGCGGGGGGGGCACGGCCCCCCCGTCGCTGGGGGGAGAGGCCTCCCCCCTCCCCCATCGCCTCTCGCCCGGGACGCCCCCGTCCGTGGGCGCGCGCTCAGGCCGAGTCCCTTCGGCGCGCCCTGCCGCGCCGCCCCCGGCCGCGCGGCGGGCGGGCGGCGTACCGGCCAGGCCCGACCCCTGGGCCCCGTGTTCTGCGCCACCGCTCGCTGCCTCCCCGTCCCCCCGCCTGGCCGCCCCCGTGGCCTCGGCGAGGAGTTCGCTCAGCGAGCCGCCCATGTCCCTCCTGTGTTGTTTACGCGTCGACATGGGCGGTGGGGGCGTTCTCGGTGGCCAGGCCGGCGAGGAAGTTGGCGACGGCGGCGTAGTCCTCCGCGCCCCTCCCCCCGGGGTCATACTCGAAGATGGTCCGCCCGGCGTTCGGGGCCTCTGCGAGCCGGACGCTGGTCCGGACCCCCGGCGCCACCCGGCCGGGGAAGGAGCCGTCGAGGGCGGCGGCGACCTCGGCGGTCACCCGGTTCCGCCGGTCGACCCGGGTGGGGACGACCGCGAACACGGGTGGCATGACGCCCCGCGGTTCGAGCCGCCGCTGCGTCCGGAGAAGGTCGGAGAGGCCCACGACCGCGAGAGGTTCGGGCGTAACCGGGACGACGAGCCCCCCCCCTGCCCCTCCCTCTCGGAGGTCGGCGACGAGGGCCGAGGCCGCCAGCGTGAGGACCCCGAGTTCGGGCGGGCAATCGACGACGAGCGCCCCGTACGCCGCGAACGCGTCGGCCCCGTCTGCCAGTCGGTAGACCCCGTCGGCCGGGGGGAGCGCCGCCGCGACCTGGGACACGTCGCCGGCCGACGCGACGAGGTCGAGCCCGGGTCGGGCTTCCACGACCACGTCCTCCAGGACGGCGTCGCCGCGGAGGAGGCGGGCCGTGGGGGAGGGGACCCCGAGGGGGACCCCGAGGCACCGGGCGGCGTGGCCCTGGGGGTCCAGGTCGAGGAGCACCGTCCGCGTGCCGGAGGACGCATAGTGCGCGGCGAGGTGGACGGCCGTGGTCGTCTTGGCCGTCCCCCCCTTCTGGTTCAGCACGCAGAGGGCGATCATGGAGTCAGGGTGTCCGAGGAGGGCGGCAATATCGACATTCTGGTCAATCGAGGCAAGATGTGGATTGCTAGCATTGCCAGCAATCTAAATATTGGCCGTATCCCCGCTGCCTGCGAGACACACAGCCGGTTAGCCATTCGGCTTGGGGACGGCCACGAAGGAGAGGCTCGCTCTGGGGTGGCTCAGGTAGCCTCTGCTTGGCGCGGACATCATCTCCGGACTCCGGCACGGGTGGTGGCGCGGAGGCAGCACAGGGCGATTGGAAGCGTCACGAGGCTCCAAGGTGTCGGGCCTTCTTTATTGGCATCATTGGTAGCATTGCTGAAACTGGTCGAAATTGTAGTGTGCCTGATATTCTCGGTATTGCTAACATTGCGGGCGCCCGCGCTCTGTAGACGATATCTCGAACCCCGGGGCTGGCCCCTCACTCCGTAGCCAGCGCCGACTCGGGGAGGGCTCACGTCGGCGCCGGGCGGATCGGGTCGCGCTTCGGGGCCCGGACCGTCCGGGCCGGGGCGCCCAGGGGTCGACGACGCGTGACCCTGAGACGAAAGACTAGACAGAAAGGGAAGGGCGCCGCGGGGGGGGCACCCGACGCGAAAAGGTGGCTCTGTCCCGGCCCCGAGCTGCGTGCCACTTCCCCGGCCTCGGACGGTACCGGGAGCACCGAGCCGGAAGCGCAGCGCATCCCGACGGAGACGTCCGTGGGGTGCCGGCATCAGCCGAGCCGTATCATGAGCGCCCCCGGTCCTCCTAAATTCTTCCCCCCTCTACGCGGTGGCGGTGGCGGCCGCCCACCCCGCGGCCCCGAGCGGACTCGCGGGGGCCCTGGGGCCCACGCGCCGCGGGCGCACCCTGAGTAGTAGCCGCTCGAATGGTCCCGCGCCCGGGCCCTTCACGCCAGGGCATCCGTAATGAGCGCGTCCCGCCCCGGCGGTCTGAACCCGCTAGGGTAGGCTCCGGTCCGAGAGTAGGGCGGAGGGGCCGTGCCACGAAACCATCGCCCCCACCGCTCTGTCCCCGCGCGGGGCCGTCGCCGATGCCCACCCCCCCCATCGACCCGTGTGCCTGCGCCCAGCGCCCCCATGGGGGCCATGCGGCCGGCGCCCCGCGGACCCTCGGCCCCTCCTGGCAGCGTGCCGCGGTCTGGGGGGGGAGGGGAGGGGAGGGCGGCGCAGCGTTCGAGGTCGCGTAGCGCCATGTGTGGTATCGTCGCTCAGTTCGCTTACAAGGCTGGAGCGCCCGAGCAGGGCGCCATGCGGTCCGTCCTCGAGGCGACCTGCAAGCGGATGGCCCCCAGGGGACCCGACGACGAGGGCATCTGGACGGGCCCGGACGGTCGGGTCGGCCTCGGCCACCGGCGTCTCGCCATCATCGACCTCAGCGCGGCCGGGGCCCAGCCGATGGCCGTAGATGGGGGGGCGGCCACGGTCGTCTTCAACGGCGAGATCTACAACCACGACGAGCTCCGGCGCGGGCTCGAGTCGAGGGGCCACCGGTTCCGCTCGTCGTCGGACACCGAGGTCCTCCTCCGGCTCTACCGCGAGAGGGGGGAGGCCTTCGTCGAGGACCTCCGGGGGATGTTCTCCCTCGCGCTCTGGGACGCCGAGCGGGGGGGGCTCCTCCTCGCCCGCGACCCCTACGGGATCAAGCCGCTCTACGTGGCCGACGACGGCCGCGCGCTCCGGGCGGCGTCGCAGGTCCGGGCGCTCCTCGCCGGCGGCGGCGTGGACACGGCGCCCGACCCGGCGGGCCACGCCGGGTTCTTCCTCTGGGGCCACGTCCCCGAGCCCCACACGCTCTACCGCGGGGTCCGCGCCTTCCCCCCCGGCCACACCCAGTGGGTCGACGCCGACGGCCCACGGCCGCCCCGCCCGTTCGCGAGCGTGGCCGGCGCGCTCCGCCGGGCGGAGGGGGAGCCGACGCCGGTCGCGGACCCGGCCGCCGCCGTGCGGGGGGCCCTCCTCGACTCGGTCCGGGCCCACCTCGTCGCTGACGTCCCGGTCGGCGTGTTCCTCTCGGCCGGCCGCGACTCGACGACGCTCGCCGCGCTCGCAGCCGAGGCCGGCGGCCGGCTCCGGACGGTCACGCTCGGGTTCGAGGAGTACGCGGGGACGCCGGCCGACGAGGTCCCGCTCGCCGAGGCCGTCGCCCGGTCCTACGGGGCCGAGCACCGGACGGTCCGGGTGGGCGAGGCCGAGTTCCGCGGCCTCCTCGACGGGTTCCTCGACGCCATGGACCAGCCGACCCTCGACGGCCTCAACTCATACCTCGTCAGCCGCGCGGCGGCCCACTCCGGACTGAAGGTGGCCCTCTCCGGCCTCGGCGGCGACGAGCTCTTCGGGGGGTACCCCAGCTTCCGCGACATCCCCCGTCTCGTCGGCACGCTCGGGCCGGTGCCCGGCACCGCCGCGCTGGGCCGGGGGCTCCGGGCCGTGGCCGCCCCGCTCGTGGCCCGGCTGGGGACCGACCGGGTGCCGCCCAAGCTCGCCGGCCTGATCGAGTACGGCGGCGACTACGCCGGGGCCTACCTCCTCCGGCGCGGGCTGTTCATGCCGTGGGAGCTCCCGGGCCTCCTCGGGCCGGACCTGGCCCGGGCGGGGTGGGGCGAGCTCCGCCCGCTCGTCGGTCTCCGGAAGACTGCCGAGGGGCTCGAGTCTCCCCGACTCCGCGTGACGGCCCTCGAGTCGTCCCACTACATGCGCTCGCAGCTCCTCCGCGACACGGACTGGGCGAGCATGGCCCACTCGCTCGAGGTCCGCGTCCCGCTCGTCGACTGGGCGCTCCTCCAGCGCCTCGCGCCGGTCCTAGCGGCGCACCCGGGCGTAGGCAAGGGGACCATGGCGGCCGCGGCCCGGCCGGCGCTCCCGACCGAAGTGACGGGCCGGCCGAAGACCGGGTTCACGACGCCCGTCCGGCGGTGGCTCGTGAGCGGGGGGGAGGCCGACCCGTCCGACCGGGGCCTCCGCGGGTGGGCCAAGGCCGTCTACCGCCGGCATGCCTCGGGCCTCCTCGACGTCCCCGCCGCCGCATGAGGCTCCTCGCCCTCGTCTCCGACGCCTGGGGCGGCCGCGGCGGCATCGCCAAGGTCAACCGGGACGCCCTGGCGGCGATCGCCGGCCACCCGGCGGTGGACCGGGTCACCGTCCTCCCGCGCGTTCTACACGGCCCGCCGGCGGGGGGGGGCGCTGGGGCAGGCGTCCCCGACGGCGTCGACTTCCGGGCCGGGGCGGCGGGCGGCCCGGCGTCCTTCTTCCGGGCCGTCGCCGCGGCCGTCGCCCGGGGAGCCTACGACGGCGTCGTGTGCGGCCACCTCAACCTCGCCCCACTCGCGGCCGTGGCCGCGGCCCGGGCCGGCGTGCCTTGGTTCGTCGTCGTCCACGGGATCGAGGGGTGGGGTCCCGACCACTGGCCCTCCCCGTCGACGCCGTTCCCCTACGGGCTAGCCCGCTCGGGGGCCATACGGTGGGCCGTCCGCCGCGCCGACGCGTTCGTCGCCGTGAGCGACGTGACGAGGCGGCGGTTCTCGAGCTGGACCGGCGTCCCAGCAGACCGGGGCCTCGTGGTCCCCAACAGCGTCGACCTCAGCGCCTTCGGGGCGGGGCCGAAACGGGGCGACCTCCTCGACCGGTACGGGCTCCGGGGCAGGACGGTCGTCATGACGCTCGCCCGTCTCTCGGCCGCGGAGAAGTACAAGGGGGTCGACGAGGTCATCGAGTCGCTCCCCGCCCTCGCAGAGCGGGTACCGGACGTCGCGTACCTCGTGTGCGGGGACGGCGACGATCGCCCGCGGCTGGAGGCGAAGGCCGAGGCGCTCGGCGTCGGCGGCCGGACCGTGTTCGCGGGCTACGTGCCCGAGGACGAGAAGGCCGACCACTACCGGCTCGCCGACTGCTTCGCGATGCCCGGTAGGGGGGAGGGGTTCGGAATCGTCTACCTTGAGGCGCTCGCCTGCGGCGTCCCCGTCGTCGCCTCGTGCGCCGACGCGAGCCGGGAGGCCGTGCTGGACGGCGAGATCGGGGTGGTGGTGGACCCCGATGCTCCGACGGCCGTTGGGGACGGCATCCGCACCGCGCTCGGCCGGCCGAAGGGCGTCCCCGCCCAGTTGGACTACTTCTCGCTGACCCGCTTCGGTGCGCGATGGCGGAACGTGGTCGACATCTTGTTCGCCTCTGACCGCGGGCCCACTACCAACTGACCGACGAGACCCCGTGCGCGACGTCTTCCGCCAACTCGACTACCTGCTCACGCCTCGAGAGAAGCGGAACGGCGGCGTCCTTTTCCTCCTCATGACGATCGGGGCCCTGTCCGAAGTCGTAGGGGTCGGGGCGATTCCGGCCTTCCTCGCGGTTATCGTCATCCCAGACGAACTCCTGGAGATCGGGATCGTCCGTACGGTCTACGACGCCCTCGGCATGGGGTCGCCGAGGGAGATGGTGCTGTGGTCAGCGCTAGGGCTGATCATCCTGTTCGTGGCGAAGAACCTGTACCTCACGTTTCTGGCTTATGCCAAGGCCCGCTACTCGTCGAACCGCCGGGTCGCGGTGTCCGGCCGCTTGTTCAAGGCGTACTTGAGCTCTCCGTACACCTTCCATCTCCAGCGGAACACGGCCGAACTCCTCCGGAACACGAACTCCGAAGCGGACGCCGTGTCGGGCGTCGTTCTGACCCTGTTCACCCTGGCCATGGAGGGGATGGTCCTAGGGCTCATCTTCTTCGCGCTATTGGCAGCACTCGGCGTGACGCTCACGCTCACGACGTTCGCCGTGTTCGGGCTGCTGACCTACATGTTCTGGCGGAGTACGAGGGCGAAGGTGGAGGAGTTCGCGAAGGAGGAGCAACGGCACCGTAAGCAGTCGGTCCAGGCGGTGAATCAGGGGTTGGGTGGGTTCAAGGACGCCCGGGTCCTCGGGCGTGAGGCTTACTTCCTCAGGGCGTACGAGGAGAGCACCCTGTTCCAGGCGAAGGCCGCCCAGTACAAGGCGTTCATTCAGGCTACCCCCCGCATGTTCCTCGAGACGGTGGCCATCCTCGGGCTCCTGGGCATCACGTCCTACTTCGTCGTGCAGGGGCGGGACCTCAACCTCGTCATCCCGTCGCTGGCCCTGCTCGCGGTCGCGATCGTCCGTCTCATGCCGTCGTTCACGAAGATCGCGAGCTCCTTCAACTCGCTCCAGTGGCAGAAAAGGGCTCTCCACGTGGTCCATAAGGACCTCGTCGAACTAGACGCCCTCCACTACGCCAAGGACGACCGGGCAGGGGACGAGGTGGAGTTCGAACGCGAATTGCGGTTGGAAGGGGTGAGCTACCGGTATCCGGGGCAGGACGGAGAGGCCCTCCGAGACGTCTCGCTCACGGTGCCGAAGAGCGCCTCGGTCGGGTTCGTGGGTCCCTCGGGGGCAGGGAAAACGACGGTCGTCGACGTCATCTTAGGCCTCCTTGACCCGACGGCGGGCCGGGTCCTCGTCGACGACGTCGACGTACAGGGGCACATGGGGGCCTGGCAGAGGAAGATCGGGTACATCCCTCAGCAGATCTACCTCACCGACGACACGGTCCGCCGGAACGTGGCCTTCGGCCGGAACGACGACGAGATTGACGACGGCCAGGTGTGGATGGCCCTCGAGGCCGCCCAACTCCGGGACCTGGTCGAGTCGCTCCCGGACGGGCTCGACACCAAAGTAGGTGAGCGGGGCGTCCGGCTCTCCGGCGGGCAGCGCCAGCGGATCGGGATCGCCCGGGCGCTCTACCACGAGCCCGAGGTCCTCGTCATGGACGAGGCGACGAGCGCGCTCGACAACCAGACGGAGCGGCAGTTCGTCGAAGCCCTCGAGGGCCTCCAGGGAGACCACACGATGGTCGTCATCGCCCACCGGCTCTCGACGGTCCGGAACTGCGACCGCCTCTTTATGCTGGATGAGGGCCGGCTCGTGGCCGAGGGGACATACGACGAACTCATGACGACCAGCGACGCCTTTCGTGAGATGGCGGGGCAGGAGGCGCCCGCAGTCGGTGCCTCTGCAGCCGTCGCCTAGGGGTCCTCGATACCTGCGCGCTGTCCGAAGCAGCGGTCTATGGGCTCACTCTACTACATGAAGAATTCTGAGTCTTTTTCTTTTCAGGTCAGACCCGTCCGCCAGCGTTCCGCCCTCGTGACGGGCGGCGCCGGATTCATCGGGAGTCACCTCGTAGACCGTTTGCTGGCGGACGGGTGGGCCGTGACGTCCGTCGACAACTTCGACCCGTTCTACAGTCCGGTGGCTAAGCGGGAGAACGTAGCGGCCCACCTCCGCCACCCGGCCTTCCGCCTCACCGAGGCCGACGTCTGCGACGCGGCCACGCTCCAGGAGCGGCTTCCGGGCGGGTACGACGCCGTCGTCCACCTCGCGGCCAAGGCCGGCGTCCGCCCCTCGATCGCGGCCCCTGCCGCCTATCAGCGGACGAACGTGGAGGGGACCCAGGCTCTCCTCGAGCTCGCGCGCGAGTGGGGGACCCCGCAGTTCGTGTTCGCCTCGTCGTCGAGCGTGTACGGGGTGAGCCCAGACGTCCCGTGGCGCGAGGAGGAGCCAGGGCTTCGTCCGATCAGCCCCTACGCGGCGACGAAGGTGGCCGGCGAGCTCCTCGGCCACGTCTACGCCCACCTCTACGGCGTCCGCTTCCTCGCCCTTCGGCTCTTTTCCGTCTACGGTCCCCGCCAGCGGCCCGATCTTGCCATTCACAAGTTCGCCCGGCGGATGCTCGCCGGGGGGCGGATCCCCCTCTACGGGGACGGGTCGACCCGCCGCGACTACACATTCGTGGGCGACGTGGTGGATGGGATCGTAGCAGCGATGGACTACGACGGATCCCCCTATGAAGTGGTCAACCTCGGAAACGACCGGACCGTCCGGCTCTCGGATCTGGTAGCGGCCCTGGAACAGGCGTTCGGCGTCGACGCCCGGATCGACTGGCTTCCCGCACAGCCGGGGGACGTGCCACAGACGTGGGCCGACATCTCGAAGGCTCGGCGGCTCCTCGGGTACGACCCGCAGACGCCGCTGGCCGAGGGCCTCCGCGCGTTTGCCGGCTGGCTGAGTGACCGGCAGCGAGACGTGGTCGGCACGCCCGATCGGCGTCCTACGGTTTAGGATGTGGGTAGGGGATGACGTGGGCGACCCAGGCAGAGAGCGGATTCCGCCGGTGCCCGGGCGCGAGCCGGTCCCCACGGTCGGAGCGCCGAGGAGGGGGACCTTCTGGCTGTGGCGACCGCTGTCGGGTCTCCTCCATATCCGGGGTAGGCAGGGGGCAATACATTTGGGGTCTACTCCGGACCCCCCACGCAGACTTCCATGGTGGAGGGCGAGCGGTGTACGTGAGCATGGTTCGGCGGTCGCCGTCGCGGTGGGCTCGGGGCGTACCTCGGCGCGAGGGCGTGACCGACAGGCTCCGGCGCGTAGCGGTACGGGCGGAGCGACCGGCGCACGAGAGCCGAGTCGTCTACGTGCGCGGGCATGACGGTCGAGCAGATCCCAGATCTGGAGGGGTCCGTGTATGACCTGTGCATCGTCGGCAGCGGGCCCGCCGGGCTGGTCGTAGCGAACGAGGTGTCACGGCTCCGCCCCGGCCTGCGCCTGTGCGTGCTCGAGAGCGGGGCGGCCGAGCAGACCCCGTTCGCGGACGGGCTTCGCGATCTCGACTCGACCGGGATCGTCGTGAAGCCGCACTCCCGGGAGCGCGTCCTCGGTGGCGCCTCGTCCACATGGGCAGGTCTCTCCGCCCCTCTCGACGAGATCGATTTCGAGCGCCGGCCGTGGGTACCGTTTTCGGGGTGGCCCCTCTCTCTAGAGGACCTGCGGCCGTACTACGCAGCCGCCGCTGAGCGCTACCGTTTCGCGCCGCTTGGTCTCTACGCCCCGGACAGGTGGGGGGACGCTGTCTCGCCCGCATGGGCGACGCGGGTCGGCGGCAAGTTGTTCTTCCGCCACGAGGAGCCGCAGCGGTTCGGGGAGGAGTTCTCGTCCGTCTTCGAGCGGGACGGGGTGGACCTCTATCTCCGCGCGACGGTGATTCGGCTCGAAGGGCATCCTGAGTCAGCCGTAGCTACGCGGGCCGTGTGGAGGGGGCCTGCCGGAGAGGAACGATCGGTGCGGGCCCAGCGGTTCGTGCTCGCAGCGGGCGGCATCGAGAACGCTCGGCTCCTCCTCCTCTCGACCTTCGCGGTTCGGGACGGCCTCGGCAACGAGCGGGACCAGGTCGGCCGCTACCTGATGAACCATCCAAAGGGGAACTTCGGCGCGGTGGTTCCGACCCGCCCCGCGCCCTCCGTGTACCCCTTCATGGGCTTGGTGGACGGCCCGTACCGCGGGTTCATGGGCCTCCGACTGACCCGGGGCCACCAGGCCGAACGGGCAGCGCTCAATAGCTACCTCCGGTTACTCCCCGTCCGAGGCTGGTCGGACAGGCCAGGGGTTCAGGCCCTGCTCCACTCGGTCCGCAGGCTGCGGGGGGGGGGGGGGGGGGAGGCGGCCCCCTCCGCGGATCCCATGGAGGTCCTCGACGAGGCCGAAGAAGGGGACGTACGGCGCGGCGCCCTCGGGGCGGCGTCCGCCGTCCTGCGCGACCACCGCGCCGTCCGCATGTTTCTCGCTCACCGGCTTCGTCGGACCGGTCGGCCGCCGGTGACGGCCTTCGCGGTGCGGAACTTCATGGAGATGGCGCCGGACCCTTCGAACCGGGTCGCGCTCGGGGCGCGGCGGGACGCCTTGGGGACCCCGCTGCCAGCCGTCCACCACGAGGTCGGCGACCTCGACCGGCGCAGCGCGGCCGCGCTCCACAGAGCGCTCGGTCACGACCTCGCGCGCGGCGGGTGGGCGACCATGGAGTCCGATCTGAGAGAGGGCACGGACCCCTGGCCGCTAAGGCAGGACGCCTCGCACCACCTGGGGACCACGAGGATGGGCGACGACCCCGCGACCTCCGTCGTGGACCGGCACGGCCGTGTCCACGGGGCGCCGAACGTGTACGTCGCCGGTGGCTCGGTCTTCCCCACGAGCGGGAACGCCAACCCGACCTTTACGATCGTGGCCCTCGCCATCCGTCTTGCTGAGCACCTCGTTGCCCTCCCGCGTTCGGCATGAGCCCTTCCGTCGTCGTCTCCCGCGTCGCGCTGGTCGCAGCGTTCGCCCTCGGGGCGACCGTCATCTACGCCCAGCGGGAGCGGGTTGCGGCCCACCTGCGTGCGTTCTTCGGGGCTGAAGGGCACCCCCTCAACCTCGCCGTCTTCCGGATCGTCCTGTTCGCCGTGCTCTTCGTCCGGGCGGACCTCGAGTCGATCGGGTGGTACGCGACCCTGTCGGCGGACCTGATGTACCCCCCGCCGGGGTGGGGCGGGCTCCTCACGCTCCTGCCGGTCACCCCCGGCCTCGCGCTCGCGGCCACTTACGTCGTAAAGGTAGCGTGCGTGCTCGGCATGGTCGGGCTGTTCTCGCGGACCTCGGCGGGGGTGGTGTTCGTGGTCGGCCTCTACGCGCTGGGGATCCTCCAGTTCTACGGGAAGGTCAGCCACTTCCACCACCTCATGTGGTTCGCCGCTCTGTTAGCGGTGAGCCCGGCCGGCCACGCGCTCTCCGTGGACGCGCTCGTCCGGGCGCACCGGCGGGCCGGGACGGGCGCGCCCCTGCCGCCCCAGCAGAGCGTGGCCTACGCGCTGCCGCTCCGGTTCGTCTGGCTCCTCATGGGGGTAATCTACTTTTCCCGGGGTTCTGGAAGGCGTGGCGGGCGGGGGCGCGGTGGGCGCTCAGCGACAACGTCCGGCTCATGATGTATCAGAAGTGGACCGAGTTCGGGGACTGGGCGCCCGCCTTCCGCATCGACCACTACCCCTGGCTGTACCAGTTCGCCGGCGTCAGCACGGTGCTCTTCGAGCTCACGTTCGTGTTCCTCGTCCTCTTCGCGGCAGGACGCGTAGTCGCTCTGGTTGGGGGGCTCCTGTTCCATCAGATGACGGACGCGTTCATGCGGATCTCGTTCTGGCATCTCCAGCCGATGTACGTCAGCTTCGTGGACTGGGCGGGGCTCGGGCGTTGGCTCGGGCAGAGGCTCTACGCGGACGATCTCACGGTGACGATCGACGAGGAGAACCCCGGCCACGCCCGGCTCGTGCACACCGTCTGCGCCTTCGACGTGCTCCAGCGCGTAAGATTCGACTCCGGGCCGCGGGCCGGCGGGATCACGGCGGAGCGGGGCGGCGAATGCCTCGCAGGGCGCGCGGCGCTCCGGGCCGTTGCCTGGCGGGTACCGCTGCTTTGGCCCTGGCTCGTTCTGGCCCCTTCGCTCGACCGTCCGAGGACGGACGCGAAGTCACGGCTGGCGGGAGACCCGCGACGCCCTCCGGTCCGCTGGATCGCCGCCGTGGGGGCCGTGCTGCTGGTGGCGAACGTGGCGGCGGGGTTCCTCCACGTCCACAGCTGGCCGGTGTCGGTGTACCCCACGTTCGCCCACTTCGCGAGGCCGACATACTCCGTACTCCGCATGGAAGTCGAGACGACCGACGGGGCGACGGTGGAGGTCCCGTTCGAGGAGCTGTTTTCGGAGCAAGCCGCGCGGACGCCCGCCCGCATCCGTAGCCTCATGGGCAAAGTGATCTCGGACCGCAACCCACGCCGTGAGCGGCAGATGCAGACGGTGTTCGCCTTCTGGCTGAAGCAGGGTGGCGGCGGCGAATCCGTCCGCGCCGTCCGATTCTACCGCGGGACATACTCCACGTGGTACCACGGCCGGCCTGGCGCGCGCCTCGACGACGTGCTCGTGTACGAGTTCACGCCAGGCTAGCCGCTCGGGTGAGGGCCGGTGGGCGGGCGAAGAGGGCGGGAAAGAGACTCGGGAGGTCCACGAAGAAAACGTAGAGCAGGAGGTTCTCCGCAAAGCTCACCTCCATGAGCAGGATCGTCAGCAGGTGGAACGGGACCATGACCCCCAGGAACACCCAGCGGAACACCCGGCTGACGACCACGAGCGGCGCGAGGACCTCGACGAGCGTGACGACGGGGAACCCGGCCGTAAGCATCCACGCCACGGGCCGCCACGAGACGGCCGAGCCGCCGAGGTTGAAGTCGTGGTAGGAGGTGCGGAGCGAGCGGCTGACCACGAAGTTCAGGATGGAGTCGCCCGTAAAGATCTCGACGCCCTGGGAGAGCCGGTAGAGCCCCACCATGCTGTAGCAGACGGAGGCCACGAGGGCGACGGCCAGGATCGGGACGGCGTACCGGTTGTAGCTGGGCCCGCCCTCCCGGTCCGGAAGGAGGGCGAACACAGCCAGCGTGAGGGCCGCCAGCAGCGGGACGATCTCGGCGTGGTTGACGTGCCCGAACCCCCGGATCAACGATTGGTGGACGACGAGGAGGACCACGGCGACCGAGCCAGCGAAGCGGAAGAGACGGGGGACGAGGCTGAGCGCGAGCACCAGCACGAGGAGGGACTTCAGGGTCACCAGGCCTGGGGCGCTCAGGAGGGCCGCTTGAGCCCCCTCGGGGACGAGTCGCAAGACGCCTACGGGCTCGTAGTAGCTCGTCGGCAGAGCCGCGAGGCGCGCGAGCGGGTCGCGGACGACGGCGACGAGCCATAGTCCGAACACGAACGTCCGGAAGAACGTGAGCGCTGCGGCGTTGGCGTCCTCGTGCAGCAGCCGGAAGGGGGCCGTGCGGGACGGGGCGGAGGCGGACGGCGTCGTCATCAGTCCCGGGATCCGGCGGGGCGGAGGGGCACGGACCGGACGTGCTCCGTCGTGCGCCGGTAGACGCGTGGCCCCTCGACGTCGACGTTGGTCTCGACGATCTCCACGCCTGTGAACGAGAGCCCGTGGAGGGAGCCGTAGAGGCCAGCGATCGAGAGGGCGACGTCGTCGAGGTGCCGAAGGTCACCCGACGGGGGAGCGCCGTCCGGTCCCGGGCGGAGGATCCGCGCCGTCTCGGTGAACCTCCGGGGGGCCCCCCGCTGGATGGAGGGGAGGGTGCGGCCGATGTTGATGAGGACGCGTTCGCCCGTCTCCGTGACCCCGTAGAGGTCGTACATCGTCATCCGGTCCGGTTCGTAGGCGTGGCCGTACATCCCCCACCGAGCGAACGGGAAGAGTGACCGCTTGTCGTCGGCGGCTTGGCCGGCTAGGAGGAGGAGGGCGAGGGCGGCGAGAGTGACTCTCTGGGAGACGGGCAGGGCGCGAACGAACGTTCGGACGTGGCGCAGGGCTGGGCCCCGCCAGAAGGCCCAGACGAGCAACGCGAGCACGAACGGGAGCCCGATGAGGAGTGGGCGGAAGAGGTACCGGTGGACGCGGAGGTCTGCCGCCCGCTCGTAGGAGCGGAGGTCGGCCTGCGGCTTCCACAGCCACGGAGCGTCGTACGCGGCGCCGAGCAGCGCGTGGCCGAGCGTGATGTAGGCGGCGTACGCTGCGACGAGAACCCCCAGGTAAGCCAGACCCACGAGCGCCGCGCGCCTTCTGCGGACAGGCAGTGTGCGGACTGCTCCGACGGTGCGAGGCTCGCGTTGACGGCGTTCCTTGGACAAAAGGAAGGAGAGTGGCAATGGGGACGAGACGCGGTCCGATACCGGAGTCCTCAAGGTATCCTGAGTCACCGCGTGATAGCCCGCCAGCGGTCGGGCGTCCACTCCGTTGCTGCCCCCCATGCGTCGCCCTCGCTTCATCCGCCGCCCGTCAGTCCTCCAGGAGGGCCCGTACCGCCGTCCCCGTCGGAAGCTGTCGAGGAAGAACCTCGAGCGGCTCTGCCGAGAGACCGCGACCTCCGAGCGGTGCCTCGTCGTACACTCCGAGGACGTCGACTATGCCCCGTTCTTCCCCAAGGCGTTCACTGTAACAAAGCGCGAGGACGCGCCGGCTGACCTCCACGTGGACCAATACTACCGGGGGGTAGACGCCATCCCCGACGGGAGCTACCCGGTCATCCTCTGCACGGGCCTGCTTGAGCACATCCCAGACCCGCAACGGTTGATCGACGAGTTCTACAGGATCCTGGAGCCCGGGGGACGGCTGGTCATCTCGGCCAGCGCCGTGTTCTCGTTCCACGAGGGCCCGGACGACTTCTTTCACTTCACCCCGTTCTCGTTCCGCCTCTTGTTCGAGAAGTGGAGCCGGTTCGAGGTGCTCCGCGGCTCCAGTGGGCCGTTCGAGACCGTCGGCATCCTGCTCCAGCGGATTCTGATGCAGGCGGAGGTGCACGCGGGCGTCCGACCGGTGGTGCTCGCGCTGGCCACGCGGGCCCACCTTTTGGACCGGTTCGTGGGGGCGCAGTACATGACGGTTCAGCACCGTGGACCCGAAGCTCGCATCGACTCGATGCTCCCCTCGAACGTGCAGGCCGTCGTCGTCAAGTGACCCTCAGGGGACCCCGCCACGACCCATGCCAGATCTCACCCGCCAACGGATCGGCGCTGCTGTCGCGCGGCGCTGGCAGCGACTCGGACGCCACCGGTTCACGAAAACGAAGATTTCCCGGGTCAACATCGACAGGTTGGCTCGGGAATACGCCTCCGACGAGCCTACGATCGTGCTCCACCCGGAGGCCGACCCCGCCTACTGGCCGAACGCTTTCGTCGTCTCGAAGCGGGAGAAGGACGCCCCCGACTTCCTGGTCGACACGCAGTTCCACGGACTGGACCGGATCGCGTCCGAGAGCTACCCGCTGATCATCTGCATCGGGCTCCTTGAGCACATTGCCGATCCGCACCGCTTCGTCGGCGAACTCCACCGCATCCTCCGGCCCGGAGGTAAGGTGGTGATCTCGGCCAGCTCGGCGTTTTCGCTGCACGAGTGCCCGGAGGACTTCTTCCACTACACCCCGTTCGGGATGGAGGTCCTCTTCGAGGGGTGGGACCACTTCGAGGTCCTCCGTGGCTCGTCGGGACCCTTCGAGACCATCGGCATCCTCATCCAGCGCATTCACATCCAGTCCGAGATCTCGCCGCCGGTGAGACCGTTCGTCGAGGCCCTGGTGCATGTGATCCCGAAGCTCGACCGGTTCGTGAAGCGGCAGTACAACACGGTCCAGCACTTCGACGAGCGGAGCGAGTGCGACTCGATGCTGCCCTCGAACATCCAGGCCGTCGTGGTAAAGTGAGGGCGGAGCCACACCGGCCACCCGCTTCGGATTGAGCGCGAACCCCAGGTCATGTCGTCGCTTCTTACCCGCCTCCTCGGCATTCTGGCCTCCCTCGGGGCCTCCGTCCGGCGAACGGTTCGCGCGGGGTTGAGGAGCGGGGCTTTAGTCACCGCCCGCGTAAAGGGCGCAGTTCGCGAGAGGGCCTTCCCCCTCCGTGTCCGCCACGTCAGCGGCCCTCAGGGGGTGGACGCAGGACCGGACGAGGCGGTCGTCGTCTGCCTCGTCCGGGACGGGGTCGAGTACCTGGACGGCTTCTTCGCCCACTACCGAGAACTCGGGGTGCGCCACGTCGTGCTCCTCGACAACGGCTCGACGGACGGGACCGTTGAGCGGGCGTCGCGGGAGCCGGGCGTGACCGTCCTCCAGACGGCGGCTCCCTACAAGCACTACAAGGTGATCACGAAGCGCTACCTCGTCGAGCGGTTCGGCCGGGGGTGCTGGGTGCTCTGCGCCGACATCGACGAGCTCTTCGACTATCCACGCCGCGCTGCGGTCCCGTTGCGCTCATTCCTCCGCTACCTCCACCGGCACAGGTACACCGCTGTCGTCGCCCACCTCCTCGACATGTTTCCGTCAGGACCAGTCTGCGCTGGACACTGGCGGGACGATCACCGGTTCTACGATCTGTCCGCCGTCTCCACTCAGCCATACAGGGAGAAGTACGGGACCCGTAACGAGGCGTCAAACGACCGGATCGACGTCCTGTACGGTGGAGTCCGGGAGGCGCGGTTCGGAGTCCGGCCGATGCTGACCAAGCACCCGCTCCAATTCCCGTCGGCGTCCGTCCGGTACGTCAACTCCCACAACGTCGAGGGCGCTCGGGTGGCCGACGTGTCGGGCGTCCTGCTCCACTTTAAGTACGCCTCCGGATTCCCCGAGTACGCTCGGAGGATCGTGTCTGAGCGCAGCTTCTACAATGGGTCTGCCGAGTACGAGGCCTACCTTGACGCGATCACGGACGACTCATCGTTCGAGTTGTATACGGAACGGGCGCGTGAGCTTCTGGCGGTGGACCAGCTCTTGTCGGAGGGACTCGTCGCCGAGTCGGAGGAGTACAGAACGTTTGCCAGCGGCAGGTCTGAGGGGGGGCGTCATACGACACGTCTCGGTGACCCCACCAGTTCTCAAGCTGCTCAGACTCCGTCTGCGAGACCTGCCTCGGGCGGCCGGATGACCCAGTAGAGAATCACCCCTGTCAACACTGGACATCCCATGCCTGCCGTAGATCCATTGGCCCCCGAGTACGTCGTCGGCGCCGCCGAACTCTCCGGCGACGTTCCACAGGCTGCCTGTGACGACGACCGTTAACGACGTGCCCGGTACCAGCGTCCTGATGGCGGTCCACAACGGCGAAGCGTACCTCGCTGAAGCGTTGGATAGTCTGCTCGCCCAGACCCTATCGGACATCGAAGTCGTGGTCGTGGACGACGCGAGCACGGACGCGACCCCGGAGATGTTGTCTGCCTACGCGGAGCGCGACGCCCGCCTCGTCGTCCTCCACAACGATAAGAACCTCCGGCTGGCGGCGTCGCTCAACCGCGGAATCGAGCGGTGCCGGGCCCCCCTCATCGCCCGGGCCGACGCGGACGACGTGTACGCACGGGACCGATTAGAGCGGCAGGTCGCGTTCCTAGAGGCACACCCGGAGGTCGGGGTGCTCGGGTGTGCGTATCACCGGGTCGGACCGGACGGCGAGCATTTCGGGACTGTCGTCCCCCCGCAGGATCACGCGACGATCCGGGCCCGCCAGCTGTTCATGAACAGCTTCCTCCATCCGGGCGTGGTCTTCCGTGCCGACGTCGTCCGTGCTGTGGGCGGGTACGACGAGGCATACTGGACAGCGCAGGACTCCGACTTGTGGGCTCGGCTGCGGGACCACACGCGGTTTGCGAACCTCCCCGAGCCGCTCGTCCACTACCGGGTCCACGGCTCGTCAATCGTGAAGACGCGGGGGGACGCGGGGCAGAGGCTCAGCCTGAGCGTCCCGCAGCGCTTGCTCTCAGGCACGCTCGGCCGTCCCCTCAGTGAGTACGAGGCATGGGCCGTCGTGACGCTCTACCAGGGGTTTGAGCGGATGGATGCCACCGATACCCGGCACGGCTTGGCGTTGCTTCGCGAATTGCTGAGCCACATGAAGGGACGGGCACCCCACGGGGCCCTCCGCTTTCTTCGGCGCGAAGCCGCGCGCTCACTACTCAAGCAGGCCAGCCGTCTCTTCAATGGGGATCGGCCACTGGCTCGGAGGCTTCTGGTGACCTCTCTACGCCTCAATCCTGGGCTCGCGCTGAGGAGACGGACGCTCCGACTGGTCGCATCTGTGTCCCTCAACTCGGGCCTCTAGGCCCCATCACGTATGTGGCTGCTTGGTCCTGTGAACGATGCGACCACTTACAGCACGGCGTCTAACTTTCGGCCTCTACATGATGGTGGTTACTTTTCGGTAGTACAACCATAATCATACGAGCGTTGAGACTGCGTTGAGGCACTTCTTGAGGCCGGACACACGGGCGCTGGTCATCCTTCTCGTTCTAGATGCACTCATCATCGCCTTGGCCGTTGCAGCACAAGAGGGGCTCACGGACGTCCGTAGGTTTCGAATTGGCCACGGCTCCAGCGTAGGCGAGTGGGCTCAGCACCTCAAGCTCCTAGGGGTCGTCAGCGCCGGCGCATGGATATGGGTCAAGCGGAGGCAGCCTGTGTACGCTGCGCTCACGGCCCTCTTCCTCGCGGTTCTAATCGACGACGTGGGCAAGCTCCACGAGACGGTTGGCGCGGCGCTCGTTCCCGTTCTAGGGCTTGAACCCAACTACGGTCTGCGGGCACAGGACTACGGGGAGATCCTATTCTTGTCATCTTGGGCCGGTCCGCTCGTTCTCTCGGCTGTGGTGGCCTACAGGCGAAGCGACGCCCAAGCCCAATATGTGGCCCGCAAGGCGGCCGTCGCCGTTGCTGCCCTTGCTGCGTTCGGTGTTGGCGCCGACGCCGTCCACCAGATGGTTAAGATGGCCCTCGGTCGCTACGACTTGTACGCCTTGGGGTTCGGCTGGCTTGACTTCGCGATGGGGGTGATCGAAGAGGGCGGCGAACTCGTGATCATGAGCGGAATCGTCGCGACGGCCATTACCTTCGCGGTGTCCCTGCGCTCCGGCACGCAAGTCAACCCAGGGACTCACCCGAGCTCCGATTCATGACCGTTCTGGCCGACTAGGAGTGGGCCGCCCTCGACGCCGTCCGCTGCCTCTGCCGCAGGTCCACAAAAGATGATCGGCAGACGGTGGCGCCGTCGTCTGGCGGCTCCGCAACGGGGCAAGGTTCCGGGCCGTCCCGCCCGAGTTCGAGCCGTGGCACCGGGTGACCCTTGGCGTTTGGGAGCGGGCGTTCGAGCCCCTCCGCGATGTCGCGCCCCCGGACCTCACGGACGTCATGCTCGGCGGCACTAGCGCCGAGTTACGCCAAGGCGGCAGGCGCGAGGTGGGGCAAGGTTCTAGCGCTTTGAGGGCCGGGGGGGGGCGACACCAAGGCTATCGTCGCCTTCGACCGAAGGGTCGTCACATTCCGTCTCCTGCCGGGCCACCGCGGCAATTCCAAGGCGGCCCCGTCGATGCTCGGTAGTCGCCTCTTTAGAGTCCGTCCGGCGCATTGTAGGCGAGCCTCTTATCGATATATCAGTTTATCTCGTACTGGTACTTCCTCATCCAGGGATGACATACGTCGTGGATGAGCAGGATCTCCTCATCGCTAAGGCCGGTGTCTGATTCCAGCCGCGACTTGTTCAATGCCGACGAGCCGCGCGTTCCGCCAGCTAGGACGCGCCCTTGGTTCCGTCTCTGATTGTGGTATTGGATCACCTGGTCCTCCCATTCGAGGTCTAGGAATGACATCACCGAGCGCATCGTTGCCTCAGGTTGCCCAAGTATGTCCTCATAGCGCACCGGGTATACCCTGAGCCCCGCGGCTTGAAAAACCTCTAGTGCCTGGCACTTCCGAGCCCACACGTAGGCCCCGACCTGCACATCGTTCATCAGGCTCGTATCAACGTCATTAGTTCCGGGGAACAGGCGAGACAATCTCCTAATCTCTTGCGCGCCGTACCTATCAATCCAGTTTCCTTCCCAACCGCCCATTCGGAGCTTACGCATTGAAGACACCACGGCAAACGGATGGCGCACTAGCCAGATAATGCGAGCGTTTGGCATATGCCGTTTGAGTCGGGCCAGGTCGTGGCTTTTAGTAGGAAGCTTATGGCAGCAGTACCGTCGGGCAATCCAGTTTCTCAAAAGCTCCCGTTGCCCTGGATGACTGTATCTAACTTCTGTCTCGTCACGACCTCTAATCTGCGAATGGGCATCGAGCATAAGAAAAGAGAGAGTAGTTCCGCTTCGTTGGCATCCAGTAACGAGTATGTAATTGCTCGATATGATTCGACTGCATATTAGGCCTACAGGACTCGTGACTATTGCGTTTTTAGCGAACGACTTGAATGAATTCATCATTTGTCTTGTAGTCCGGATCACTGCGCTACGCTCATGGAGTGGAAGCAGCTCTCCTCTGCAGATAGCCTATGCCTGCCGCCAGGAGCGAAGGGGAATCTCAAC
>Ga0310345_10001967_pt1 | contig 21551 bp, 21 predicted proteins | sample HC15DNA20500_MG_FD_204667 | JGI IMG/M metagenome (GOLD analysis project Ga0310345, IMG submission 204667) | Marine microbial communities from station ALOHA, North Pacific Subtropical Gyre - HC15-DNA-20-500_MG | ecosystem: Environmental > Aquatic > Marine > Oceanic | place: Pacific Ocean: North...
AAACCATCCGGGTACCCGATGTGGGCAGCAGTGATCCTGTTGACGTCATCGAGGTGTCCGTCAAAAAAGGCGATAGCGTCGAAGCCGAAGACACCATTGTCGTGTTGGAGTCCGACAAAGCGTCCGTGGAAGTGCCGTGCCCGAAAGCCGGCACCGTTCTCGAACTGCTGGTGAAAGCCGGCGACCGGGTCAAGGAAGGCGACCCCCTGTTGGAGCTGGATACCGAAGCAGGCTCCGAATCTGGTGGGAGCGGGCCTGCCCGCGAAGAGTCAGCCGATTCCGGCAATGATGAAAAGGACGACGGCGACAAAGAGGAAAAAGACGATTCAGGATCCAGCAAGCAGGGCTCAGAAGAGGGCGCCGGGAAAGCTTCTGGCGGCGGAGAAACCTGCGAGCAAACTATCCCCACGCCGGACCTGGGCGACATCGACGAAGCGGAAATCATTGAGCTGTCGGTGAGCGAAGGCGACAGCGTGGAAGCGGAACAGACCATCCTGGTGCTGGAATCCGACAAGGCGTCCCTGGAAATTCCCAGTCCGGCCGCCGGCACGGTGAAGACGTTGCTGGTGAAAGCCGGCGACAAGATCACCTCCGGCACCGAGTTGATGGTGCTGGAAACCGCCGGCGGTGGGGAGCCGGCCGATGAAGAGACGGCCAGCGAAGACAAGTCCGCTGGCAAACAATCGGGTGGCAGCGGGTCTGGTGACAGCGAGCCTGGTGGGAGCGGGCCTGCCCGCGAAGCCTCCAAGAAAGACGATTCAGCGTCCAGTACGCAGGATTCCGGAGGCATCGGCGAACACCCGGCGAAATCCGGCGCCGCCTCGGCGGGCCGCCCCTCCAAGGACGTGCACGCCGGCCCGGCGGTGCGCAAGCTGGCCCGGGAAACCGGCGTCGACCTCGGTGTGGTGCCGCCCAGTGGCCCCAAGGACCGCATTCTCAAGGAAGACGTGCACGCCCACATCAAGCAGCGCATGGATCAGCCAGCCGCCGCCGGCGGTGCCGGCGCGCCGGATCTGCCGGAGATCGACTTCAGCGAGTTCGGTCCGGTGGAACGCGATGAGCTCAACAAGCTGCGCAAGGTGGCGGCCAAAAATCTGCACCGCAGCTGGGTGACGATTCCCCATGTCACTCAGTTTGACGAAGCGGATATCACCGAGCTGGAAGCGTTCCGGAAAAGCCAGAACAAAGTGCTGGAGAAGAAGGGCGTCAAGCTCACCATGCTGGCGTTTCTGGTACAGGCCTGCGCGCGGGCATTGCGCGAATTCCCGAGGGTGAACAGCTCGCTGGAACCGTCCGGTGAAGCCTTGATCCTGAAGGACTATGTGCACATCGGTATCGCCGTGGACACCGCCAACGGTCTGGTGGTGCCGGTGCTGCGCGACGCGGACAAGAAAGGCTTGAGCCGGATCGCCACGGAAATCGGCGAGCTGGCCGCCAAGGCCCGCGACCGCAAACTGTCGCCGGCGGACATGAAAGGCGCCACCTTTAGCATTTCGTCGCTGGGCGGCATTGGCGGCACCGCCTTCACGCCCATCGTCAACTGGCCGGAGGTGGCGATTCTCGGAGTCAGCCGTTCCGACACCAAACCGGTGTGGGACGGTAATGCCTTCCAGCCCCGGCTGATGCTACCGCTGTCGTTTTCCTACGACCACCGGGTGATCGACGGTGCCGACGCGGCGCGCTTCACCACCTACCTGAGCGGCCTGCTCGGCGACATGCGACGGGCCCTGTTGTAAAGAAAATGTTGTGGTATAAAAAACCCGGCCTCAGGCCGGGTTTTTTATTGAAGATAAGAAAGAGCGCAATCAATCTTTACCGTGGCGCTCATTCCACTTTTCTTTCTTTTCCTGCCATTTTTCCATGCGCTCTTTCTGGCGCTGGTCGTACTGGGCGCGCTGCTCGTCGTTGAGCACGTCACGAATCTCTTCCTGGGTTTCCTTGTGCAGTTCGCGCATCTCTTCGCCTTTCTCGCGGTAGATGTCGCGCACTTCCTGCTGCTGTTCCTGGGTCAGGTTCAGCTCCTGGGTCATTTTTTGAACGTGACGGTCGGCGCCTCTTTCCATCGGCGAGCCGGCGAAGGCCGCGGCCGAGAGCAGCGTCAGCGTCACAATCATCAGTTTTTTCATCGTCTTGCTCCTTGAATAATGCTCCGGCGTCTCCGGATTCCCTTATAGCTTGGCCTTACATTGTGCAGCCACGATGCAGTGAATGTGGAAACATAGCTACAAGCTACAGGCTGCAAGCCACAAGCAAGCCGTGCCGATCAGACAGGCTTCGCCGCCAGAACGACCTGCTTGTGGCTTGCAGCTTGTAGCTTGCAGCTGACCGGGTTCAAGCCTCTTCATCAGGATTTTGCAATCGGTAGCCGACGCCGTAGACGCTGCCGATCCAGTCGTGGTCGCCGGTCAGCCCTTCGCTGAGTTTGCGGCGCAGTTTGCGGATATGGCTGTCGATGGTGCGGTCGGACACCACCCGGTGGTCGGAATAAATCACGTCCATCAGCTGATCGCGGGTCCAGATGCGGCCGGCCTGTCGGGCCAAGGCGGCGAGCAGCTCGAATTCAATCGCGGTAAGCGCCACCCGGGCGCCATCGTGGACCGCTTCGAAGCGGTGTCGGTCAAGGGCCAGGCCGGTCTCGGCGGCCGGCTGGGCGGCGTTGCCGGTGCGCCGCAGCACCGCTTTCACCCGCGCCACCACTTCCCGGGGACTGAACGGCTTGCAGATATAGTCGTCGGCGCCGATCTCCAGGCCCAGCAACCGGTCCACCTCCTCCACACGGGCGGTGATCATCAGAATCGGCACCTGGGAGAAGCGACGGATCGCCTTGCACACTTCCATACCGTCCCCGTCGGGCAGCATCAGATCCAGCAACACGGCATCGAAATCGCCGTCGCGCACCCGTTGTTCCGCCTCGGCGGCGCTGGCGGTCCGTTCCGGCTCGAAATGGCTGTGACGCAGGTAGTCCGCCAGCAATCCGGCCAGCCGGGGCTCATCCTCGACGATCAGAATCTTCGCCATGCTTTGTTCCTTCCGTTCTCTGTGGGGGCAGGGCCCGCTCCTACAATGGCAACCGTACCGTGATTCTCAGACCGCCCAGCGGGCTATGGTCCGCCTCCATAGTGCCGCCATGCGCCTCGACGATACGCCGCGCGATGGCCAGCCCGAGACCGGCGCCGCCGGTCTGGCGGTTGCGCGAGCTTTCCACCCGGTAGAGATGGTCGAACAGTTTCGGCAGGGCGTCTTCGGGCACGCCGGGGGCGCTGTCGCTCAGGGTCAGACGCCAGTCGCCGCCGTCACGGCCCAGGGTGAGGCGCGCCTCGCCGCCTTCGTCGGTGTACTTGAGGCTGTTCTGCAGCAGGTTGTCCAGCAGCTGGCGCAGCCGCACCGGGTCGCCGTTGACCCGCGCCGGGTCGAGGTCGGTGTGCAAGCGTACCCGGCGGCGGCTGAACGCCGGGCGCACCGCGTCCACGGCGTCCTCGCAGAGAGCGTCCAGATCCAGCGCGGTGAAGTGGTAGCGCAGGTTACCGGCGTCGGCCAGGGCCAGGTCGTGCAGGTCGCTGACCAGATGGGTGAGCTGCCGCACCTCGGATTCCAGCGACGCGATGGTCTCATGGTTGAGGGGGCGCACGCCGTCGACCACCGCTTCCAGCTCGCCTTGCAGCACCGACAGTGGCGTGCGTAGCTCGTGGGCGATGTCGGAGAACCAGCGCTGGCGGGCTTTCTGGCCCTGGTCCAGGCGCTCGCCCAGGCTGTCCACGTGGCGGATCAGGTCGCCCAGCTCGTCGCGGCGCCGGCTGCCCAGCCGGGTCTGATAGTCGCCCTCGCGCAGCTTCCGGGTATGGGCGCTGAGCGCTGTCACCGGCGCCACCAGGTGGCGCGCCAGCAGCCAGGATACCAGCAGCGACAGAGCCAGCCCCACCAGAGCCATCCAGCCGGCGAAATTGAGCTGGCGCTCCTGGAAGCGCCGGTCGAGCTTGTCGCGGATGGCCTCTTGATCGGGATAGGCCAGCCAGCCCACCAGGCTGTTGTTGTCGGCGCGGATCGGCACCAGACGGCTGAACTGCTTCGACGGCGGCGGGCCGAGCAGGGGGCGCTGGTCCGCCGCCAGCAGGCTCAGATGGCGCGGTGTATCGCGGCGATCCCGTTTCCCCGGCTCGGTGTCGGCGTTCCGGTCGCCGGCCAGCCAATACAGCCGGCCCAGCACCCGCGGGTCGCTGAGCAGAAAATCCCAGCTGCCCCGTTGCGCGTACAGCACGCCGAGATGGTCCGCCAGGCGCTCCACCTGGGCTTGCTGCCGCTCGTCGATGTACTTACGCAGGCTCTGCTCGAAGGCAAAGAAATAGAAGCCGCTGGCGGCCACGATCAGCACCACGAAGGTCGCGAGAAAGGTGAGAAAAAGCTTGTTGCGGATACCCATGGTCGGCCGACACGCCTCGCCAGTTTAAAGGCGTCCAGTGTAAGCCGTGCCCTGCCCGTACCCCAGTCCCTTGCACATTCTTTCAAAATCATCGAATGAACGTGTGAGAGCCGGGCCCTATATATGACCGCCCGGTCTGTCTCTTAATTAAATTATCCTGGTAGTTAATATCATCCTGGTGTTAATTTTGCCGCGCGACAAAATAAATATAAAAAAAGGGACAGATATAACTGTTTCTGAAATAAGGAATTAAAAAATGGAACATGTCAATTTTAAAAAAGCGGGGAATAAGTACCGATACGTTTACCGGAAAGAAGCCTGCGGATTCTGGTGGTGCGCGCTGCCTTACGTCGATGAAAGAGGACGCAAAAGACAGTTCAGAAAGTGCTTCCGAGACAGTCGATATAAAAGTACGCAGGCCGCGCTGGACGCCGCCATCACATGGCGAGACGCCCAGCTTCATGCACTTAACCGCCGGGGTACCCTGGGGGCGCCGCCGAAGCTGAGACGTGTCGCCGTCAACGAACTCGATACACTCAAGCCTCAAGACAACAGTTTCGGCATTATTGGCATCACGGTCACCCGTCGTGACAAGCCCAAAGGCATCAACGTCTCGGTAACCGCTCAGCGTGGACAAAAGAAATGGTTCTCCATGCGGCGGCATGGTGCTTTCGAGGCTTTCCGTCTGGGCGTGCGCCAGCGCTGTGAATGGATTCAGGCCCCGGTACCCGGCGACGAAGAGCTACGTCGGCGCTTCCAGCATTGGCTGAAAAATAATATTCGTTATTTGGAAGAGTATGACATTGCCTCCTGATCTTCCCCAGGGTAAAGCACCGGGGACAGGGCGGCGTATTTTCCACCACGACGCCATGTTCCGAAACGCCGGTACCTTGCCGAAGAACTTCAGCTACCAGGACCTTCTTGCTCTGGCGGGCAGGTCGATACCCGGTATTTCAGCGCCCGGAAAAACGTTCTCGTGTCTGCGATTTATTCAGAAGTTCTGTATCGACGATACCGGCGCCCATGCGCGCTTCTACCAGATCGCGGACCCGCGTCGGTATGACAGGCTTGCGGAGCTGAAGCAGTGTGTTTTCTCGCTGACTCATACGAATTTTGCCTTGGTCCACCACGCCAGTACTTTCGAGGATGCGCGGTTTGAAAACAGCCTGTTTGATTTTCTCGCGGCGCGCCTGGAAGCCAGAAACCCGGAATACTTTTGGCGTTTCGGGGTGCGCGGGCAGTATTCGTGGTTGCACCAGAGGTATAGCACCGGGCATTCCTTGTCGGATGTATTGCGCACTCTGTCGATCACCGGCAACACCTTGATGTTGGCGCTGGATAATAAGGATCTGGATCGCTGCCTGGAAGCGGTATCAGTGATTATGGAGTTGGGCAAAGTCTATTACCCTTTGGGACCGAGGAAGCACAACCAACCCACGGTAGAAAAGCTTTATACCTTGGGTGTTCTGCCGATCCTATTGCAGCAGCATATCGATCTTTTAAATGCGGGAGACTACCAGGGAGTGACCCATATGAACTCCGGATGGAACAAGGTATGGGCCTGTCTGTTACCGGACACCCTCATGGCGATGGACAGTCGGGTTTCCTTTGCATTGAGTCGCGTTCTTCAGGAGTACAGCCTGGATACCAAGCTGGATCTTAGGGTTGTGTCGGAAAAAGTGGGCTTTTACCAGGTCGGTTTCCCGGGGCGGACGGTTAACGGCATCCCGAAGATCGACAAGCGGCCGAAGGTTTGGGCGTTCTCGTCGATTAATATGTCAGGACTCATGCTGAATTTTCTACAATTTTGCAGAACGAATAACCGGCACATCCTCAACGGCTATCCGTTCAGTTTGAGAGGTCTGGAGGCCAAGTTGTTCATGATGGGCGAGTAGGAGCGGGCCCTGCCCGCGAAAGGGAGCAAAGCTCCCGGCAGGATTCCAGAACGCTCTCTATAACGACCGCACTAGCGGCGTCTCCGGAATCCCGCCGGCCGGCTTTGCCGGCCTTTCGCGGGCAAGGCCCGCTCCCACAACGCTTGGTCAACGGTCCTTGCGCTGCACCCATTGCGGCTCGTCGGTGCCGGTGCGCTGGTTGATGGCGCGGGCCATCACGAACAGCAGGTCGCCGACGCGGTTCAGCACGGCGCGGCTGACCGGATTGACGGTGTCCTGGTCGCCGCCGACCGCGATCAGATCACGCTCCGCGCGCCGGGCCACGGTGCGGCAGTGGTGGCACCAGGCGGCGTCCGGGTGGCCGCCGGGCAATACGAATTCCTTGAGCGGTTCCAGTTCCGCGTTGAGAGTGTCGGCCTGGGATTCCACCTCCACCAGGTCGGCGTCGGTGAGGGTGACGGTGCCGGGCACCGCCAGTTCCCCGCCCAGGTCGAACAGTAGCTGCTGGACGCGCTCCAGCAGCGCGTCCAGATCCGCGTCCAGGGCCCGGGCGCGTAACACGCCCAGGCCGCTGTTCAGCTCGTCCAGCGCACCCAGGGCCTGGATGCGCGGATGATCCTTGGCGACGCGGCTGCCGTCGGCCAGGCCGGTGCGGCCATCGTCGCCGCTGCGCGTGATCACCCGGTTGATGCGGGTTTTGTCGTCCTTGCTGTCGCTCATGGTCAGAATTCCATTCCCAGGCTCACCCGATAGTGCCGTTCCGGCAGGGGGTAGGCGTTATAACTGAGGTTGTTGGTGGCTTTGATGCCGTAATCCGCCGCCAGTTCATCCTCCAGGTTATAGGCCCCCACGCGCAAGTAGGCGTTTTGGTAGCGGGCGGTGGCTTCCAGGTCAGTCATCCGGTAGCTGTCGAGCTGCTGGAAGTCGTTGGGCTGGTCGTTGTCGAAGTGACGCTTGCCCACGTAGCGGTGCGCCAGGGACAACTCCAGCCAGGACAGCGCCTGCCAGTTGGCCTGGGCGTAGAACAGCTGGCGGGACACCAATGGCACGTCGTTGCCTTCCCACTCGCCTTCGTCGAACTCGGCCCGTTGCAGGGTGCCGTTGAGCACCAGGGTGAGGTCCCGGTCCAGCCGCCAGCGGCTGTTCAGGCTCACGCCACGGCGGCGGGTGCGGTCGTCCAGATTGACGTTGGCCCCGAAGGCGCCAGCGTAGGGGTTATACACGATTTCGTTCTCGAAGCGCCCCTGCCAGACGGTCAGCGTGGAGGTTTGGATGCCTTTTTGCCAGCTGGCACCCAGGGTGTACTGCTCGCCGGTTTGCGGTTCCAGCAGCTGGTCGTCCGGGGTGATCTCGTCCGCGTTGACGATGCGCACGCTGCGCTGGGCGCCGGCGAACACATCCAGGCCGCCGTCGAAGTGATAGCGCACGCCGCCTTCGTACATTTCCGCGTCCTGGCTGTCCTCGCCCTGGCCGGCGGTGAAACCGGTGGTTTCCGTGTCGGTGTCCACGTCCAGGCGGCGCGCCCCCAGGGTGAAGGACCAGCGGTCCAGGGTCATCACGTCGTGGAAATACCAGGCGGTTTGTCGCTGGTCCACGTCCTTGGTGGCGGTGGGATCGCCGATCTGGCTCCGTGAGCCGGCGCTGCGGTTCTCCAGGCGGTAGTCGTACAGGTCCCAGCCCACCGTGGTGTTGTGGGTGAGGCCGGCGGCCTGGAACTGGCTGGTGAAACGCGGGTTGACGCTGTAGCTGTCCACATCGGTTTCGCCGTAGGTGGAGAAGCCCGGGAAATAGAAGAAGTAGCTTTGTTCCTTGCGGCGGCCGGCGAAATCCAGATGCAGGCGGCTGTGGTCGCCGATGCGTACGTTCATGCCCGGCATCACCGTGACCGTGTCCTGGTCGGCCCAGTCCACGGGGGTGGCGGCGCCTTCCGGGTCGTCCTCGAACAGGTTCTCGCCGGTGGCCAGATTCACCGTGCGGCCGCCGGGCAGGTCCAGATTCTGGCGCTCGCCGGTGGCGGTCAGGTAGAAGGTCAGGTCGCCGCGGCGGGCGCGCAGGTCGGCGAAGGCGTTGCGCTGCTGCAGGTCGTTGTTGTCCCGGTAGCCGTCGCTGTGCAGAGCCTGCACGGACGCGGCGCCGCTGGTGTGGTTTTCGGCGCTGTCGCCTTGGTGGTGGCCGGTGGCCCACAGGCTGCCGCCGCTGGTGCTGAAGCTGCCGCCGGTCACTTCCACGCCGGCGTGGTTGTCATAGCGCTCGCGCGTGACGATGTTGACCGCGCCGCCGACCACGCCATTGCCGTACAGCGCGGCGCCGGCGCCGGGCAGCACTTCGATGCGCTCAATCGCCGCCAGCGGGATGGACGCGATATCCGGGCCGGACAGGTCCACATTGCTATAACGGCGACCGTTGAGCAGCACCAGGGTGTTGGACGTGGCGCTGGCGCCGAAGCCCTGCATGTCGATGGTGGCGCGGGCGCCGTTGATGCCGAAATTGCGGCGCACCTGGACGCCGCCCAGGGTGTCGAGCATGTCCGCCAGGTTGTTGGCGGGCATCGCTTCGATGGTCTCCCGGTCCAGCACCAGGGTGCCGGTGGGCAGTTCCCGCGCCACGCTGGCGGTGCGCGAGCCGGTGACTTCCACCGGGGTGAGTGTGTTGTCGGACTGAGCGGCCTGGGTCACAGGCACGTACAGGCAAGCCGTGGCCAAGGCCACCTTAAGGGGGTGGGTATGCATAGTATTGTCCTCCCGATGCACCCTCCGTACATGGGGTGCGCCCTTGCGACCGGGGTCGGGCGGGGCGCGCCAGTGGCGACAGGCCGGTCTCCGGGCTCGAGGGGTGACACCGTTACCGCCTTCCCAGGGCCAGCCTGGTGGCGTGGTGGTAACGACTACCTCATACCGTTGCGGGGGCAGCGCCGGCCTTTCACCGGCTTCCCGTACACCTGAAGCGGACGCAAACATAGAGCAACGCCGCCCCCGGCACAACCGATCGCTTTTGTCGGGTTACGGCCTTTGGCCTAACCCGACCTACGCGGCGGGCGCCGTAGGTCGGATTAGCGAAGCGTAATCCGACAACCGCTTAAGGATGCCGGGCTTTGACCGCCGCAATAATGCGGCGATGCGAGGGCAAATCGATATCAAGCGCGTCGGCCTGGCGCAGCAGCCAGCCGTTGATGGCGTCGATTTCGGTGACGGCGCCGGCTTGCATGTCGGCGCGCATGGAGGAGGTGTTGTCGGCGGTGGCGTCGGCCAGGGCGCGCACGCCGGGCAGGGAATCGCCGGGCCAGGTCGGGTCGAGGGCCGTGAACACCCGATCCGCTTCGCGGGCCAGTTGTTTGGCCTCGGCGGCCAGCGCCGGGTCCTGGAAGATACGACCGTTGGCCACATCATGCAGGCCGGTGAGTGGGTTGATCACCGCGTTGCCGACCAGCTTGCGCCACTGGCGGTGGCGGAAGTCGTCGGGCCAGTGCAGTTTCGGCCAGTGGGCGGAGAGGGTAGCGAACCAGGCCGGCGGCTCGCTGGCGCCTGTCCCCGGACCGCCGGTGGCGGCGCCTTCCCCCATCCAGGTCTCGTTTTCGGCCACCACGCGATGACGGTCGCCGTCGCGTTTCACCGCCGACGCGCTGACCACCTCGATCATGCGGGCGCCGTCGGGCAGCCGCCCGTCCAGGCTACCCAGGCCGTTCTGGAGCCGCAGCACGGTGGCGTCCGCCGCCAGCGGCACGCCCGCCAGCGCCGCCGCCGAAAACGGCGCCTTGCAGGCCACCACCAGCCGCCGGATGGGGGCTGGCCTTGTAGGAGCGGGCCCTGCCCGCGAAAGGCCGGCAGAGCCGGCCGGCGGGATACCAGAGACGTTGTTGGTGCTGTCGTTAGAGCGGGCTCTGGGATGCTGCCGGGGCTTCGCCCCTTTCGCGGGCGTGGCCCGCTCGCACAAGAGTTGCAGTCGCACCCTGTCCCCGTCCGGGAGGATCAGCGTGCGTTCCAGTATTGGCGTGCTGTCGCGGCGCAGGACGATGACGGTGAAGCCGGCGCGCCGCAGGTAGTGGGCGGCGAGCAGGCCCATGTTGCCGGCGCCCAGCAGGTACCAGGGTTCGGCGTGGTCGGGGGAAGCGGGTTTGGTCATGGCGTTATGCTAGGCGCGCCGACCGCCGGCCACAATCCGATTGGCGCGGCGGTTGTTAAATGTTCCGGGGGCCGTGTTGTGCTGCGCGGCGCAAACCGGGACTATGTCCGCTTTCGTCGACCGATCTGAACCGTTAACGGGAACGCCATGCCCCCCCTGAGCGATACCTTGCGCACCGCCTGGCAGCTTTACAGTCACCCCCGGGTGGTGGTGATGCTGTTTTTGGGGTTCTCCGCCGGTCTGCCTTACCTGCTGGTGTTTTCCACCTTGTCCGCCTGGCTGGCGGACGCCGATGTGGACCGCGCCGCCATCGGCTATTTCAGCTGGGTGGGCATCATGTTTTCCATCAAGGTGTTCTGGGCGCCGGTGGTGGACCGGCTTAAGCTGCCTCTGCTCAACCGCCTGTTCGGCCAGCGACGCGGCTGGCTGCTGCTGGCCCAGGTGGGCATCGCCTTGTCGCTGGCGGCGATGGCCCTGGTGGAGCCGGTGGGGCATCTGGAGCGATTCGCCCAACTGGCGCTGCTGGTGGCGTTCTGTTCCGCCACCCAGGATATCTGCATCGACGCCTACCGGATCGATTCCGCCGACGAGTCGTTCCAGGGCGCCATGGCCGCCACTTATATCTTCGGCTACCGCACCGCCATGCTGGTGGCCGGCGCCGGCGCCTTCTACATCGCCAGTTACGATTCCTGGAACGGCGCCTACCACGCCATGGCCTGGCTGATGGGCGTGGGCATCGTCACCACGCTGATTATCCGCGAGCCGGATACCCCGCCCCGGGACAGCTTCGGCCGCGACCCCAAGCAGTGGCTGGAAACCGCCCTGATCGCCCCGTTCCGGGACTTCTTTGGCCGCTATGGGCGAATCGCCCTGGGCCTGCTGGCCCTGGTGGCGATCTACCGGATCAGCGACATCACCATGGGGGTGATGGCCAATCCCTTCTATCTGGACATCGGCTACACCAAGAACGAGATCGCCACGGTGGCGAAGTTCTTTGGCTTTTTCATGACCATGCTGGGCTCCGCCGTGGGCGGGTTGGCGGTGCTGCGCTACGGGCTGGGCCGCTCGCTGCTGGTGGGGGCCGTGGGGGTGGCGCTGACCAATTTGCTGTTCGCGGTGATGGCCACTTACTCGCCGGTCACCGAGGTGCCGGTGGATCCGGAGCAGGTGCGCTGGGTGTCGCTGGCCTGGCTGGCGGCGGTGATCAGCGCCGACAACCTGTTCGGCGGCTTCGCCAACGTGGCGCTGATCGCCTTTATGTCCAGCCTGACCAACCGCAGCTTCAGCGCCACCCAGTACGCCCTGTTCAGTTCGCTGATGACCCTGCCGGGCAAGTTCATCGGCGGCTTCTCGGGTGAAGTGGTGAAAGCGTCGGGTTATACGGTGTTCTTCAATTACGCCGCGTTGCTCGGGGTGCCGGCGATTCTACTGACGATCTGGTGGTTGCGGCGTCGGGATGAGAGGGTTTAACCGCGTCTCTGGAATCCTGCCGGGAGCTTCGCTCCCTTTCGCGGGCTGGGCCCGCTCGCACAAGCCCTGACCTTCGGTCAGGGCTGCCAGAAGCAGGACTTGGGAACGCGGGCGCCGAGCACGGTGACGCCTTCGTCGCTGAGCCGCTGGATCTGAATGTCGCCGCTGGGCGTGCCGGCCAGGGGCAGCGCGCCGTCACCGCGGATCACCCGGTGCCAGGGCAGGGTGGAGCCCTTCGGCAGCCGTCCCATCAGACGCCCCACGAAGCGGGCATGGCGCGGATAGCCGGCCTGCCGTGCCACCTGGCCGTAACTGGCCACCCGGCCCGCCGGGATGGCCGCCACGATCTGGTACACCGCATCCGTGAATTCTTGGTTCATGGAGATAGCTTCAGGCTTGCAGCAGCGGCCCGCCGGGCCGCTAGCGGAGACCGCCGTCGGTTTCGATAACACGGCCGGTGAAGTAGTCGTTCTCGAAGATGAACCGCACCGAGCGGGCGATGTGCTCCGGCTCGCCGAGCCGCTTCAGCGGCACCGAGCCCACCAGCCGGTCGCGGGCCTCGGGCTTCATGGCGGCGATCATATCGGTGTTGATGGTGCCGGGCGCCACCACGCCGGTGCGGATGTTGTAGCGCGCCAGTTCCCGCGCCCAGACCTCGGCCATGGCCACCACGCCGGCCTTGGCGGCGGCGTAATTGGTTTGTCCGAAGCTGCCCTGGCGGGCGATGGAGGAGATGTTGACGATTACGCCTTCCTCGACGCCGCTTTCGAGCATGCAACGCGCCGCCTCCCGGCCGCACAGGAACACCCCGGTCAGGTTCACGTCGATCACCGCCTGCCATTGCTGCAGGCTCATGGATGATTGCAGCTCGCCGTCCTTGTATTTGATCAGCAGGCCGTCGCGGGTGATGCCGGCGTTGTTGACCAGGCCGTGCAGGGCGCCGAAATCCGCCACCACGCCGTCGAACAGGGCGGTGACCTCTTCTTCCCGGGCAATATTGGCCAGGTAGCTCTTCGCCTCGCCGCCGGCCTGCTCGCAACGGGCCACGGTGTCGCGCAGGTCGTCCTCGTTCAGGTCCACGCAGGCGATGCGCGCACCGCCGCTCGCCAGGCTCACCGCGATACCGCGCCCCAGGCCGCGACCGGCGCCGGTGACGACCACTACTTTATCTTTCAGATCCATGCGTCGCTCCTCGTCAAACGAATCAAAGGCCGGAGTATGCCGGGGGCACCGCCATCGGCCAATGACCAAAACTTAGCTCGTTCCTACAATCGCTCACCGCTTGAAACGGCTCGCGTTGCCCCCATCTCGCGGGTCACGGGGATGAGACAGATTTCATCCCCTCACCTATTGACTGCCGTGAAGCGGCTACTATGATTAGCACTCGAATATTGAGAGTGCTAATTCCGGTTCGCGGGGCCCCGGCCCCGGTGACCTCAGAGCCAACTTGGAGAATGGAGACCATGAAAATTCGTCCTTTGCATGATCGCGTGCTGGTGCGCCGCGAGGAGGAAGAGACCAAGACCGCCGGTGGCATCGTGCTGCCCGGTTCCGCCGCCGAGAAGCCGTCCCGTGGCGAAGTGATCGCCGTGGGCAATGGCAAGATCCAGGACAACGGCGACGTGCGCGCCCTGGACGTTAAGGCCGGCGACAAAGTGATCTTCGGTCAGTACTCCGGCAACACCGTGAAAGTGGACGGTGAAGAGCTTCTGATCATGAGCGAAGCCGAGATTCTTGCCGTCATCGAAGGTTAAGAACGAATAACCGAATTTTGCAGAGGTAGCGATAATGTCTAAAGAAGTGATTTTCCGCGACGAAGGCCGGCAGCGCATGCTGCGTGGCGTTAACATCCTGGCCGACGCGGTAAAAGTAACCCTGGGCCCGAAAGGCCGTAATGTCGTGCTGGACAAATCCTTCGGCGCGCCCCTGATCACCAAGGACGGCGTGACCGTCGCCAAGGACATCGAGCTGGAAGACAAGTTCGAGAACATGGGCGCGCAGATGGTCAAGGAAGTGGCCTCCAAGTCCAACGACGAAGCCGGTGACGGCACCACCACCGCCACCGTTCTGGCGCAGGCGATCGTCACCGAGGGCCTCAAGTCGGTGACCGCCGGCATGAACCCGATGGACCTCAAGCGTGGCATCGACCAGGCCACCGACGCCATCGTCGAAGAGATCAAGAAGCTGTCCACCCCGTGTGACAACACCAAGAGCATCGAGCAGGTGGGCACCATCTCCGCCAACTCCGACAAATCCGTGGGTGAGATCATCGCCCAGGCCATGGAGAAGGTCGGTCAGGAAGGCGTGATCACCGTGGAAGAAGGTCAGTCCCTGGTCAACGAACTGGAAGTCGTGGAAGGCATGCAGTTCGACCGCGGTTACCTGAGCCCGTACTTCATCAACAACCAGGAAAAGATGCAGGTGGAGCTGGAAGACCCCTACATCCTGCTGGTTGATAAGAAGATCTCCAACATCCGCGAGCTGTTGCCGGTTCTCGAGAACGTGGCCAAGGCGGGCAAGCCGCTGATGATCATCGCCGAGGACATCGAAGGCGAAGCGCTGGCCACCCTGGTGGTCAACAACATGCGCGGCATCATCAAGTGCGCCGCCGTGAAAGCGCCCGGTTTCGGCGACCGCCGTAAAGCCATGCTGCAGGATCTGGCGATCCTCACCGGCGGCACCGTGATTTCCGAAGAAGTCGGTCTGAGCCTGGAAAACGTGGCCCTGGAAGACCTGGGTTCCGCCAAAAAGGTCAACATCGACAAGGAAAACACCACCGTTGTGGGCGGCAAGGGCCAGCAGTCCGACATCGATGCCCGCGTGGAGCAGATCCGCAAGGAAATCGAAAACTCCTCCTCCGATTACGACAAGGAGAAGCTGCAGGAACGCGTGGCCAAGCTGGCCGGCGGCGTGGCCGTGATCAAGATCGGTGCCGCCACCGAAATGGAAATGAAAGAGAAGAAAGCCCGTGTCGACGACGCCCTGCACGCCACCCGCGCGGCGGTGGAAGAAGGCGTGGTGCCCGGCGGCGGTGTCGCCCTGGTGCGTGCCCTGACCAGCATCGGCAAGCTGAAAGGCAGCAACGACGATCAGACCGCCGGTATCGCGCTGATCATCCGTGCCCTGGAAGCGCCGCTGCGTCAGATCGTCTACAACGCCGGCGGTGAGCCGTCCGTGGTAGTACAGGAAGTACGCAACGGTAAGGGTAACTACGGTTACAACGCGGCCACCGGTGAGTACGGTGACATGATCGAGATGGGCATCCTGGACCCGGCCAAAGTGACCCGGTCCGCCCTGCAGGCCGCCGCGTCCGTGGCCGGTCTGATGATCACCACCGAAGCCATGATCGCCGACAAGCCGGAAGAAAACGCCGGCGGTGGCGCCCCGGATATGGGCGGCATGGGCGGTATGGGTGGCATGGGCGGCATGATGTAAATCAGCCGGTCCCACGACCTCCCCCAAAAGCCCTGGCGGGTTCTCCCGCCGGGGCTTTTTTATGGGTATCCTTCGGCAATGCAAACCCGCGACTCGAAATTACTGTCCCACGCTCTGGTGTTCATCGCCGTCGTTTTGGTGCTGGGTCTGGCCCACCAGTGGGTCAATCCCTGGCTGCGCTACGACCGCGCCGCCGTGGCCGGCGGAGAGGTGTGGCGCCTGGTCACGGCGCACCTGGTGCACCTGAATCTCTGGCATGCGCTGCTCAATCTGGGCGGCCTGGCGCTGATTCTGTTTTTCTTCCGCGACCTGTTGGACCGGCGGCGTTTCTGGCTGTGGTTCGCGGTGAGCGCGCCGCTGGTGGGCGCGGTGTTCTTCGTGCTGGACCGGAATCTGGGCTGGTACGCAGGGTTGTCCGGGTTGCTGCAGGGCTTGCTGGTGCTGTGTCTGGTGATCGGCTGGCGCGGCAATCCGGTGCTGCACAGTCTGGTGCTGGCGGTGGTGGCCGGGCGTCTGGTATGGGAGCAGTCGCCGGGGTACGACGTGGATTACCTGCGCGCCTGGATCAACGGCCGTGTCTACGTGAACGCCCATCTCTACGGGGCCCTCAGCGGCGCGTTGCTGGCGGCGGCCCTGCTGTCGGCGGGTTGCCGGCGTTCAGCCCTCGGACGGCGCTCGGACATTTGCTAAGCTGTCGGGCCGATCGAACAGGAACCACACCATGAATGAAGCGCAGCGTCAGAGTTATCTACGCGCCCTGGGGCTGACCCCCTGGGTGGCGCGTACGACGCTGCCCGGCGCGGCGCCGTCCGAGCCCCTGGACTGGGAGCTGGAAACCGACACCGGGGCGAGCCCGGCGGCGCCGCCGGTGGACGCCACGCCGGTGCGAACCGCGCCGGGTGTCGGCGACGCCGAGCAGCCCGCCGGAGACGCCCCGGCGGCCGGCGCCCCGGTGGCCGATGCCCCGGCGGCCGATGCCCCGGCGGCCGATGCCGCGACCGAGACGCCGGCGGGACCTGCGCCCGTGGAACGCGCCGCGGAGGCACCGGCGCCGGCCCGCGCGCCAACGGCGGAAGAGGCCGGGCTGACCTTTACCCTGGAGGCGCACCTGGCCGGGGATACCTGGGTGGTGTTCCAGCAGGAGGACGCCCAGGCGCCGGAGCTGGGCCGCTATACCGGCGCCCTGGCGGCGTCCCTGCTCACGGTGTTCGGTGCCGTGCCGGACCGCCCGCGCCGGTTCTATTGTCCGCTCACCGGCCAGCCCATGAACGCCGGCGAGGCCGCCCAGGCCCTGGCCGCCTTCTTTGCCGGTCTGAGCCGGCGGCACGGTGGCAGCCGGGCATTGCTCTGCGTGGACGATGCCCTGGCCAAAGCGCTGTTGGACGGAGAGCGCTTCGAGCCCGGCCGGCTGGGCGAGATGCCGGCGCTGGCGGTGGACAGCCTGCAGGAAATGCTCGACCGACCGGCGGTGGCGAAGAAGCGCAGCTGGCGGGCGATGGTGGCGCACGGCTTCGTGGCGCACGGATGAGGGTAGGACCGGATGGGGCCCGCCTGCGGGCCATGACCAGTCTGGACTTGCCGGCGGTGATGGCGATCGAGACCGCCAGCCAGCCGACCCCCTGGAGCGAAGGCAACTTCCGTGACTGTCTGCGCGGCACTTACCGCTGCCGGGTGGCCGCCGTGGATGGCGAGCCGGTGGGCTTCATGGTGCTTTCCAGCGTGCTGGACGAGACTCACCTGCTGAACGTGGCGGTGGCGCCCGCCCGCCAGCGGCGCGGCCTGGCGCTATGGATGTTGCGGGATGCGCTGGACGAGGCGCGTGCCGCGTCCATGTCGGTGATGTACCTGGAGGTGCGCGCCGGCAACCAGGGCGCCCAGAGTCTTTACCGGCGCCTCGGGTTCGTCGAGAACGGCCGCCGCAAGGGTTACTACCGGGCCGGCGCCGGCCGCGAGGACGCGGTGCTGATGATGCTGGAGTTGTTCGGGCACAAATAAAAGCGCCCGCGCGCACAAATTCAGGAATCCGGCTGTTGCACGCGCCAGCCTTTGTCGGTGCGTTCCAGCATCAGGCGGCGGTCCTGTTCGAAGGCGTCGCCCTCCTCGAAGTTACCGAATTCCACCCGCACCGCCGCCAGGGCCATGACCATGGCGAAACGGTCCATGGCGTCCCGTTCCTGGTCGCGTTTCACCGCCTTGCTGTACTCGGACAGGTCCCGTTGCGCTTCCATGGTGTAGCGCACGTCGAGGGCGATGTGGTCGTCGTCTTCCGGGTAACGGGCGGCGGTGTCCACGTCGGTGACCTGGAACAGCTCATCGAGATGGGCCTGCTTGAGTTCCTGGTTGAGGGCCTCGCGGATAACGTCGTCGTCGGGGGTGTCGCCGCAGGCGGCCAGCAGGGCGGTCAGCAGCAGAGCGGGGGCCAGGTAGAGGGCGCGCATGGGATCATCCTTGTTCTGATTGTCGGTGTATTGATCGCATTCCGTGCCACGAACTCTACCATGACCGTGACGCTCAGTCCTGATACCCCATGGCCTGCTGAACCTGGCGGGCCCAGGCGGTGCTGTGGCGGTAGGCCACTTCGTAATGGGCCCGCTCGCCGAGCAACGACAGCGCGTCAAAACGCCCGGCCTCGTAGGCCTCTACTTCGGTGAGTACCGTGCCCAGGGCGCCGCGCCGTTCCAGAAGCGCGCTTTTTACCTCCTGGCTGAGCGGGACCTGTTCCATCAGCTCGGGCATGGCGATGTCCATCAGCGCGTCCAACTGTGAAAGCAGACCGACGATAAAATGGTTCACCGAGGCGCCGCGCTCGCCGCCTTCCTGGCCATGCAGTTCCGCCAGCACTTCGCACATGCGGCCGCGTATCAGCATGCCCCGGGTCAGCGCTTCCGGCTTGTCCATCTCGCCGTCGATCAGGAACAGGTTGGCCCAGCGTTTGATTTCCTCCAGGCCGAGCAGGGCGATGGCATCGGACAGGGAATTCACCTCCCGACGCAGCCCCAGGGCGGCGGAGTTCACCGTTTTCAGCAAACGGTACGTGAGCCCGGCGTCCTTGATGGCGATTTCTTCCAGCCGCGCCGGGGAGGCGTCCGGGCTGTGCAGCTCGGTGAGCAATTGCAGCAGCAACAGTTTGTTGCCGGCGATTTTCTTGCCTTTCACCGGCGACGGAGTGCTCAGAAAGTCGCCCTGGTAATAGTCGAAACCCAGCTCCAGGCAGTGCTGGAACCGCTCGCGGTCGGCGATCCGGTCGGCGAGCAGCTCGACGCCATGGGGGCGCAGCTTCTCCACGGTGCGCCGCAGGCTGTCGGCGGTGTCGTCGCGGATGTCGATTTTGACGATGTGGACGATATCCAGCAGCACGTCCAGCTCGTCGTCGTTCGGATCGTAGCCGTCCATGGCCAGGCGGTAGCCGCGGCGCGCCAGCGCCTTGAGCCGGTCCACCAGTTCGGAGGTGAGCATCAGGTGCCGGGGAATTTCCAGGATGTACTGTTTCTTCGGCAGATCGGGCAGTTCCGGTGCCATCAGCACTTCGTCGGTGATCTTCAGGAAGCTCGGCACCGAGCGGGTCTTGCCGCCCTGAAAGACGTGGGTATAGGTGCCCAGGATCACGGTGTTGGTGGCTTCGATATCGGATAGCGACGCGCCTTCGCCGGGCTTGTCGCCCTGCAACAGCAACTGGAACGCGGCCACGTCCTGGTTGCGCGTGTACACCGGCCGGCAGGCCAGTATCACGTCGAGCTTGTCTTCCGCCTCGATGGCGTCCCGTGCTCTGATCACGCTTGGGATTCCCCTTTCTTAACGTTGGTTACTAAACGCGGCTGTTCACCTGGCCGCCGGCGGCGCGGGCCTGGCCGTCGGGCCCGTAGAGGCCCTTACCGGCGGCTTCCTCGATAAAGTTCAGCATGCGCTGGTTGTGGGCCATGCGAATGCCGATCAGCATGCCGTTGGTGCGGTTCAGGCGCGCGGCCCGGTCGGCCTGTTCGCGGATGGTGTCCCAGAGCGCGTCGCAACCGGCGTCGGCGGCGGCGCGCGCGTCGCCGGCGCGGTTGTCCTGGTAACCGAGCCGACGTTGCACCTGGCGGCGCTGATTCTCGAAGTGCTCCAGGGCCTGAAACTGGTCGTGCTTGGCCCTGGCCACCCGCGCCAGCCCCTCGCCGTCGACACCGCCGTCACTGAGCAGACGACGTTCGTCGTCGAGCAGCCCGATCAGGGTGTCCAGGCGCGACCGGTGGCGTTGCAGATGTTCCGCCAGGCTCATTCCGAATCCGCGTCCAGCAGGTCGCGGACGCTGTCGATCAGGCCGTCGGCGATCTTATCGGCGCGGATCTCCAGGCGGCCCTCCGAGATTGCCTGGCGAATTTCGTCCACCCGCGCGGTGTCGATGTCCTGGCCGCTGTCGGCGGCGGGCTGGCGCAGGTGAGCCACCTCGCCGGCACTGGCGGTACCGTCTTGCCGGGGCGCCTCGGTGGCAACCTTGCCGCCGCCTTTGCCCTGATTCACCGAACCCGGCTGGGTCAGGGGGGAGATGTTGTCGATTTTCAAGGGAAACCCTCCGTCACGCGTTCATCCCGGTTATCGGCAGCGCCGGGAATACCTTTAATAATTTGTCACCCGGGCGCGACCCGGCCCTGTCACCCGCGCCGTCACCACCTCCCGGTTGGAAAGGCGTACCCGTACCCGGCCACCCAGCGCGCCCTCATCGAGGGCTTGTCCTTCGCGGCTGATGCGAAAGCCGTCACCGCCGGCCACCAGAGTGACCGCTTGGCGGCGTTCCACCAGCGTCGGACGGCGCAGCTGGTGGCTTTGAATCACGGTCCCGGCGCGCAAAGGGCGCGCGGCTTCCTGGCCCAGGATTTCCTTGCGCGCCAGCACCGCGTTGGCCGGCAGGCGGCTCAGATCGCCGTATTCCTCGCGCAGCATCGGCGCGCGGATCGGTGTGCCCGCCGGTAGCTCGCCGGCACTCACCCAGTACCGCCCGGTAACGGTGACCCGCGCCTGCATGTAGCGCACCCGGCGTGTCCGTTCGCCGCAGCGCACGCCCACGGAGACGCGACCCAAGAGCCTCTGGCCCTGGCCGGGCAGAAAGACCTCCGGGGCCACGCAGGGTGGCAGTCGGGCACCGGGTGTACGCACCGCCACGTCAACGCTGTCGCCCGGTTCGCCGGCCCGTTCCAGCAGGAACGCCCGCACCGCGCTTGCCGCCGGGGTTTCCGACGGGTCCGACGGCGGCCGGTCGGTGGCGGCCACGGCCGGCGCCAAGACGAATACCGCCAGCGACAGGGTAAGCCGCAGAATGTGTTGAAGCAGGGGGGCTGACATCGCGCGCCTCGGGGTAACGGGTTTTCCAATCAGGTCCTTATTCTAGGTAACCGGCCGCCGCGCGAATAAACGAATTGGAATCAAAATGGTGGCCTGTTCGCGCCTTTGCCCTGACCGCGCCGGCATTAGTCTCCACTCTGACCTACAAGCCATTGGAGCTTCGGCATGATCGACCGACTGGCCGCCGCCCTGCAATTCGACCAGGAAGCCTTGAACCTGCGTCACCAGCGACAACAGGTTCTGGCCAACAACATTGCCAACGCGGACACCCCCAACTTCAAGGCGCGGGATTTCGATTTCGCCAGCGAATTGTCCCGCGCCATGGACCGCGGCCGGCCCGCCGACGGCGGCCTGGCGCTGTCCACCACCGCCGCCGGGCATATCGCCGGAGGGGGCGGCGCGGCGCCGGTGGGCGACTTGCTGTACCGGGTGCCGGATCAGCCCAGCCTGGACGGCAACACCGTGAACATGGACGTGGAGCGCACCCGCTTCGCCGACAACTCGGTGCGTTACCAGGCGGCGCTGACCATGCTCAACGGCCGCATTCAGGGTCTCAAGTCCGCCATGCAGCCCGAATAGTGGCCTGAACAGGAGCCTTAGCCATGTCCATGTTTTCGATTTTTGAGATTTCCGGTTCGGCGATGACCGCCCAGGCGCAACGCATGAACGTCACCGCCAGCAATATGGCCAACGCCGACAGCGTCGCCGGCCCCGACGGCGAGGCCTACCGCGCCAAGCAGGTGATGTTCGAGGCGCGCGGCCAGAACGGCACGGGCGTGGGCGGCGTGGCGGTGCGCGAAGTGATCGAGGACAGCTCGCCGATGCGCCGGGAGTTCCGCCCCGATCATCCGCTCGCCGACGACCAGGGCTATGTGGAAATGCCCAACGTGGAACCGGTT
>Ga0310345_10001968_pt1 | contig 21531 bp, 15 predicted proteins | sample HC15DNA20500_MG_FD_204667 | JGI IMG/M metagenome (GOLD analysis project Ga0310345, IMG submission 204667) | Marine microbial communities from station ALOHA, North Pacific Subtropical Gyre - HC15-DNA-20-500_MG | ecosystem: Environmental > Aquatic > Marine > Oceanic | place: Pacific Ocean: North...
CCAAGGAATATACCCCGACCAATCCGGTCATGAGGTTCTTCGACGAGAAGCTGCCGCTGCCGCGCCTCGTCTATAACGCTGTCGGTGCAGGCTATCCTGTTCCCCGCAATCTGAGCTATTTCTGGAATTTCGGCGTTCTGGCCGGCTTCTTCCTGGTGCTTCAGATCGTGACCGGCGTGGTGCTGGCGATGCATTATGCTGCCAACGCCCAGGTGGCATTTGCCACGACCGAACATATCATGCGCGACGTAAACTGGGGCTGGATGATGCGCTATGCGCACGCCAACGGCGCCAGCTTCTTCTTCATCGTCGTCTACCTGCACATCTTCCGCGGCTTCTTCTACTCCTCGTACAAGGCCCCGCGCGAAATGATCTGGCTGCTGGGCGTCGTCATCTTCCTGCTTATGATGGCCACCGCCTTCATGGGCTACGTGCTTCCCTGGGGTCAGATGAGCTTCTGGGGCGCCAAGGTCATCACCGGCCTGTTTGGCGCAATCCCGCTGGTGGGCGAGCCGATTCAGGTCTGGTTGCTGGGCGGCTTCGCTCCGGACAATGCGGCGCTCAATCGTTTCTTCAGCCTCCACTTCCTGCTGCCCTTCGTAATCGCAGGGGTTGTTATCCTGCACATCTGGGCGCTCCACATTCCGGGATCGTCGAACCCGACGGGCGTGGAAGTGAAGCAGGAAAGCGACACGCTGCCCTTCCACCCGTATTACACGGCGAAGGACGGCTTCGGCCTGGGTGTGGCGCTGATCCTCTACTTCGCGCTGGTATTCTTCCTGCCGAACACGCTGGGCCACCCGGATAACTACATCGAAGCGAACCCGCTTTCGACGCCGGCGCACATCGTGCCCGAATGGTACTTCTGGCCCTTCTACGCGATCCTTCGCGCCTTCACGGTCGACTTCCTGTTCATTCCGGCCAAGCTGATGGGCGTGATCGCGATGTTCGGTTCGATCCTGATCTGGTTCTTCCTCCCCTGGCTCGACAAGTCGCCTGTGCGCAGCGGCCATTACCGTCCGATGTTCCGCAAGTTCTTCTGGTTCGGTCTCATCCCTGCCATGGCCGTGCTGTTCTATTGCGGCGGTGCGCCGGCCGAAGAACCCTTCGTGATGTTGAGCCAGATCGCCACGGCTTACTACTTCCTGCACTTCCTGGTGATCATTCCGATCGTCAGCCAGATCGAGAAGCCGGAACCGCTGCCCTATTCGATAACCGAAGCCGTGCTCGGCTCGGACGACAAGGCAGTGCTCGGCAAAAACGCCAAGACGGCTGCCTAAGCGAGTACGAGAAAAGAAATGACCAAGCTTCTCAGCATCCGCCTTGTCGCAATTCTCGTCGGCCTCGGCTTCGCGGTCGTAGCGTTGTATTCCTTCGTGGTCGGCGCCTACGCCGCGATTACGGAAGAGGCACCCGCTCACCTTCCTTATGAAGAGCCGCGGGATATCGCCTATTCGTTCGATGGGCCTTTCGGAAAATGGGACGTTCAGCAGCTTCAGCGTGGCTTCAAGGTCTACAACGAAGTCTGCTCGGCCTGTCACAGCCTCAAGTTCGTCGCGTTCCGCGATCTCGAACAGATCGGCTATGACGAAGGTCAGGTGAAGGCTTTCGCGGCATCCAAGCAGGTGCCCGGTATCGACCCGAACACCGGCGAAGCGACCACGCGTCCTGGCCTGCCTACGGACTACTTCCCGTCGCCTTATCCCAACAATGTCGCAGCGGCTGCAGCCAACAACAATGCCATTCCGCCTGATCTCTCGCTGATGACCAAGGCGCGCCATGATGGCACGAATTATGTCGCCTCGCTGCTGATGGGCTATCAGGAACCGTCCGCGGAACTGTTGGCAGAACATCCCGAAGCCGCGCCGGCTCCGGGCCTGCATCACAACCCCTATTTCCCGAACCTCAACCTTGCGATGGCTCCTCCGCTGACGACTGCCGGTCAGGTGACCTTCGATGATGGCACCGAAGCCACCATCGAGCAGATGGCGACCGACGTAGCCGCATTCCTGACATGGACAGCCGAACCCACGCTGGTGAAGCGCAAGCAGACAGGTTGGCCGGTGTTGATCTTCCTGCTTTTCGCGACTGTGCTTGCGTACTTCTCCAAGAAGCAGATCTGGGCAGCGACCAAGCGCAAAGCCGCCTAGATTATCTCTGATCTCAAGATGATATGCGCCCCTTGCATCTTCAGGATGCAAGGGGCTTCTTTGTTTAGAGGGTCGACGCCATGACGCCTGCCGAGCTCAAAGCCCTTGTCCGGACAATCCCGGACTTTCCCAAGGCAGGAATCCAGTTCCGCGACATTACCACCCTCATCGGTCATGGGCCTGGCTTTGCCGCGACCATAGAATGGCTTGCCAGGGAAATTTCGGATGCTGAGGCAATCGCCGGCATGGAGGCGCGCGGCTTCATCTTTGGTGCGGCCGTCGCCGCGCGGCTGGAATTACCGTTCATTCCGATACGCAAGCCCGGAAAGTTGCCTTGCCGCGTTATAGGCGTAGATTACGAACTCGAATATGGAGTCGACCGTTTGGAAATGGACCCGCAGTCCATTGCACAGGGCCAAGCGGTAGCGATCGTCGACGATCTTCTTGCAACAGGCGGCACCGCTGCAGCGGCGACGGAATTGTTGCGAAATGCGGGCGGGTTGGTCACTCGCGCCGCATTCGTTATTGATCTGCCCGAACTTGGTGGTCGGGAAAAGCTCGCCGAACGCTCGGTCGACGTAAGCGCACTGATGAATTTCGCCGGCGCATGAATCGCGCCTAGCGATGGAAATAATGCCGGGGTCGGGCATTGGTAAGGCTGGCGCCGTGTGGGCGCCCGGACTAGCGATATAGTCGCGCAGCCAGAGGGGGGCATGGAACAGTCATTAGTCATCGCGATGGTGGGCATGTTGGGCATAGGTGCCCAATGGCTTGCCTGGCGTACCGGGTGGCCAGCAATCGTCCTCATGCTGGCCGCTGGATTTCTGGCCGGTCCGGTATTCGGGCTCTTCGATCCCGAACATGCTTTTGGCGAATTGCTCGATCCAATGGTGGCGATCGGCGTTGCGCTTATCCTCTTCGAAGGCGGCCTAAGCCTCGACCTCCGCGAACTGCGGCACGCAGGCGAAGCTGTCTGGCGCCTTGTTATCCTGGGCGGTCCGATCGCCTGGGTCTTTGGGGCCTTCGCCGCACATTCGATCGGTGGGCTCGAATGGCCCGTTGCGATCCTGTTTGCGGGTATTCTTGTGGTCACCGGCCCGACCGTCGTCATGCCCTTGTTGCGGCAATCATCGGTGAAATCGCGACCAGCAGCGATCCTCAAATGGGAAGCTATCGTCAACGATCCGATCGGCGCTCTGTTCGCGGTTGTCGCGTATGAATATTTCCGCGCAGTCACCGCGTCGCCGGGCTCGGGCCTGTTCGAAGTCGTCCCGCCGCTGATCTTTGCAGCAATCCTTGCCGGCGTAATCGGTTATGTGGCTGCAGCAGCGATCGCGTGGGCCTTCCCGCGCGGTACCGTCCCGGAATTCCTCAAGGTTCCGGTACTGCTGACGGCGGTGATCGTGGTCTTCGTCCTGTCCAATCAGATCGAGCACGAGGCGGGCCTTGTTGCCGTCACCGTCATGGGTGTGGCGCTGGCAAACATGAACGTGACGTCCCTGCGGAGCATCCATCCGTTCAAACAGAACGTAGCCGTTCTCCTGATTTCCGGTATCTTCATTCTCCTGTCGTCGAGCCTGAAATTCGAGGAACTGGCATACCTCAACTGGAATTTCGGTCTCTTCCTCCTCGCGCTGCTGTTCCTGGTCCGCCCGGCCACGATACTGCTCAGCCTGCTGGGCAGTTCGGTCCCATGGAACGAGCGGCTCTTTCTTGCGTGGATTGCCCCTCGCGGGATCGTGCTCGTTGCAATCTCCGGCCTGTTCGCACTTCGCCTGGAAGAAATCGGCTATGACGGGACTGCCCTGATCGGCCTCAGCTTTGCCGTGGTCGTCGTAACGATCGTCGCCCATGGTTTCACGATCGATCTGGTCGCCAAGCTGCTCAACCTGAAGGGCAGCAATCGGCCGGGCATCATCATTGTCGGCAGTACACCGTGGACCATATCGCTGGCGATGATGATGAAAGAGCTCAAGGCGCCGGTCATGGTGGTCGATGCGAGCTGGCAACGCCTTGCACTAGCCCGGCAGAATGGCCTGCCGTTCTATCACGGCGAAATCCTCAACGAAGCGACCGAGCATAATCTGGATCTTACGCCTTATGCCGTCCTGGTCGCAGCGACGGAGAACGAGGCCTATAACGCCTTGGTTTGCAACGAGTTTGCATACGAAATCGGCAGAGATACCGTCTTCCAGCTCGGTGACGCAGTGGACGAAGATGATCGGCATTCGCTTCCCAGCAGCATTCGTGGCCGCGCGCTCTTCGAAAGCGGGTTCGGCGTCGAAGACGTCAATGAACGCCTCTCGCGCGGATGGGTCTTCCGCAAGACCAAGCTCTCGGACGAATTCGATTTCGAAGCAGCTCGCGAGCGTTTGCCGGATGCGGCAGCAATGCTATTGCTGCTGCGAGAGAATGGGACGATCCGCTTCTTCACTCATGCGGCAAGACCCGAACCGCGGGCTGGCGATGTCATAGTCAGTTTCGCTCCACCACAAGAACGTACCGCACAGGACGCGGCCGCGAAACGCGAGCGAAAGCGCAGCAAGACCGCCGAGCAAGGAACATGAATTGATGAACCGGCATGGACACCACGTCGCAATCGTTGTTTCGACGTTACTCTTGGCGGCGTGCAACAGCGAACAGCCGCCAACCACCCCGGAAGAACCCGCTGAAGGTAAACGATCGATCTTCCGTCCAGAATTTCAGGTCGAGCCGATCGATAGCCTCAGCCCGCCGGAATCCCTGGAAACCCGGATCATCTTTCCGGATGGCGCCGAACTTTCTCAGGAAGCCCGGGCTGAGCTGGCGACCGTACTTGCCTCGCCGCAGGTGACCGGCGGAGGGGCGATCGTTCTTCGTGGACACAGCGACAGTGGCGGTAGCGACGATGCGAACATGCGAGCCTCCCGTGCCCGCGCCGAAGCCGTTCGAGACTGGCTTGTCGAAAACGGTGTGGAAGCGAGCCGTATTTCCGTCATCGCCTTCGGTGAACAGAATCCGGCAGCGCCCAACGCGCTTCCCGACGGTTCGCCCAATAAGGAGGGCAGGCTGGCAAATCGCCGCGTCGAGATAGAGGTGTACACCGCAGAACAGCCGGCGGAGGTCGAAAAACCTACCCTGGCTGAAAGCTTGGCGACGGAAACAGAAGATGAGGAAGGCGAAGCAAGCGAAGAAACGCAATAGCGTGTTGACGCAGGCGCGGCTTCGGTGGCAATGGCGCCTGACCCGAGCGGGTATAGCATAGTGGTAATGCTCCAGCCTTCCAAGCTGGCTAGAGGGGTTCGATTCCCCTTACCCGCTCCAACTCAACTCCAAAAATGCACTAAAAAAAGTGATATAAGGCCCTTGAAAACTATGGGTTTGTGCCTTGGCTCGTCCGGTTGCCAACCAATGCCGCCATTTTGAAGGCCAAGTCTTTAAAGACTGACGGCAAAATCCTTCGATAGAAAGTCACAGCGAAAAAGCACACGCGCGGCATGAGGCAGAGCGGATCTTCTTGGCGCTGGCAACAGAGTACACCAACGTCGCGAAGAATGGGGGCGATCAAGCCGGTTGATCTCACCATCCAATGTTCGGCTAAGGAAACCACTTCCGCCCGGCCCAGATGAACGGCCCGGTTCGAACATTGGTGTGCGTGCGCAACCATGACCTCGGCAGCGTCAGGCGGTCCTGGCACAGCAAGAGCAACACCGGGCGATTTATTTGAGTAGCTACAGCCTGATAATCGAAGAAGGGCAAGCATTCCTCTCCAAGGGGAAGCTCAATAGCCGTATCCACAAAAAAAGGCCGCCGCACCGATCGATGCCAAAGCGCATTGCCAAAGAACATGCGAAAAGATTTGGCCGGCACTCGGTCATCGAGGAAGCGTTCGCTCGCAAAAACATACCGAATCGAACTCGCCGGGGGCATGATCGGCATCACTCGCGCACCGAGCAGAGTAGATATGGGCAATCTGGATCAGCAGACAGCATCGTTAGGCTAGTAGAGGCTAGAATTTTGCTTTAGCGCCCTGCTTAGAGTTGCATCCGGCGTAAGGATCGTCGACGCTGCGTTCACTGTGCTTGGCTTGGGCCAGATGCCTTTTTTACACGAGGGACTACATGAAGACTGCAATAGTTACCGGAATTTCGGGTCAAGATGGTGCTTATCTAGCCGAACTTCTGCTGGACAAAGGGTACAAGGTTTATGGCACCTATCGCAGGACGAGTTCCGTAAACTTCTGGCGGATCGAGGAGGTCGGCGTCGCCAATCACCCTAATTTGACCTTAATGGAATACGATCTAACGGATCTTTCATCCAGCATCCGGCTGCTACAAACGACCGGCGCCACCGAAGTATACAATCTTGCTGCACAAAGTTTTGTCGGCGTGTCCTTCGACCAGCCCATCACAACCGCCGAAATTACCGGCATTGGTCCGCTCAATCTGCTGGAAGCGATCCGGATCGTTGATCCAAAGATCCGTTTTTATCAAGCGAGCACGTCGGAAATGTTCGGCAAGGTGCAGGCCGTGCCGCAAAAGGAAGACACGCCTTTTTATCCGCGCAGCCCCTATGGCGTTGCCAAGCTCTATGCGCATTGGATCACGGTCAACTATCGTGAAAGCTACGATATTTTCGGATCCAGCGGCATTCTCTTCAACCATGAAAGCCCGCTGCGAGGCCGAGAATTCGTGACCCGCAAGATCACCGACAGCGTTGCCAAGGTGAAGCTCGGCAAGCTCGATTGCTTAGAATTAGGCAATCTCGATCCGCGGCGTGACTGGGGCTTCGCCAAAGAATATGTCGAGGGCATGTGGCGGATGTTGCAAGCCGACGAGCCCGATACCTATGTTCTTGCGACCAACCGGACGGAAACAGTTCGCGACTTCGTGCAGATGGCGTTCAAGGCCGCGGATATCGAGGTGGAATTCTCAGGCAGGGAAGACAAGGAAATTGCGGTCGACATCGCCACCGGCAAAACGGTCATGCGGGTCAATCCACAATTCTATCGCCCGGCGGAAGTTGACCTGCTGATCGGCGATCCGGAAAAGGCGATGACCAAGCTGGGCTGGAAGCCGAAAACGACGCTGGAGCAGCTTTGTAAAATGATGGTCGATGCCGACCTCGTTCGAAACAGCGTGAATGCGTCTTTTTGAGTTCCTTGATCGAAGGTCGGCTAATTAGAACGGCATTTACCCGGCGGTGCCCGATGCCGCCAGGTAATGCACTTCAGCGACGGTGAGGTGGTTATGAGCAAAGTTTTGATTACCGGCGTGGATGGCTTCACTGGTCGCTATTTAGCAACCGCACTGGCAGAGCAAGGGCATCAGGTGGTCGGAATCTCACACAACGAACTTTCCACACCGATTGAAAGCCTTTCGTCTTGCTACGTATGCGATCTCAACGATGCACAGAGTCTCACTGATATCCTTCTCAATGTGCAGCCCGACAAAGTTGCGCATTTGGCTGCGATCGCTTTCGTCTCTCATGGCGTAATCGAAGATATCTACCGGACCAACGTGGTGGGTAGCCGCAACCTACTCGAGGCAGTAGTTGCTTCCGGCAGCGCAAATGCTGTACTACTTGCTTCCAGCGCAAATATCTATGGCAATCGAGTCGGCGGCGCGATCGACGAGACCGTCGCGCCCGATCCTATAAATGATTATGCCGTCAGCAAGTTGGCGATGGAGTTCGTCGCTCGTCTCTATCGTGAGCAGCTACCAATCATCATTGCTCGGCCCTTCAACTATACTGGTGTTGGGCAGGCCATAAATTTCCTCATTCCAAAGATCATTGATCATGTCCGGCGTGGCGCGACGGCAATCGAACTGGGAAATCTGGAAATAGCGCGCGACTTTTCCGACGTGCGCGATGTGGCATTTGCTTACGCTGCGCTGCTGGATGATCCTACCGCTATAGGCCAGGTCTTCAACATTTGTTCGGGTAAGGCGCAAACGCTCTATGATGTCATCGCGATGATCAAAGAGATTTCGGGGCATGATTTCGATGTTACAGTCAATCCCGCCTTCGTTCGCGCAAACGAGGTGAAAACGCTGTGGGGTGACCGCAGCAAGATCGAGAATTTGACTGGTCAGAAGCTCACCCATGACCTGCGCGACACGTTGACCTGGATGCTTGAAGGATAATATTTTGTGCTTCCGGAAAGGTGGTTAACTTTACGTTGCTCTGAACCGCACATCGAGGATAAGATTGTGTGCTTCATGCGGGGGTCATTATATCTATCGAGCAAAGTCATGCTTTTAGTCATATCTTCAACCGCACTCGTGCATTAGCTAACTGACATGTGATCAGGAAAAATTCCGAATAATGGGTATTAGGTCCCGCGCCCAGAACTTTGAGGACGTCATGCTGTGGCGGGCCCTTGGTGACGTGGAGGCCGGGTTCTTCATCGATGTGGGGGCGCAGCATCCGATTAAGGATTCGGTCAGTAAAGTATTTTCGGAACATGGCTGGCGTGGCATTCATGTAGAGCCAACGCCTGAGTTCTCAGAAATGTTGCGCGCAGACCGTCCAAATGAAACGGTCATCTCGGCGGTTGTGTCGAACAAACACGGGGCAGCGACCTTTTTTGATATCGCGGGGACAGGACTTTCCACCGGACATCGGGAAATCGCAGAGGCTCACGCTGCTGCCGGGCACCCACATCGGGAAATCACGGTTCCGACAATTTCGCTGGACGATCTTCTGGCACTTGCCCCCTCGGATACCGTTCACTGGCTAAAGATTGATGTCGAAGGTATGGAGCGCGAGGTGCTCGAGAGCTGGCGTACCTCTGTACGACGTCCTTGGATCGTCATAATCGAGGCCAATCTTCCTAGCAGCCAGACGCCCAGCCATGAAGCATGGGAAGATCTGATTCTTAGCAAAGGCTATCATCATGTGTATTATGACGGCCTCAATCGCTTCTACATTAATGACGCGCATCGCGACTTGGACGATCATTTCGCGCTCCCACCCAATATCTTCGACGGGTTCCAGTTCGATCCACTGTCTGATCACGGGATCATTATCCAGCACGAGCACCAAGCAAAAATCGAATCACTTGAAAGCACTATAGATGCGCTGAGAAACCGCGTCGTCGACATGCGCTTAGAAACCGACGCGCTCAGCGAAAAATGGAGAATCGAAGCCGAACGCCGAATCGCCGATGTCCGGCGCGCGGCGGATGCCAAAATGTCTGACCTCCGCGATAGAGAACGGAAAACAACAGAAATCCGCTTGGCAGAGATTGCCGCGCGGGAACGAGATGGTGCGATCGCAGCGGCAGCCGATAAGGCTCGTCTCGAACAACAGATTGCCGCATTGCGCGCCGAGTCAGAAAGCTACCGCGCCATTGCATCGGCGCGTGAAACTGACCTGATCGCTGCCAGCGAGCGTGATATCCGGCGTCTTACGCACGACGCGAACGTGAAAGTCGCAGCGTTGCAGCGCGATCTGGTTGAGGCCAAAGATCGGATTGAGAGTCTGCGGACCGATATGGCCAAGCGAGAGCGAGAATTACTTGCCCAAGGCGAAGACGCGCTCAAACGCTTCGCCGCTGTGGTAGCAGCCCGGCTTGAAACACGCCTGGCCGAAGAACGCATTGTTTTGCAGGCATCAGAAGAGCGCGTCGCTGGGGCGCTGGTCCAGCTGCGCGAGACGCAGCGTGTGCTGGACCGGGAGCGTAACGCTGCGGTAGCGCAGGAACGCGCAATTCGGCATCAGATGCACGAAGCGCTGGACCTGCTGCGGGCTGAGGCGCAACAAGATGCAGAGCGGCTGCGCGTCAAGGCTGAGCGCCAGCGGGCAGAAAGTCAGCTCCTGCTGATCGATGCCCATGATCGGATTGTGGCCGCCGAGCGTATGGCGGCAGACCGGGCACTGGCCCATCATTCGGAGCTACTGGAGCAAACTGAGGCATTCCAAGGTGAGATTGCTCGGGTCACGGACGCGGCGCTCGAGCGTGAAAGATATGCTCAGCTCCGAATTATCGAATCCGAGCGACGGGAGCAACAAGCGGTTGCGGCAGCGCATGCGGAAAAAGTTGAGCTTGCAAAGAAGCTTAGGCATAGTAAAGCTCGCATGCGCGCTGTTACTAGCAGTCGAAGCTGGGCTCTTGCCAGACCCCTGCGCTGGCTCTTGCGTGAACAAATGATCGACCAGCCTTCGAACGAGCCTGCACTGGCTTTGTTATCTTCCGCCATTCTTTCGCCAGTCGGCCATGCCGAACCCAAGGACGTTATGAACACGACATTTCCTCCTGCTCAGTCCGTTGTCGATCTCCTCTCGCTCCCGCCCCTCGATCTTATCCACCAGAGCTTCCAAATGCTGCTGGGCCGCGCACCTTCATCATCTGAACAAAGAGCCCGTGAACGATCACTGCATCTGGGATGCGGCCGCATCGCAATGATCGCTGACATTCATCAATCGGTTGAGGCCAACGACCTTCGCAGAAGGCGGCGTGCACAGGGTAGCGACAATGAATTCATCGAATGGCTTTACCGGCATTATCTGGGGCGCAACCCAGACCCCGACGGTTTCGTCCATTATGAGGGTCTAATCAAACGCAAGAACCGAGCCGCAGTTGAGGCGGATGTCGCTGCATCCAATGAGGCGGCTAATTATGGATCGCTCTCTTATGAACTGGAGCGGCTTGTGAAGCTTTTTGAGCGCCGGCAGCAATGGTGGCGCTGGTTCAGTTGGGCGCGACTGGAATGGCAAATCAGGAATATCGAGAACGAAGTTAATGCGGTTCGCATTGCGCAGAATATTGTACAATCCAAAGAAGAATCACAAACGGATATGAAATCTATCAGTACGCATGCGGAAGCTCCGTTCGACTTGCCTGTCACCAACGACAACGAACTGTCCCTGCCACCGAGAGATCGCCACGCAATATTCGTTCTTTCCTCGGTTTTGCCAAGCTCGGCTAACTAACCCATGCGAATCGTTCTGGATCTGCAATCCTGTCAGACCGAGGGAAGCAAGAACCGCGGCATCGGGCGTTATTCGATTGCGCTTGCCGAGGCTATGCTTCGCTGCGGCGGTCATGAGTTTTTCGTTGTTCTGAACGGTGCTTTTCCGGAGGCGGCCGCGGCTGTGCGCGAGCGGCTACGAGACTTATTGCCACCTGATCATATCCGCACCTTCGACATCGCCGAGGGCCGAGGGGATTCGGCACCACCGGGCAGTTGGCGTAGCGAGATGAACCTGCGCCTGCGCGACGATTTCATTGCTGCGCTTCGCCCCGATGTTGTGCACATCACCAGTCTGTTTGAAGGGCTGGGCGATCAGGCCGTCACAGATTTGCCGCCGCAGGGAGACGGCATCCTGCGCGCCATCACCCTTTACGACCTGATTCCTTTCATCAATCCCGACCCCTATCTGGTCGCGACGCAGGTGCGGCAATGGTATTACCGTCGCCTACAATCGTTAAAGCGGGCGGACCTTCTGCTCGCCATCTCTTCGTCGAGCCGGATGGAGGCGATCAATCATCTTGGCCTGCCGGCGGAGCGGGTTGTCAACGTGTCGTCGGCTATTGATCCGGCCTTTGTTCCTATACAGGTCTCGGCGGAAGAAGCAGCTTCGCTAAAGCGACGCATGGGCATCGCTGATCGTTTCGTGATGTACACCGGCGGTATCGATCACCGTAAGAACCTGGAGGGCCTGATCGAGGCCTACGCGTTGCTTTCGCCCGATCTGCGGCGCAAACGTCAGTTGGCGATCGTCTGCTCAATCAGCGAGCCACAGCGGCAGGTGCTGCTCGAAGTGGCGATGAATTGCGGCCTACGATCGGAAGAAGTGGTACTGACGGGCTATGTCTCGGAAGCCGACCTGATTGCGCTGTACAACACCTGCGAATTGTTTGTCTTTCCTTCGTTGCACGAAGGCTTCGGTCTGCCCGCACTGGAGGCGATGACCTGTGGCGCGCCTACGATCGGGAGCAACAACAGCAGCATTCCCGAAGTGATCGGTTATCCTGAAGCGTTGTTCGATGCTGCCGATGCCCGCTCGATCGCTGACAAGATGGCCGCGGTGCTAACTGATCCAGATTTTGCCGACGCGTTGCGCTGTCACGGGTTCAAACACAGCCGTCGATTCCACTGGGACAAGAGCGCAAAAAGCGCGATCCAAGCCATGGAAGAGGCGGTAGCCAATGCCACGGACGTTGCGATCAAGACGCAGCAGCGGCAACGGGGGCTACGACTGGCGCTGGTATCGCCTTTACCCCCCCTCGAAACCGGCATCGCCACATATACCAGCGACTTACTTCCAGAACTGTGCCGATTCTATGACGTCGATCTGGTCGTCGATCAGGATGAGGTGACGGACAACTGGGGGCTGGCCAATTGCGATATTGTGACGACGGATCAGTTCGAGCAGCGCTCTCGAGCTGGCATCTATCAGCGCATTGTATATCAATTTGGCAATTCGCATTTCCATGCGCACATGCCAGACCTGTTGGCAAACCATCCCGGTACGGTTGTGCTGCATGATTTGTACCTCAGCGGTATGCAGAACTGGCGCCAGACGATGACGGCGCCTGGGACCTTTTTCTCCGCCCTCATCGAAACCCATGGGTATGGGTCGATACTAGCATTCACGCGCAACGGTATCGGCGAATCGATACGCCAATATCCCGCGAATAGGCCAATTGTGGACAACGCCGTGGGGCTTGTTGTCCATTCGCAGTCCAATGTAGCCTATCTCGAACGAACTGGCGTTGATCCTGCGTTTCTGCGCCACATTCCTCTTCTGCGTATTCCACCCGCTATCAAGCGCGAGGACGCCCGCGCTGAGTTCGGGGTTGCAGCTGATGAGGTAATGATCTGTTCGTTCGGTGGTCTCGCTCCCGAAAAGCTTAACCAAGAGCTGCTGGCTGCCTTCGCGCAGTCCGAGACGCTTAGGGCATCGTCGGTCAGACTGGTCTTCGTGGGTACGGCAGAAGGCGAATACGGCAAAAAGCTTATTGGCCAGATACGCGCGGAGCGCTTGGGGAGCCAGGTCGAGGTCACCGGCTACGTCGATGATCAAACCTATCGAAATTATCTTGCTGCCGCTGACATCGCAGTACAGCTTCGTAGCGGTTCGCGCGGCGAGACCTCGGCAGCGGCACTGGATGCGTTAAACAACGGCCTAGCCCTAATCGTCAATGCCCATGGTACTATGATCGAGCTCGATCGGGACGCAGTAGTGATGCTGGACGACGAGGTCGATATCGATGCGCTATCTGACGCAATGATGCTCCTTGTCAAGGATCCTGCCCGGCGCCACAGGCTTGCCCGTGCCGCACGAGCGACTATGACCGCCCATTCAGCTTCTGCGGCGGGAGCTGCATATCACGAGGCGATCGAGTTCTTTCACGATCGGCATCCGCGGGCACGCCAGCGGCGACTGGCGCAGGAAGCCGTTTCAGAAGGGCAGCGGATAGCGCCAACCCAAGACGACATCGCCCAGTTCGTGGCGGCATCGGGCAGCAACGTCGATACGATCGGCCATGGAAAGCTGTTCGTCGATGTGTCTGCGCTTGTCGCCAACGAAGATCGTTCGCGAGTTCGCTGGGTTCTACGGGCGCTCGACGCCTTGGTGTTCGCCGATGACGGCCAAGGCATTGAGCCGGTATATATGAAGAACGGCGAAACATTCTTCCGGGCGGCGCGCAACTTCATGCTGGTGCGTCTGGGTTGTTCCGTCGAAGGGATTGAGGATGTGCCGGTCCGCCCCGTGCAGGGTGATCGCTTCATTGGGCTTGATCCGTCCACCTGTTCCTTATCATCCGCCAGCGCGCAGATATTATTCCGACAATGGCGAGGGCATGGCGTTGCCGTCGTTCACCTCCTGCACGCAGATGATTTCGCCAGCGTCGTCGCGGAAGGGGGCGTTGCGGATGGTGAGGACATTGCTGGGCAGCTGGATTGGTTGCGCGGCATGGCCGAGGGCACTGACCAACTCATCACCTGGTCGAACGACACTGCCGAGGCAGCCCGCAGGATGTTCGACACTATTGGGCATGGGCGTCGTCGTCCATTCGCGATTGGCTATCCCGATATCGCGATCGCAGACGAAACGCTGGCCGGCCTGCCGGTTGCGGATTGCTGGCTGGAATGGACGTCCGCGCCAGCGCAATGGCTACATGGCAGCGATGATCGTCTACACACGATCGTCGGCGATCGCACCGACGATGGAATCCATACCAAAGGCACCGCAGGGGTGTTAGTGTACGGCCCCTATCTTCCGTTAGCGGCGGGGGCGTACGAATTGCGCCTGTTCGGGCGGATCGACGACATCGGTCCGGATTGGGTCCACATCGAGGTTCATTGCGACCGGGGGACGACCAAGGTCGCCCGAGCGGAGTTGTCGGTCGCGAATGCGGGCCCGGTGCTCACGAGCCTATCGTTCACGCTGGATGCCGATTGCCGCGATCTGGAGATGGTCGTGATCGTGGGGCCATCTACGGAGATGAAGTTCGCCGGTATGGATATCCGGTCGATGGATTCGAGCGAGACGGCAAACTGAACTAAGATGCTAAATCACTTCAGCGTCGCTGTTTTGCACGCGCTTGTGCTGGGATTGCTGGCTCTGACGGCGGGAGTACGGCCCGCTTTGTCGGGACAAGTTCTAATTTCGGCCCCCGGCACGCTAGCCGAGTTATGGGCAGGAAAGGCGCGATTTGCCCGCGTCGGTACGCTAAATTGGCAAGGAGCGGGGAGTGAACAGGCGGGTAGCTTCGTTGTATACCGCGGGATTTGGTATGTGTTCAACCGCGTTTCGATTGATCCCGTATCTCCGGACTGCCGACAGGATAATGCCCAATTGGTGGTGCGGGCGAGCCGCGATAACGGACAAACCTGGTCTGCTCCAGTCACCGTAGCAACGCCCAGCGAAAGCCCTGAAGGTATAATATGCGCAGTCGTAGACGGCAGCGCTGTGTTCGACGAGCAAACAGCTACGTGGCACCTGCTCGCGCAATGCTTAGGTGCTGGTGACGCTGGATGGTCATTGTGCCATTATAGCCGGCGCTCTGCCCAGCCACTTGGTCGGTTCGTGGCGGACAAATCCAATCCGGTTGTGGAGGGCGGCGCTTTGTGGTCGCGTCTGTGCGCGGGGTCGGGCAAGGCGTGCCCAGCGACTACCCGCGACGAAGGTACGCCGGATATCATGGGCAAGCGCGATGGATCGTTTCTTGTGACCTTCCACGGTTTCGATCCAGTTTCCCTTCATGGCTTCCGTGGTGTGGCAGAGACGCGCGACTTCCACAATTGGCGGCTGACAGGTCCCGATCTTCCGAACGACGCAACTCTTGGTCCCCGCGATTGCCGCGCATGGCTGATCGGTTGCGCAGGTGTTGGTGCGGCGACATTGATGGACGATCCAATGGGTCAGTACCAGTACATGATCGTCGAGACTATGACCAAAAGCCTGCAATGTACCCCAGGGCAGCAGTGGCGGTTCGAATTGATCAGATCCCAAGCCCGCAAGTGGCCCCGTTCGGGAGGCGCAGGATGGGAACGACTACCGGAAGGCACATTGATCACTACAGCTCATCCGTCCAAGGCAGGCGCATGTCCTGTCCAATATGCTCGGCTGTTCAGAGACGGTGGCAAAGTGTATTTGGTGTACGAAGACTGGGACAGAATCCATGGCACTGTGGATCGCCCTCTGCTTATGTTAATAAGAGAAACGGGCTAGCCCCCCGGTAACGTTTGGAGCCGGCCAACGTTGGCTCGGATTTGGGACATCACACCCAGTCTCGTCGATCAAGTTTATCTAGCTTCACTCGCCTTCGAGCGAAGCTAAATAGGCTGTCCAACTTTCGTTTACTCTTCTCTCAAAAAACGCACCTCGTGGGAAGGTGTAGAACTGCTTCTTCGAATTTACTTATTAAGGTGTAAATTGCGGTTATGTGCTTCGATTGCTTGATCAAATTCAGGATAGAGCACTAGATCACCTTCATTAAGTACAGCAAATCTGCCACAATGATTACGAATGTAATCCGTGTCGTGTGAGATAATTAGCATCGCGCGGTCGCCACGTTTGTGAAACAGTTCACTTTCGCATTTTTCGTGAAACTTCGCGTCGCCAACAGCGCTAATTTCATCAATTAGGTAGCAGTCGAACTCGATAATCATGGAAATGGCGAAAGCTAGTCGTGCACGCATCCCTTGCGAATAGGATCTCAGGGGTTCGCGGAGATAGATTCCAAGCTCTGTAAAGTCAGAGACAAAATCGATATTCTGTCGATAGTCTTGGTTATAGATCCGGCTTATAAAGCGAACATTATCCAAGGCTGTCAGTGCATTCTGAAAGGCGCCTCCGAAAGCGAGCGGCCAAGACACTGACATCGTGCGGGTGATTTCCCCGGAAGTTGCTTGTTCTGCCCCACTTACTAAACGAATTAGGGTGGATTTCCCAGCACCATTACGCCCCAGAATTCCAAGCTTTTCCCCGCGGGCGAGGCTAAACGAGACATCGTTCAGTACGATCCGTTCGCCCTGCCGCGTAGGATACACTTTGCAGATACGATCAACGTTGATCATTCTGGAACAATTTCCCGGTTAACTGTCGCAACTTGTGACAAAGCAAGTACGGTTAACGCAACGCAGAATACGACTAAATATGGTAGATCATAGTGAGCATGAATATGGTCACCAAAATAGCCCTCGCGCACAATCTCTACGCCATTCACCATGGGTACGTAAAGCACGTACTTCTGCGCGGCCGGAGGAAGGGCATCGACCATGAAGGCCGCGCCTGACAATGGAAACAAGATGTATGAAGCAGGGTGCCAAAGGCGATCTACAATTTCGCTTTTCTCGGCAAGCACCCCTAGCAACATCGCCAGTGAAGCGCCAAACCACGCAAGAAGGAGCCAACCTAGTGCGACAGTTAGAACATCCTCTGGCGGCTCCATCCAGCCAATGTAAATGTAAAAAAGGCTCAGAACGATAAACGATATGGTGGCCCCACCGGCTTCAAGGAGCAGACGAGCAAAGAAGACATCAATTACACGTACGTTGCGGTGATACATCAAGGCCAAATTAGGCTCAATAGCGCCGATGCAACGCGCCGGCATGTTCCGCCAGAGCAGGACACTGGAATAGCCGGTTAGGGCGAAAGCTACAATGGGTAAAGAGGAGCCGTGAACTGCATCCGCCAGGGTCCACAAGACGGTGACTCCGGTGGTGAAAAGCATCGGCTCCACGAACAGCCAAAGGAAACCGATGTTGTGCCGTCCATAGCGGGTAAGTATTTCACGCATAAGCAGGGCGTAGATAACCCGCCATTGAATTGACGCGCTTTTACCAATTTCAGTGAAATGCTGCAGAACCATGGCCTAGTGCCTAGTCCTTATGTTCCAGCATGCCCGCCACCAGCATGCTGATAACAGCCCAGGCAGCAAGGCCAAGGATAAGTGTCGAGAAAATTCCGCGCCACCTTCTTGGTTCTAAAGGTGCATCAGGCACGTTGGGATCAACAATTCGTTCTACATATGCCTGTTTGCGCCGCGCTTCATTGCGGGCCTCTTCAAGGGAAGCCATGGCGCTTGCCAAATTCTTGTCCGCAAATTGGCTCTCCAGCGAAAGCCTTTGGTATTCTGCGGCACGCGATGAAAGAGACTTTTGATTCCCAGCGACGAGGCCGAGCTGTTCATCTATTTCTTGCGCTAAGCCCTTTGCCCGGACATCGAGAATTTCGATTTGGGGGTTTTTCGGGGTATACGACCGCAGTTCGCGAAGCTGCATGCGAGTAGCGATCAACTCATCCTGAATTTTTGAGATCATTTGCAACTGGACCGTCGCCTGCTCCTCTGGATCCACTATGCCAACTTGGTTTCGGTACGCTGACAAGGCCAGGGCAGCCGCCTTGGACTGAACTTTGGCATCATCAACCTCCCTCTGCGCGAAACGGATAAGATCTTGTCGTCCACGTTGGTTTAGCTTGTTGACGGTTGCTTCAGCCATCTCCAGCAATTGGCTGTTGATTTCGGCAGCATCCCTTGGCGTAAAAGCCCGAACCGTAAGGGTGACAATGGAGGAGGTTGTATCCTGCTGGATTGCGACCTTTTTTTTGTAATATTTATACAAATCTTCGAAGCTATCACTTAGGCCGAAAGGGTCGAAGCGATCAAAAACAGATATCGATGGCGCTGCGTAGGCTTGAACGAAGTCGTCATGAGAGTTGAGGGCCGCGAGAGCATCGCGCGAAAGCATGTACTCCTGGGCAGCATAAATTTCGTCACCCGAACTACCGAAACCAGTGGACTTTAGCAACACCCCTAAGCCGGAGCTCGATTGCTTGTCAGGGCTACGGACCACAAACTGCGATTCAGATATATAAACGTTAGACGCAAATACTCCAAAGTACAGTATTGATAATGCGGTTGGAATGACAACCATGAAAAGGAAGAGCGGTCGCACTTTTCCGAGACTTGCTTTCAACGACGTTTTCATTCGAACCTTGTTAGCCACATCGCTGTGGAGTTTTGAAGATTGGTGAACCCCATGGGTTACGGGCGAACAATCATTTTTATTCAGCAACGGAATTTAACGGCCCGCAGCGTCCAGCGGGAACCCCTAGCGATCAGAGTTGCCAGCGTCCAGCGTCGATGATTGTTGACCTTCGAATATCGAAAATTTTGGCGTACCGGGTTGCGGCTTTTTAAAATCAAGCGGCATTCCTTGATCCGGAACGCCGCTTGCTCCATATGCCGGGTCATTTCAGTCACCGCTTGGTGGCTTTATACGGTGTTAGCTAATTTAATATGACAAAAATGATGGTTCTTGCCCGGCAGAGCGGCATTCTTTTCGTAGCTCTGGCCTTGGCCGGATGCGCAGTCTTGCCGGGTTCCGGTCCATCGACCGGGCAAATCGAACGTGCGGTAAACGGTCCGTCTGCCAGCGACGCTGGAATTGCAATTATTGATGTCAACGACGCAGTCGCACGCCACATAGTGGCTGGCAATTCTCAGATACCTTTCTCAGAAAGCCTCGGCGAAGGGAACCCGATGGGATCAGTAATCGGGAAGGGCGACGTGCTGGATATTGCGATTTGGGAAGCACCACCTGCTGCATTGTTCGGGGTTGCCGGGGGGGCAATGCAACTAACATCCCAAGGGGCGACTGCAAGGGGAACAGCGTTGCCCGAGCAAATGGTCGATAGCGATGGTCAGATTACCATACCGTTCGTTGGCCGTGTTCAGGCTGCCGGACGGACCCCTCAGGAAATCGGACTCGAAATCAATACACGCCTGATTGGCAAAGCACACCAACCTCAGACGATCGTCCGCCTTGCTCGTAACGCCGCGGCAAATGTGACGGTGGTTGGTGACGTCGCTACCAGCGCGCGCGTGCCGTTGACGGCGCGCGGAGAGCGCGTACTGGACGTTCTTGCAGAGGCGGGTGGTGTGAAGCAACCGGTAGGCAAGATGGTGATACAGATTACGCGTGGTGCCAGCGTATTTGCATTGCCATTGGAAACGGTGATACGTGATCCCCGCCAGAACGTACGCCTACAACCTGATGATGTCATGACCTTGTTGTTTCAGCCTTACAGCTTCACTGCTCTTGGTGCAGTGGGTCGAAACGGGGAACTGCCGTTCGAGGCTACAGGCTTAACTTTGGCGCAAGCACTCGGCCGCATTTCCGGTTTGGACGATGCCCGTGCCAATGCGAAGGGCGTATTCATTTTTCGCTTCGAACGACCAGAAGTTCTGCCCCAAAACCTGCAACAGCTGGGTAAGCCGACACCAGATGGCAGGATCCCGGTTATTTATCGCATAAACCTGAAGGATCCTGCGACGCTCTTTGTAGCGCAGAGTTTTCCAATCCAAGACAAGGATGTGCTTTACGTTTCAAACGCTCCGTTGGCTGATTTTCAGAAGTTCCTTGGCGCGGTCTTCTCTACGCTGCTACCAGCGGCGACCACTGCAACAGTGATTTCGCAGCAGTAGGGTCAGACTAGGTTTTTAGACGTGGCCAAAACTTTGCGTCCTTTTCTGGATTTGCTGCCTTTCCACTTGGACCAGCGCTTTGCCGGTCCAGCCTTGCGCCGGCTGCGGATAAAGCACCGGCGAAAGGTGCCAAAAGCCACGGTACCTGCGATCCCTCGGCAGGCACGCCGCATGTACGTGGATCTTGCAGTCATCAGTCGTCACGATGCCGGCACCGGCATTCAACGGGTAGTGCGCGCACTGGCTCTGGCGCTGGTCGAAACACCCGGAGAGCGATGGGACGTCCGGTTCGTTGCTGGCGATAGGCGACACCCCTATCATGTCATTTCTTGGCCTTACAGGGTAGAAGCGATCGACCGAACGCCAATTGTGGCGCAACCGGGGGATGTCTTTATCGGTCTGGATTTCTCGCTCGACACCGTGCGTTTCCATCGCCGGCAGCTTTCCAGTTTCCGGCGTGCAGGAGGAAGCCTTTGGTTTTTGGTGTGCGATCTGCTGCCAGCGGAGCGGCCCGAGTGGTTCTCTGCCAATAATGTCCTCCGGTACAAGGCGTGGCTTGAGATCATCGCGGGCATCGCCGATGGCTTTCTATGCATATCGCAACAAACCGAGGACGACTTGCGACGGGTGCTGGCCGAGCGCTTTGGCCTTGAGGAAGGTTATGCGACCCGCATCGTCCCGATGGGGCATGCAATCTCAGAATCTATGCTGCAGGAAGCTGCGGCAGCAGCTCCAGCAACCTCCCGGTTCGATATGACGCAGCCGTTCTCGCTAATGGTAGGAACACTGGAGCCACGCAAGGGGCACGCCGATGTCATCTCCGCCTTCAGCGAACTGTGGCGACAGGGTTCGCCACACCGCCTGGTGCTGGTCGGTCGGATGGGCTGGAAGATCGAAATGCTGCGCGATGCCATTCGTAACCATCCCGAGCATGGAGACAAGCTTCTTTGGTTCGACGATGTCGGGGATCTGGAGCTGGAACAGATATACCAAGCCTGCGAAGGGGTCATCGTTGCATCTCATGCGGAAGGCTTCGGCTTGCCGCTGATCGAGGCACTCGGACACTTCAAGCCCGTACTTGCTCGCGATTTGCCGATCTTCCGCGTCCACCAGGAGCGAGGGGTGCGCTATTTTCCCGCAACGGGCGATGCCGTGACGCTGGGGGATTACATCGGCAACTGGGTTACGGACATCAGGGGGGGCCGCGCGGCGGTCACGGCTCCGGACGCCGACTGGAAGAAGTCCGCTGCGATCATCATTGATGCGTTGGACGATCAACTCGAGCCGTCTGCGCACACATTAAGGGCATCGGCCTGATCGAAGCCGCGCGGGTCTGTCAACCGTACGTCGATCATCAGCTTTTCCGGACGATCTCTAGTGCCACTTCGCCGAGCGTAGCTGCCCGTTCCGGTGTCGCGCTTTCGGCGTAGCAGCGCAGTTCGGGTGCGTTGC
>Ga0310345_10001969_pt1 | contig 21526 bp, 17 predicted proteins | sample HC15DNA20500_MG_FD_204667 | JGI IMG/M metagenome (GOLD analysis project Ga0310345, IMG submission 204667) | Marine microbial communities from station ALOHA, North Pacific Subtropical Gyre - HC15-DNA-20-500_MG | ecosystem: Environmental > Aquatic > Marine > Oceanic | place: Pacific Ocean: North...
TCCTTCTCCCGATAATATTTCATTAAACAAAGAAGCACTTCCTCCAGGTGCATTCCACTCAGCTCCCTTTTTAAATCCTTTATCAAGAGCTTCTTGTTTTACGCGACCATCTCCATCTGCATCTGGTGATGTATCTTCAAGCATACCTTTTTTCTTTCCATAAATACCTTTATGAATTGCATCTGCCTTAGCTTGATTTTCTTTTTCTTTTTTATCTCGTTCTTCTTTCTCCTTATTTTTATCTATGTGATCTTGACTAGCCCACTTCGGCATTGTTTTGGTTTGTTTTGTCCTTTTACCAATTTTTTTACCATCTGCAGATGTAACCCAAAACAAAGGAGTCCCTGCATCAGTCTTACCTGCAGGCATTCCACCACCTGCTTCCACCAACGGTTCTCTTAAAACTTGAAGTGTTCTCAAATTACCAATGAACTCATTCGTAGCATTCTCTTTCCAACCGAACTTTATTAGTGATTCTCTTAATAAAGCAAGATGCCGTGAATTGGTCATATCTGGTGCACCACCTTTACACTTACGTGCAAAATCGTCTAATATTTTATCCCAATCGTTCATAATCTTTCTGTGATATCTTCCATTTCATGATAGTTTGTCCCCTTACTTGTTTTTGTGGGAAATAACCCGTTACTTTCGATAATCTCTTTAGTTTTATTCAAAAAGTCTACTCCATCGTCTAAGTTAAAGTCAAACAAAAATGAATCATAACTGTACAAAATCAGTCTACTTTTGTATGATTCTAAAAAAGGAATAAGGTTACTTAACATTTTCATATTGTTTTCTGTTTCCATTAACTGAATCATATAGTTAAATAATTTATTCCGATTCATTTCAGATAAATTTTTCCTAAATATCTTCTTACTATAAATATTAGAAGTTATAAAATCTCTTTGTTTGTATTGACTCCAAATTTTATTAATATAATCGTGAACTTTACCGAAAAATGGATTTATTTGCACTACATCTATTGGAATATGACCATAGAGATATTGAAAAGACCGATTTTTAGACTCGTCATAGGTAACATCACCATAAAACTTTGCCATATGTTTATGAACCGAACCTTCAGGAAATTTATAATCAACTACTTCTCCTATCAACCGTAAGTGATATGCATCATAATCGAACTCAACTAACATACCATTTTCAAATCTACTCTGAAATGGTTTTCGTGAACCATCTGTTTTGTTTAATGCTGCAAAATTAATTCCACCAAACCTATTAGATGGTCTACCTGTTGATGTATATGGATTATACTCACTATAAACTATCTCTCTATCACATCTTAACCCTGATGATTCTAAATATGTTAAGTTATCAATTATGTTATCATTATATTCTTGGTGAACTGGTAAATCAATATGTTTCTGAAATTCATTAGATAATTTTCTACATAATTCCAAATGTTTTAAAATGGGAATTACACAATTTATTCTTTTTAATTTATAATATTTTCTATTAAAATAATCGTGAGAATTTGTAGTTATATCTTCAATATACAATGGTTGATTATGTTCCATATAATATTGAAGATTTATATCTATAACATTTTTCAATTTAACAATATGATTAAATTGTTTTTTATCGTAAATATATTTTTTATGATCTGAATCTAACTTGTCAAGATATGTTATATCGAGATTTATTGCCTCACTATGATTAAATGGTAACAAATATTCATCCCCATCTAATAATTTCACATATAATAAGCACAAAGAATTCTCTATTGAATGTTTATTCACATCACATAAAATTGGAATTAAAATACAACTTGAACTTTGATATTCTTTTAAAAAGTTATCAAATTCACGTTGAGTTTCTACTATCACTTCAACACTACTCCCTTTTCGTGTCCTACTACAATACTTGTATCTACATAAGAATCAAATCCTACATCTTTAGCTCTTAACTGAAAACTCACATCTTCTCCATGAAATCCAAGTCCTGTAATAATTGGACCAAACCAAGGATACTCTATTTTTTCAAATACACCCTTTTTAACTAACATCCAACCCATACCATTTGACCATACTTTTCTTAACTCACCATTAACTTCATTTGTATATAACCTCTCTCCGTCCTCATTAAAACATGCAAATTCTATTGGTATATCATTTAAAGTATCACCTTGTGGTTTTTTTAAATACAAACCTGAAACTATATCCTTATCATGTTCTAATAACTTAAAAAAATCATTTGGTTCAAATACTTGATCTGAATCTATCCACATTATATTGTCGTAATTTTTCTTACCTTGCCACGGTTCTTGGTATTGACCAAATTTTCTATCTGCCCCTAATAATAATGACCTAACTTGATATACATTAGGAATATATTGACTTAAAAGTTCATATTCAACACCTCTTTTATGTAATTCTCTGGTAAGATTAGTCCAACACTTCAAAAACCTATTTGAAAAACTGTTTCCTGGGATACAAAATATAATTTTCATTTATTCACCTTTGTTATTATTTCATACCAAGGACTAAACCAATCCAAAACATCTCTTTGACTCTTATACACCTTTAACAAATCTCTTTTCTTAATTAATATCTTATTGGATAATCTTGTTTTACGTTTATCAAATTGCCATAATATATCTGGTCTTAAATGATTTAATATATCATGTAATGCTCTATGTCTTGGATGTCCGTATTCACCTTGTTTATTATGTGTTACTATCTTTGTATATTCTCTTTCTCTTAATACTCTCAATAACTCATAAATAAGTTTCTCTCTACGATAATCTTCACCACCCTTGTAACCCGTCCAATGTTCGTATTCCTTTATACCTATAAATTTCATAGATGCTTTAAATTCTTTTCTTCTAATCTTACTATGACACTCATCTACTACTACAACTTTATATTCAGTTGGATGTGTTAATAATTCAGCACCACCAAATAGTGCTTCGTCATCAGGGTGTGCCGTAATCATTAACTTATCAATCACAATAGAATACCTTTACATTATCGTGATTCTGTAATATTGATGCTGGAACATCTTCAGTTACTTCACCGTTCATGGCTACATTTAATATATTTAATTTATGATCACCATTAGCCATTAACACTATCTTCTTTGATTCCATTATAGTTCCTAATCCCATAGTGATTGCCTGTTTAGGAGTATCTTCTACTGAACCAAAAAATCTTGAATTGTCTTGTATAGTTTGTTCGTCTAAATTTACTACTCTCGTTCTTGATAGGAATGAAGAACCTGGTTCATTGAATGCTATATGTCCATTAGTTCCTATTCCTAATATACATAAATCAATTCCCATACTTCCAGCTATCTTATCTTCGAATGCTGAAGTAGGTCTAAATGGAAAATGACAATGGTCAGGATAAATATTAGTTTTTTCAAATAAATTCTTTCTCATATAACTTTGATAACTTTCTGGATGGTCTACGTTCATAAGATAAACATCAAGATTGAATGTTATTGTATGACTCCAATCTAATTCTCTTTTAACAAGTTCATCATACATACCAAGTGGTGTATCACCAGTTGGAAGAATCAATTTAGATAGTGGTTGTTTTTTAAGCTGTTTTTTTACTATATTAGCAACAGTAGAACTTAACTCTTTATAACTTTTTAATACTTTTATTTCCAATATACTTCACTCCATATTTTAGTTGTTTCAGGAAAAACTTCTAACATTATCCCCTTCAATGCTCTTGCGTACTCCTGTATTTCTACTTGGGCTGTTTTCTCATCTCGTAATTCTATAAAATTCATAATGGACTGAAATGATGCAGTCCACCATACTTGTGTATAAACTGTTAGTGGTAGAATACTTCTGGCCTGTTCTTTAGCCATTCCCATTTCTATTAAATTCTTGTAGGCTGCTATTGATTTGGCCTGTGCCTGTCTCCAATTTCGTTCACAGTCTATTCGTTCTTCTCCCTCGAACTCACCCTCTGATGCTTGTTTATTATCATCAGATTGTTTCCTAAAACTTGTAGGATAATAAAAATCTTCATAAGCAACATAACGACCACTAATCTCGTTCCAAGCGTGATCTTTGGTAGGATGATCTGATGTGGTTTCGATTCCAACAACGTGTTTATACCATTGTCGCATAACGAACTCTGGTGCCTTGATAATCATCATCACGTGTTGATGTCTGAATGGACTGAAATGTTTATGTTTGATTAAGAACTTGGATAATCGTCTGTCTTTTGCTTCAAACTTTTCACTACGACCACCGAATGAAACTCTGGCTGCATTTACTGGTGTTAAATCATCACCAAGAGAATCTACAACCTCAATGTAACCTTTGTCTAATACGTTAATCTTTATTCTATCCATTAAATATCACTCCATATAACTCTAATAATTTAACATTATATTTATCACAACTTTTTCTAATTCTTTCTATTAAATAAGTATAAAGAGATACATCGTTACTAACATCAGTATACAAATCTTCTGAATCTAACATTATATGATTAACAAGATTACCTTTAAATATTTTTTCTAAATTCAATACTCCTTTTAACGTTTCAATTTTTGGTACAAAACTAACTCTGTCTGGTATCATATCACAAATAGTATCTACCTCAGATACATCTTCTATATTAGATGATGCAAAATATTTTATATTTTTATATTGACTCATTACTTCTAATGCATCATTTATATCTAATATAGAAACTGGAGGTTTAGTCCGTCCTTTTGGATAATCAAGAAATATATCATAATCTATTTGAAGAAATTTATGGAACTCTTTCATATCTCTAATGTAAGCCATATTAATTCGTATAACAACATTCTCTACATTTTTAAATTCTGGGAGAGTTAATAGATGATTAGATAATAATATCACTTCTTAACTCTCGTCCTTTAATTTTTCTAATCTCCTCAGGTGGTTTATGTTCTATAATTTTATAACCAACATCACGACCATAATTAACAGATTCAATGGCAGGAATTATCATAACTTTAACTCTACCATTCAGTATCTCATCTCTAAATTCTTCTGAAAGATGTCCCATAACTTCTTCTGCAATATATTCGTTTTCTTCATCTGGATCATCCAACGATACATCTTGAATAGCAATCAAGATATTTTTTCCTTGTTTTAATTGTTGGTCAAATAACCATCTATGACCGTCATGCAACCCTTGCCATCTGCCGATAAACAATGAGTACTTCATCTAAACACTCCTCTATTGATTTGTTTGTATTTATGTCTGTAAAATTGTGTAATGGTGGTTCGTAATCTTCAGCAAAATAATTTTCTCTACCACGAATCTCTGTTGTATGAAGATAAAATTCTCCCACATTTCTTTCCATTTTTAATTCTTCTCGTAAATCTCTATATGGTGAAACTAAAGATACTATTACTGTAAAACCTTTATTATCCATAAATCTTGCTAAGTTCATTGCAAGATTAATGTTTTCTCTACGACCTTTTTCTGAATAATCCTTGTTATCAACAATATCTCGTAAATCATCACCATCAATATGCACAATTCTATGTGGATGGATTTTCATAAATCCAACTAATTTGTCGTCTATGAATCTATTTGTTAATGTGGTCTTGCCTGAGCCGGGTTGACCTGTGAACCATAAAACCATTTATATAACCTTTGTTTATATATATCAAATTAAATTACTAAAATCAAAATTAATATGCCCCACTTGAACCTCTTGATGGAGTTTCGGTAGATGTTGATGTAGTTGTAGTAAACTTTGATTTACTACTTTTCTTCTTTTTTCTTTTCTTCTTTTTTGGTGATACAAATTTTTGTTTTGGAAGTAATTTACTAAGTCTTTCAAGTTGTTCTTCTCGTGATGGTTTATTTTCACCTATATAACCTTCACTTGGATTCAAAGAATATTCCAATGAAGAAAATCCTTGTTTTACAATCTTATTCATCTCATCAATATTTTTATTTATCATTATCTCGTTATTTAAATCTAAACTCCACTTCATTTTAACTTTTTTATAAAAAGGAGTATTTATATTATAATTGTTTTTTGAAATTTCAAAAACTGGAGATGAAGAATTATTCGATTCTTGTGCAAAATATCTTATTATGTTTCCTATCTTACGATGTTTTTTAGTAACTTTAAACTTATATTCACTTAAATATTTCATTCCGTTCTTTATTTTTTTTACTTCTACATATTTACCAAAATTAGTACTTCCCATTAATCTAATTACAGGTAAAGACGAATCATTATGTTTTTTACCAGTCATATAAATTTCTTTTTTTTCAACTGGTGAATAATGAATATGATAAGAAGTTCCTACTTCAACACTACCACCGTCTGGAAACATGAATTCATTGGATTGTTTAACTACACCTGCATTATTCACAGTCCTTCCAACCACACTTTCATTTATATATTTACCTAAATTATTTAATCTATCAAGTTTAATTTCATTAGTATCAAATTTAAATTTAGATTTTTTAAAAAGACTACTCGATTTTTTCTTTTTTCTTTTATAATTCTTTTTTTTCACTTTATTATCCTTTTAAGTTTTAGTAACTAAAAATTCAACTCTTCTATTAGTCTCAAAGCCAGGTGGTGGTGCACCACTAACCCAAAGTTTTTCAGTATCCCCCTTACCTACAGATATGATACGATTTCCACTAATACCATTAGATACTAAATGGTTCTTTATTGCATCGGCCCGATCTTGTGAAAGTGTGAGCAATGCTGCTGAACTCGGGCCCGAGGCAGTATGTCCACTAACCTCAATTTCCATAGTAGGATTATCTTTCATAAGATCAGCAAGTTTATCAAGTGTCTCGGTTGCAGATTTTTTCTCAGTAAATGTTGTTTTATTAGGGTTAAATAGTATATCTTCAATATCAAGTTGTTGGTCTTTTTCAACCATTTTTATTTTATCTGGTTTAGGTTCTTCATCTTGTGGTGTATTTGCTGCCGCAGGTGATGTGGAATTATCATCTGTTCCCGAAGGTGTTCCACTTGGGTCAGTTGGTGGATCAGGTGGATTTGCTGCTTTTGCGGCCTCGTTTTCCGCTATCTTTTTCTTCAAAGCTTTTTCGGCCTCGTTTTCCGCTATCTTTTTCTTCAAATATGCCTTTTTCGCCTCGTTCTTTTCTTTTAAATCTTTTTCTTTTTTCTCTATAACTCCAAGTTTATCCGATATTCTTCTATTAGAATCAATTCTTATTTGACCTTTTATAGTTGTATTCCAACTATCTGTACCTACGGTCTGATCAACACCCAAAACTTGAAAAAGGCAATATTTTTGATATTCTTCTGGAATATAATCTACATGAAATGCATTTCCTGGAATAATCCCACCACATCCATCAAGTGTTATTTCTAATTCTACTGGTGCCATTACATCAACTTTATTCCTATCTTCTACTGGTATACCAGATACCCTTCCGTGAATATGATCTTTCATAAGTTCATGAAAAACTATCCCATCCTCAGCTTCCAACCACATTATACCATCTTCATCATATAAAGTAAACCCATCTTTATACGAATCCCAAAGTTTTTTGTTTTTAACCCCATCTCCAGCCCAGCCTGTAATATGGTCAGTATCGGCGCCATCCCAATTACCATCAGGTCCTGCTACATTATAATAATGTTTTTTTGCATCCTCGGTTTTAGCGGCCTGGTCAATCTTTTTTTCTGCTGCTAAATCATCTTGATCTTCTTCCCTTTCGGTTTTTGGTTTTTTGCTAGCCGGGTCTTTTCCCCAACCAAATACCGTATACCAATCAATAAATTCAAAATTAATTCCTTTACCATGCCCAAAATTTTCACCAGATGGTACATTTGATTCCCTTTCTCCATCAGTTGTTAAGTTATATGGATTTTTACTCCCATATGGTGCAAATTTCTGAGCTGTAACACCTGCCCCTGTCCATTGTTGCTGTTCAAAAAATCCTATCCGTTCCCAGGCCATTTTTATATCTTTTTGAGACTCATCAACACTTTCACCATGTAATCCCCCTACAGCAGTACCTGGGTCATCTCCTGCCGCGGCGGCTGAATTTGCAGTTCCAGGGGTTGAAGTACCACTATACATCGCAGTAACTTGCATAGAACTTGGAAGTTTTGCGGTTAAAGTTTGAGATTTAACAATACTCTTTTCTCCCCACGATGGAAAAGTAAAAAGTTTACTTCCTGGATTTCCAAACTCATCGTTATCACCTGCATTTTCATTTGCTTTCCTATCATCTAATAAATCTGAAACTGTATACGCCGTTCTATTTACATCAATTACTTTAATATTACCCTCTACATAGGGATCACCAACCATCTGAAAATTCCAAAATCCATCAGTATCTGCATTAATCTCAGTAAGTATCGCATTTACTCCTTCTTTAGTTGTTTTTGCGTCCTTAAATGCTTCTTCTAATAATTCCCAAGAAATTAATATATTTCTTAAATAACCACCTTTATTCCAATCCTTATCTACTGCAAACTTATCAAAATATTCACCTTGGATTCCCTGAACAGAGTGTGCAACCATTTGTGTAAGTTGTTCATCCCACTTGGTATAAAGTAAATTAGCTGTAAGATTGATGACTAACTCCGCCACAAACGCCCACCAAGGAAGGTCTTTTTCAAAGTTTTCTGGAGCTGTATTTTGTGCAGGAAACTGACCTGGTAACAACCACCTATTTCTGTCTGGTGTATATAAATGTCTATGATTTCGTATTACAACCGGTTGAAATTCTGCTTCATGAATATTTGAAGTTGGGTTTCCATTTTTCATTAAAAATTTACCAGAATTATCTGGATACAATTTTGGTTCTATACTCCTAAAAGAAGATGTAGTTTTAAAACTTCCATCGTATTTACCCAAAAATCTACTTAAAACATTATCTTCAAACCATCCCCAAGACACATACGGGCCACACTTTTTTTCAGTAAAGAAGTTACCCGCCCTAACTGGTGTAAAAATTCCAGGAGGTTGAGATTTTTTACCTGAATTCCAACTATCCCAATCTTCTTTAGGTGTTAGGGGTTTCATATCTTCTACTCCGAAAGGCCAAGCCTCCACTACTGCAGATAATGAAAGTAAAGTTTCTTTAAAGGCTGACATAAATTCTGGTAAACTCATGGTAGGTCCGTCTCCAGCATCATCTCCTGCATCGGGTGGTTTTCCAGGATTATCCAATGAAGCATTTAACATATTTACTCCTCTTGAAACAATCGTAGTTGTACAATCAATTCCACCATCTTCCCTTAAAGACCACTCCCAATTAGAAATTACTCCTGCCATTGCATCATAATTACCCTTATTTTCTATGATTCTATTTTGTAAAAGAGAATATGCTGTTCCATTTATCATATCTTCTTCATTAGAGATGTCCAGATCCGGGGCATCTGGTATACTCCATCCCCATTCTAATAAAACTCCCTTACCATGTGCCATAAAATGAGGTGATAACCTATTTAAATCTTGAAATGACCAACAGGTCCAATTTATACTAGCTTCTCTTATTGCAGATAAACCACCTTTATAACTAACACTTATATCTTTAATTCCTGATATTGGACGTTTTAATCCACCAGTTACAGTTTCAAGTATTCCTTCTTTTGTTCCTGACCTATTGGCGTATAATTCATCAAACCCTTCAAATGGTTTTTCATTGACAGTACCATCCGGATTAATACCTGATACTTCACCTCCAAAAATTGTTGAATATTTCAGTCCTTTTTTTGAATTATGTACCTTTTGAAATATAGGATTACCATCTTTATCTTCTTCTCCAACTTTTTGTATACTCTCCACAGTACTATCCACAGGAGAAAACACTCTTACCCAAATAGCTTTAGAAAAAGTACTTTTAAATGTATCTTCGTGTGGACTTTTTTCTGCAAGCGGATCTTTCCCATCAAAATCTCTGGATACTGCTTGACTTCGATTGAATAATGTTTTTCTTATATCTTCATGAATTGGTGCTAAGGCTATCATAACTCTTCATTTATTTTTCTGAAATCTTTTAATATTTTGGATATTTCCATAGGAATTCTAATTTGTTTATCTGGTTTTAAACCAAATGAACCATCACGTATATTATTTGCTTGTGCTATAATCCACCACAAAGTAGCATCCCCATAATATCTATGTGCAACGTTTTCTAATCTATCTCCATCAATAGGATATACAAATTTATCTGTATTTTCTATTTTTATTTTTGGATAAAATGTTGATTTATATACTCTATTACCAGTATCTTTACTTTTTATAATTCTTGTAAATTTATATCTATCCATTATCTATCTCATTAAGCTGTTGGGGTTTTAAATAATGTATTAGAATCATCGGCTGTAGGACCTAACATTGGTCTCTTACCTAACTTACTATTACCATCTGACCATTCTTCGTCTGATTCATATTTTCTCAACCATCCTAAATCATAATGTTTTCCTTGCGAAGCTAATGGATATTTTCCAATATGAGTAAATTCACAGCTTACACTTATTGCATGAGGTAATTGAAATCCTTCGTCAAGTTCCCAAGGTGAATTATCATCAACTGTAATACTTAAACTACTTAAAAATCCAGGAGTATCAACATACATATCACCAATCGTTAAATTCATAAATGGCCCTTCCATTCTATTACCAAATCCTATTTTTTTCCATGTTGGATAAGTAAGACCAACAAGATAATTCAATTTTTCCCACAATACAGGTAATTCTTGTTTTGAAGTTGGAACAACCATAAATTCAAAGCTCATTGACCTTTCTACTCCTTGATAAACATGAACACTGTCTGGTCTACCAATATATCTTTCAGATGACCATTCGGGTGCAATTGTTTCACTTACTCCACTTAATGATGCTCTAAAAATAATATACTTTTTATTTACTAAATCAAAAAACTTAAACTTGATAAAATCATCATTATTATCTACATCACCATACGGGTGCATATTAACTTTATCAATTAATGATGTCATATATTTATCTTCATCAGATTTCTTTATTAACCCTAAATTGGGATCGTTTGTAAGTTTAATATCACTAATAGTTACTTGGTCTTGTTTAAGATCACTTCCATCGGCCGCATAACCTCCCGTTGATTTAATCTCTATCCGAGTAGTTACCTTACCTGGATTACCTTGTGCATCTACTTTTGATTTTGATTTATTTCTTATACCTTCCCCTGGATGTGATAAGAATTTTGATATGTCTGTGCTTACTGTTTTTATTTCACTTGCACTCTTTAATCCAACTTCATATCTATTGTCAAGATTGGTTGCAGTTGGTATATCACCATACGCCAAAGTTCTATATCTATCAAGTGCCCCACCTACTCCAGTTGTTTTAGATACTATTCTTTGAGATTCATCAAAAATTCCATCCGAAGGTACTTCAAATCTGTCTGCTAATAATTTACCTTCCGCAGTTACGATACCAGATGATTCTTTTACACCTGCTCCAGCTGGATGTTTATAAGCTATTTGTTTCGCTGCTATAGGACTCTGAGAATCTGCTTCTACACCTTCACTCTTTGATTTTGCTTTATGCATCCCAAATCGTGAAAATCCAATTTTTGGATCATAAGGGAATTCTCCAGGAACTACAGACGGCATAAATAATCTCTGTGAATAAGTTTTCTGTCCACTCTCTACAAGAATTGAAACCTTTTCCGTTAGGAATTGATCTTGGTCTTTGGGGAGTACACACGTACCAGTTTGGCCACTACCTTGGCCATCGATATAATTATATGTAGTTCCTATAGGAACTCCCCCCTTACCAACTCTACCATCATGATTATGACACATAACGGGTGCCGATGTATTTATTATCTCCATAGTTGTTTTTATTGAAGGCCACTTAATAATTCCTGACCTACCCAATTCTGGATATCCATATAAATTACCAGCTAACTCATCAGTTCTACCTGATTTTCCAATAAATCCTAACGCCTGTCCTTCTGTACCTACATTAGCACCCTTGCCTGTTTTATTTAACCACGGAAAATCAAATAATTTTAGTGGTTTAAGTTCGTCTTTACCTTCGATTGTAAGTGTAGATATACCTTCTGTTTCTAATCGTGTTCCAAATCCTTTTTGTCCTTTCCAATGAGCGGTAGCCATTTGTACGACAGGTTCACCACGAGTTGTCGTTTCCGATTCCTGATCTGTTTGTAATCGTGTTTTCTTTAAAGGACTTGTCTTGGGTGGTTCTGCAGCCTGTGAAATTGTAAAGGAAGGACCCATACTGTATGGTTTACTGGAATCGTATAAATCTGAAATAAAACCACCACTTTTAAGTACGCTATTTCCAGTAACATCATCTTTAAAACTTGGAACAATATTTAACTGTCCTTCTCTTGCCGCGGATCCTACCCATAATCCAGTGGACCCTACTTCATCCTCAAAGTCCGGATTTGCATATCTATATTTCTGACCTGCAGTTGTCGGCCAAAATTTATGAATATACGTTGTTTTACTTATTGCAACAAGTTTGTTTGTTAGTTTAGCAGGTGTAGTCCAAATTATTTTGCCTGTTTCGGAATCTGTGACGGGACCACCAGCCGGTCCAATTTGTATATACTGGTTATCTCCTATACCTTTATTTGAAAGATATGTACTGTCTTTGCTATATTGATCACCTTGAAAAACACCTGTAATCTGAATTGGAACTGCAAGGGGCCAACCTGGAGGTTTCGCTAAATCTACTGTATATGTCTTTTTTGTTCCTACTGCAGTATCATCGTTGGGTCCGGGTCCCTTATATGCCACAGTCCGAGTTGCTTTATTATTGGTAATAGATATATGGTTCTCACTTACCCCTTGTATCGTAAAGCCTTCCTCATATGTATAACCCTTACCGTATTCTACACCCTTTTTATATAAATCACCAGCAAACGAATCATTAAATATTCTATCACCTCTTGATATACCACCGAAAGTCTGACCATCGGGTTTGTCAATTGGTGTAGTTATATAAAATTTCATACCTCTGGAAGAACCTGGGATTGCAAAAGTGTGTTTTGCCGTGGCTTCGGGAAGTCCAGTTCCAGTATCTATATGAACAGTTTTATCATCTGAAAGACCATACCAAACACGTGCATCACCATCACCTATTAATGAGTTATGTTTTGGAAAATAATTCCAAGTCCCGCCATAACCAGGTTCATACCAATTCTCTTCTTGATTATCTCCAAGAACGATTGTCTGTGCTAAAGGTGAATCACCATCTTTAAGTTTAGGTTGTATATCTGAAGCTCCACTTATTTTCCACGATGTCCACCCTTCATGTTTTGTATCATCACCTGTTGCATAACGTGCTAATGAAACTCCCCAAGCAAAAGGTAATGTAGTTCCGGCTATTAAAGGAGTTCCTTGAAACTCAATTGGATATTTATAATCGTACCCATATTCTGGCCACAAATCACCACCAAGTTGATTTGGAAACGAATACGACCCTTCCATTCCAGGATAATATGAATCCATTACTTTAACTAATGGACTATTTAATAATGGTCCTGAAATTGGAATAGATTTATTTGTTTGTTCTAATAAATCAAATCTATGAGGAGGTGGATTTAATGGTTCTACTTCTGGAGATTTTTTCTTTCCTGTAATATCTGCCACCTTTTTAGATGCCCAATCAGTTAATGCATTTGTAACTTGACTTTCAAGTTGTGAAAATGATATTGGTAAGTTTGCTAAAAATCCAAAAGGACCTTCTGCTTCAGGTGTTCCCATTATACCATCTGCTGTTAAATAAACATTATCTCCACCATCATATTTATTAAAACTTGTTTTTTGAAATAAATCTTTAATACCACCATCAGACTGTCCTTTTGCCCTGCCTAAAACTATGTCTTGGGATTTCTGAATTTTTGAAGCTTCACTTATAGCTGCATCAGTTCCAGTTGAAAACCCAAGTGCTCCTGGCCATAAAAATCTATTCGGATTTGATAATGCTACTCGTTTATCTAAGGGTATTTTTTCTCCATGAATCGTGGCCAATGGTGATTGCATTTCAACACGACCAAAACTTGGAACATCATATCCTACTGCATCAAGACCTGCATTAATAATGTCTGCTCCAGAAACTCCAATTGGTCCTATTTCTACTCCTGGTGAGAGATCTGCTAAAGATTGAACTGCAGAATCAGACGGTACTACATCAGTATATCGTTTTCCACCTGCATGTCTATTAATATGAATCATTGGTACAACCGAACCAAGTGATAAAGGATTATAAACTTTTGTTTCAATAGTTGGATTGAATGCCTGTAATATAAATTGTTTTCCTAAAAATAAAGCACCTTTTGTAGAAGTAAGAAACTTGGCTATTCTTCCAATATCTGCTACAGACCTATCTATCATAACATCAAGTGGTGCTCTAAAAAATTCTCCACTTAATGCGTTTGCCCATTCTATAGCTCCTGATAAATGTTCTCCACCATCTTCTGGATCACCTTCATACAATCCCCATCTATCTCCAATCCGTCTAACAATATATGGTTGTGTAGAATCTAATGTTACATCTATATTAGTTTGTAATCCTGTAACAGGATCTGATGTCCACATTGGTGCCCATTCAGTAACTCCCTTAAATACTAAGTCATAGGGTCTTGTATCTGAGAATTCAAAAAATTTAGAATTGTTCATGTCAAAGTTATCTGAATATCTATCTATTCTGATTAATGAACTATCATTACGACTGAATTCTTTAAAAACAGGAGTAGATGATTCAATAGTATTTGGTATGTACATCAAACTTCTATCAAATCCACTTTCTGGTTTAGTCCCCTCAAATAATGGAATATTACTTATTCCACCAGGTGGATTTGTATTTCTACCTTCTTGTGGAACTTGATAGTTTCCACTATCATCGCGATAGATTGAACCTCGTGGTGTGATTGGCTTTAAATTTCCATAATAAGAAACTCCACCACCAACTACTTCTGGTAAATCTTGGTTTCCTATATGAATAGAACCATTTAATCCATTAATACCACCATCTATGTCTGCACCAAAAGTAAGCTCAGGGTAATTACTATATACCTTTCTTAATTTATCTCGTGTTTGTGTATGGTCAAAGGGTCCGGCAATACTATCAAATGCTCCTATACCATAATCTGACAATGGATGGTTCATAATATCACCTTGCCAACCAATATAAAATCTTTTATTTCCAGTAACCGTATATCCACGAACATCAAACGATTGTGGATTATCATTTGGATATACACCACGTCCCACACCATTATCATATGTGGAATGGTCATCTGAATGTGGTGGTTGTGCTGGAGTTGGTCCAATTATTCCACCATGTCTACCACTTATCACATCAGAAACAGTATACCCTCGAACTGTAAATGTTTGTGGATTTCCAATTCCACCTACTCCATCATCATATAAAGAATGTGCTTCTGAATGTGGTGGTTGTCCAAGTGGTTCAGTTCCCCCATGACGACCTTTTATTTTACTTAAATTTATACCAGCCCCATCATCAAATTTAGAATGTGCTTCTGAATGTGGTGGTTGTCCACCACCTTCATATCCACCATGACGACCTTTTATTTTACTTAAATTTATACCAGATTTATCATCAAATTTAGAATGTTCTTCTGGATGTGGTGGTTCTCCACCACCTTCATATCCACCATGACGACCACCTATTGGACTATTATTAGCACCAGCATTTTCATAATTCCAATTGAAGTTTGATAAATCTGTTAATAATTCTTTAAGTGCCATTTAATTTTCCTTTTATGCTGTTGCTATTGAATCAATAAAACCACCAGTATTTCTTTTTATACCTTTTAAATTCTGTGCCATTACTCCCTCTTTACCCATTAAACCAATAAGTGTATCTAATTTGGCGTTAGTTGAATCAAGTTTAAGCTCAACAGGATTTGCTTCTTCACCACCTTCAGCGGTAGCTCCTTTTCCACCACCACCTAATACTGCCCCACCCATCATTCCAAGTGCTGCTAATGTCATCAATACAGGAAGTGCTGGTAATAATGTCAATGCTCCAAGTGCCATTACCCCCATACTATATCCTAATGCAGCAAATGCAGTTGATAACTTAAAAAGAGGTGCAACTATTGAAACTAATTGAGTTAATGGTTCAACTATACTACCTATTATTTTCATTCCTTGGCCAACGGCCATTAATCCAATACCAAGTACAACCAAAGCCCCTCCTAATGCTATCATTCCAATTACACCTGCTCCAAATATAATTGCTCCTGGCCCGGCAAGTAATGCTCCTAATAGAAACATCGCCGCTGTCAATCCAATTAAAGTTACACCTGCTAATGCCACTTTTCCATAATCTACAGCAGATAACATTTGTAAGGCGAACGCAAATGGTATAAGTCCAACACTCATAATCAACATTGCCAGAGCACCTTGTATTAATTGTCCTTGTAACTTACCAAGTATTGCAAGTATAATAGTTAATCCAAGTAAAGTTACTCCTGCCATTGCTATTGATTCCCAACTAACATCACCAAATTCTTGTAGTGCCTTTGCCATTATAAACAAAGCTACTGATACAACTAACATTGCTCCCGCTCCTTTAAGCATCTTCTTAAAACTTATCTTGGAATCTTTACCAAACATAGTTTCCATCATTCCACCACCCTTTTTACCTTTACCAGGTGCTGGTTTTTTAACCGATTTAGTTTTATCTGCTCTCTTTCCAAATCTTTTATCTGGTTTACCACTCTTTGTCAAAGGTACACCATCACCACCCATTCCCATCATTTTCTTTGCTACACCTGTCATACTTGAACCGATTGACATAACCATATCTTTTGTACCTTTAAGAAAACCCATGATTCCACCACCCATCAAATTTGTTCTAAATAAGAGTGCCGCTCCCGCCGCAAACATTATTACATCACCTAATCCAACTCCCATAACATTTGCTTCATTTAACCATTCTATAAAGTCAGCAAAATAACCAAGTATTACTATCAAAACACCTGCAATTGCTAAAAATGGTGAAAGTAATCCAATGGCTAATGGTAAAAGTGCCTTAAAAATACCAAGAAATCTTGTCCAAATTTCTCCTATCTTTTTCATAACATCTGCTATTAAATCTTGTCTTTTCTTTTGTGCAGTAGTCATATTATTAATTTTATCTTGGTTAGTTATCATCTTACCCATTTCAGAAACTTCCATTCCAAATGCTGCTGCTAATGATTTCCGTTGAACTATATTCAATGCATTCCAATCTGATGCACTACCAATTTGTTTAGTAATCTCTCTTTGCATTCCTTCTAAATCACCAGCTAATGCTAATTCTCGTGCCTTATCTGTATTGATATTACGACCAAGTAACATAGACGCTTCCATTTGAGAGTTTATAGATGATTCAAAGTCTAATAAACTATCTGCTATCTGTTCAACAGTTGACATGCTCAGACCAAGTTTTCTGGCTGCTATCGCTGCTTTAAATACGTTTTGTCCACCATCTTTTGCAAATCCAGCAAATGCTTCACTTGAATTTGCAACATCTTCCATAATTACGGCAGGAGCCACTCCATTTGCCTGTGATAATGCAGCCACGGAATCCAATTGGGACCCAACAGCATCTATACTACTAGCACCTACGGCCATCATTTGACCTGCAAGAACACCAGCACTTTCTCCACCAATACCATACATTGCATTTAATCTGGCCATTTCTTTAACATTTGATTGTGTAATTTGACCTATTCCACCCAAGTTATCCATAATACCTACGGCCCCAGCTTTAACATCTTCAGCACTTACACCAAGAAACTTCATTTCCATTGCAGTAGTATTAAGAATTTGTTGTAATCCTGCTGCTTCTGTAAATGTAAGTCCAAACTCTTTACGGGTTTCTGCCATTCCACCATAAAACATTTCTGCAACCTTCTTGGCTATCATCAAAACTGCCACTATTGCCAATGCCGGTCCTAACATTCCACCCATTGATTTATTTATTGTACCAAACACCTTACCCGCTGCTGTAAATCCTTCCTCTAAAGCTTTGGCTGCTTTTTTACCACTTGCTTTAATATTTCTAACAGCCATACTAAAGTGCAGGGGATTATCTGGATCAAATGCTGCTTTAAGTGAACCTGTAACTTTTTCTGAAAATTCCTTCATTATCCCATCCACTCCGATTATAGATGAGGCAAACTTACCTACCATATTCGATTCAAGAATTGATTGTACCTTTTCAAATGGAGCTACTATAAATGCAGCAGAAGATGCTACTTGGTCATTTAATACTTTCTGTCTTTTTGCTTCTTCCGATAAATTCTTTGCATGGTCAACATTTTCTTTCGCTAACTGTTCGGATTTCTCGGCTTGGGTAAGATTTTCGTCAAGTAACTTTTTCTTCTCCTCTAATTCTTTCTTTTCCGCCTTGGTCAACTTTCCCTTTGACATTAGTTTTGATATATCTTCTTCTAATATATCTTGTTCGACCTTTAACGCTGGGAGTACTTCTCCCGTGACATATTGTTGATATCTCTCTGCATTTTTAAGTTGTTTGTCCTGTGAAGCTGTCATATCGTTAAAAGCTCCTGTACCGATATCATCATAGGCCGTACCTAACTGTTGTGCTTGACTATTTAATTCTCCTCCTAAACTAACCAATGGAGTCATTGCCTGTGCCCATTTCTTTTGAGATTCACTTCCCTTTTCTATTAAATCTGCTAAATCTGCTGCCCAAGTATTTAAAGTTTGTCCAGTACTTACTATTTGAAGCCTGTCCATTAAAAATTTCCGTTGGGCTATTCCTTGGAGATATAAATTTGAAGTTAATTTAGTAGTGACTTCACCGTCAGCCCTTTTCATTTTACCTATTTTTTCTTCGAGGTCGGCTTGAAGGGATTTTAAAGTATAAATCTTTCCTTCTTCTTTGGCCATCTTTTTAGCATGTTCGGCCTCCTCTTTCATCAATTTTTTCTTTTCTTTCTTTAATCTTTGATATTCTGCAATCTCCTTCTTAGTACCATTCGCGGCTTTGTCCTTCGCCGCGGATATTTCTTCATCAATATTTAAAAGTCGTATACTAACTGCCTCCAGACGAGTCAGTCCCTTTTCCATTTGCTGAATTTGTTTGACGCTCCTACCGTAATAAATGGATTTTTCTTTAGCAGTTTCTTCTTTGGCCTTGGCCATAGTAGGTACAATGGTATTATCAATACCACCCCAATATATTTCTCTTTGTTTATCTGTTTTTTCTAACGCCATATTGTATTAAGCCTATTTATGTTTAAGACAATAACCTTTATTATTTACTTTAAAATCTAAGTTAGAAACTTACCAGCCTTTACGTGTTTTTCCGAGTTTCCCTTTTATGCCTAATGATTTTGCAGAACCCTGTAATGTTTTATCTAATTGTTTAACGGCCTTATCTGCATTACGAACTGCCCTTTTTAATGCTGGATTATTTTCTATATCTGCAACAGAAAGAACTTTACTTACTCTCTTATCAAGAATGGCACCTAAAATTTTAGATAATATACCTTCTCTGAGTTGATCTTCTGTTAATTTATTTTTTGATGAAAACATTTTGAATCTCCTACATACTGTCTATTTAAAATTTCTGTTATTATGACACAATAATATAACTCATTAATAAATATCATATATAGGAAAAAATGTTAGTGGCGGGGAATACCTGGTCGTGTAATACCAGATTTTTTATTTGATTTATTGTATTCTTTCTTTTCTTCTTCGTAGAATTTTACGGCTGATTGTATGTAAAATCGGCGCAGATAGGTTGGCATGTTATACACTTCTGTGAAATTAAATCCTCCTTTCCCATGAAAGCATAGGGAGAAGATTTGTGAGTGGATTGCGGGCTTATCTTCTGCCCGCAGGCCAAAAAAACTCAACGTCTAATGGAATGTCCATAGTCGTATCTTCACCAGTAGTTTCACTGGTAAAGGTAAAAGACATATCAACATCAGGCGTGATTTTTATAAGATGTTCCCTAAATGAAAGGGAATCACGAGATAGTAATTCGTTCTCCACGAACTCACTAATTCGTTTTAGTGATGTATCTCCATTAACCGACACGATTGCCTTTTTCATTCGTGTTGTGATTTCTGCAGTAACACCACTTTCTTTTGCGAATTTCTTGTATGCTTTTAATTCAGCATCAATTTCTTTTTCTTCTTTATGTGTTAATAGACGAAACAGAATTTTAACTTTTGAAGATGGTAAGTCAAATTCAAACTCATTTTTACCACTCTTAAATAATTTATAATCTATCTTTTTATCACCAACTTTAGTTAAATCAAAAGTTTCCTCTTGTTTATCTCCTGTAGATGGATCCGTAAGTGATACAATATAATCTTTACCATATCCAAGAATCCTTGTTGCAATCATAATTGCGTTTTTATCACCTAACAATAAATCATTGAGTGATACTTTTTCATCTACAATAACAGATTCCAACAACTTATCCAAGACGATTCCTTTTTGAATAAGATTGCGAGAAGTTAAAATATCTTCTTCTTTTGCGGTCATATACTTTAACTCAATTGTTCCACCTGCCAGTGGTGAATCTTTTGAGTAAAGTTTTCCCTTAGAAGGCAAATCAACTACCTCTGTCGGAAACTGGCGTTTTTCTTCTGCCATGTTATTTCTCCTTTGTAATTTCTATTGAATAGTAACCTATACAATATAACCAATTATAAAACTCTACTGGGTATCAGTTAAGATACCCAGTTTAAAATACTACTTACTGCTGAATTATGCTTTTCCAACAGCGTCACGAACTCCATACAAACCAAATGCTGCGAGTAATGTCCAAACGACTTCAGGTACTGCTTCTACAACACCTGCTGCTTGTGCTACTCCAACGGCTCCAGCGACAATTGATGTCCATACTGTCTTTGATTTCCACCAAGCTTTATCTGCTATGACTGCCATAATTAACTCCTTATATTATTTATTTTTATTAGAACTGTAGTATTGCGTAATCGTATCTAAGTGTCAAAGTTACATCAACTGGGTCTGTAGTATTTGCCCAATCTAAATCACCAAATGTTGCGTTAGCAATCCAAGTACCTTTAAGTGTCCACTCTTCAACCTTATCACCTACGGGTCCCAAAACATTAATTGTTACATCTTTTTTATAAAAATCTGAGTATCCATCTCTACCTGTTACAGATTCATGAGATAACCGAACCCATTCCATACATGCCTGTGCGGCTGATGGAACAACAGGGTCATAAAGTGTAATTTCTAATTCTTCCCATGCTCCCTTACCTTTAACATATCGTTTAACATTGATGTGGTCAAGTTCGATAGTTTCAAAAGCAATTGTAGGTCTATTTGCTGTCTTAATAAGATAAGCAGGAATACCTTCAATATACATGATGTACCGATTTTTCGTTTTCGGTTCAAACGGTGTGAACATTATTTCTGAAGGATCTAATAAGTCTGGCATCTTTAATCTCCGATAAGTTTAATTCTTCAACTATAAATATCAAAATTCTAAAAAATCATCATAATCATTTTTCATAGTTTTTTAGAAGTTTTATAGTATCTTCATATATAAATATACCGGGCAACAAAAA
>Ga0310345_10001970_pt1 | contig 21521 bp, 18 predicted proteins | sample HC15DNA20500_MG_FD_204667 | JGI IMG/M metagenome (GOLD analysis project Ga0310345, IMG submission 204667) | Marine microbial communities from station ALOHA, North Pacific Subtropical Gyre - HC15-DNA-20-500_MG | ecosystem: Environmental > Aquatic > Marine > Oceanic | place: Pacific Ocean: North...
CAGTTGACCAGTTTGCAGTGGGTCCCGCTTCTTCAGGCGAGTGGGCTACTCATCACCACATTGATCGGATTCTTAGTGATCAGATATCAACGAAGAGCTGAACAGGAAAAAGCTTGGACGGCAATGGCCCGGGAACTAGCACACCAACTAGGTACACCGATCTCTTCTTTGAAAGGTTGGTTGGAACTGATGAAATTCCCCATCGATTATCGACCTGGGTCTGTCGACCAAGAATTCCTGAATACGGGGATCGAAGAAGATTTAATAAGATTAGAAAAGATTACCCATCGATTTGAAATCATTGGTAGAGATCCAGATCTAACTATTCTGAATATTGTTGATGTCTTGGAAGATTTAGAAGATTATCTGCAGAAAAGATTACCCAGGTTGTCTCAGGAGATTGAATTGAAAGTCGGTATTCCAGAAATCGGAACTAATATTCGAGGTAACAAGGTTCTTTTGTCATGGGCTTTAGAGAATGTTGTAAAAAATTCTTTGGATGCCATGGCCGGCCGGACTGGTGAAATAAGAGTTGATGTGATCAGGGATAGTTCCAAGTGGTTAAGAATTACTGTTCAGGATACTGGTCCAGGAGTGGATCCTCATGTCAAAGACAAAATTTTTGAAGCTGGTGTTAGTGGGAAAGAAGTTGGTTGGGGGGTGGGGCTGACTTTGGCTCGTAGAATTATTGTAGGATCTCATCACGGTCGAATTTACCTCGTGGAAGACCAAAGGGAAGGGGCGAGTTTTGACATCTGGCTACCTATTTCTACTGGTTGAGTCCAGATCATTCTTAAGTTTCTTTAATGGTGTCGAGGCAAAGGCGTCTTGTCGGTATGAAGCGTAGAAACATCAATTTAGATGAGTTGAATACGAGCCAACTCGAAGCCGTTAGCCACTTCGAAGGTCCGATATTGGTTCTTGCAGGAGCTGGGTCAGGTAAAACAAGAGTTCTCACAACACGTATAGCCCATCTTATAAGGGACAGAGGCATATCACCCCAGTCAATACTTGCAGTTACGTTTACCAATAAAGCTGCCAAAGAGATGCGAGGTAGAGTTCACAGTTTGTTAGGAGGAGCTCCCGATGGCATGTGGATGGGAACATTCCACGGTTTAGGTGCCAGGTTTCTGAGGCAGCATGGTACAATGTTGGGTTGGGATGCTCGGTTTTCCATCTTCAATGCTGAAGACAGTACAAGAGTGGTAAAAACCGTTTCTAACTCTATAGGATTAGACACTGCTCGATGGAGTATTAAGGTTATTGCTCATAAGTTGAGCGATTTGAAGAGCAGACTTGTGAGTCCACAACAGTATTTGGAAGAAAATGGTGATAACTTTGACATATTTGAGAAAAAAATAGGAGAAATTTTTCCAAAATATCAAGCTGCCTTGAAAGAACAGAACGCATTCGACTTTGACGACCTCCTTGTGAAACCAGTTGAAATTCTGGAATCCAACGAGAAGTTGCTCCAGGTTTATCAAGATCGGTTTAAATTTTTACTGGTAGACGAGTTCCAGGATACCAATCACGCTCAGTTTCAATTTCTTAGACTACTAGCACAAGGCCATCGAAATCTCATGGTAGTAGGGGATGATGATCAGAGTATTTATGGATGGCGCGGAGCTGATGTCAAAAATATTTTGGAGTTCGAACAAACTCTGGGTGGGGCGAAGTTGGTGAGGTTGGAACAAAATTATAGGTCAAGTGGTGCGATTCTAGCTGCTGCTAATGCAGTAATCAAGGGGAATAGACAGCGCAAAGGCAAGACTCTTTACACCGACAAACCTCAAGGTGAATCAATCACACTAGTTGCAACCGATGGGGAAAAGGAAGAGGCACGCTGGATTGCAGATCGTATAGAAAGTGCCTTGGTGGGTGAGCATTCAGTCACTGCTAGCGATATAGCGATTCTTTATCGGACAAATGCACAATCCAGGGTCTTTGAGCAAGTATTTGGAAGGAGAGGCTTGCCTTTTCAAATTATAAGTGGGATAAGATTTTATGAACGTCGCGAGATCCGGGATGTTCTGGCCTACCTGAGATTGATTTCCAACCCAATGGATGGAGTAGCCTTTGAACGGGTAGTTAACTATCCAAGAAGAGGTATTGGGAAAAAAACACTAGAAAATCTTCGAACCTGGTCTTTAGAAAACGGCACCAGTCTTTTAGAAAGTTCTGTTCAAGCAGAAGGAATTTCGGGTATTCGTGCTAGGGGAGCCGCTTCTTTGGCTGAGTTTGCCCGTTTTATACAGAAATATTCCAGCATAGCACACAGTACCCATGTCGGAGAACTTTTATCTCTTTTAGTGGAAGAGTTGAAATTTTTTAGAGATCTTGAACGTGAAGGAATTGAAGGAGAAGATCGTGCTAATAATGTCAGAGAATTGATTGCGGGGGCTCACGATTTCAGGGTAGAGCTGATTTCAGAGTTAGATGTGAACCTTGAGGACGGTTTCTCAGAGTTGGATCTATTTCTCCAGGAGGTGGCACTAATGACGGATTTGGACAAATACGATGCCAGCGTGGAAAGAATAACCTTAATGTCTTTGCACAGTGCAAAGGGCTTAGAATTCCCGTTCGTATTTATCTCAGGCCTGGAAGAAGGACTATTTCCTCTGTACAGGGCTCAAGAGTCAGAAGCTGAATCTGAGGAAGAAAGGCGTCTATTTTACGTAGGAATTACCAGAGCGCAAGCCAGACTGTTTCTTACGTATGCCCGAAGCCGTCGTCGAGCAGGTGAAATGGTTTATGGGTCTCAGTCGAGCTTTTTAAGGGGAATTCCTGAATTTTTGCTCAAAAGAGAAGGGTATTCAGCAGTCACTTTTAATTCAGAATACAGGGTGAGATTGGATGATGGCAGCATTGAAGGAGTTAGGGAAAAATCGATCGATATTTCCAGAAAGAATATCGCCAAATATGCCAAAAATACCGATCAGGACTACGATTTCTCAGAAGATCAGGAATTCAACCAAGACCTTCCTAGATTAGCTAAAGGTGAACGGGTGTTACACGATGAATTTGGTTCCGGTGTGATACATTCGGTCTCGGGTTTCGGAAGAGATCTTAAGGTTGAAGTCATTTTCGAAACTATAGGTGTGAAAAAGCTCTTGGCTCGATATGCACGACTAAAGAAGGACTATTAGAATTAGTTGGATTTGGAAAAGGTTCTTAGTCAAAATTGTCGGAGATACCTCCCTAATTCTTAGCTGTATCAGAGGAGGCACTCGAGTCTAGAGAGCGATCTTGTTTATCCCTTGATTTCCTGCCAAAAAATTTGAGAACTCCGGTAAGTCCGAGCAAAGCAGACTCTATTTCTCTATGTACTAAATCGACCAGAGAGGTAAACTCACCAATTCTTTTTTCGATCTGGAAAGATGCAGTTTTTAATCCGTCGAGCAGTCCACTGAAAGAGGCATGCGCTTCTTCTACATCATCTCGAATTATTCCGGAAATGGATTCCAGATTGTCAGCTATCTTGAGCCCTTTTTGAATCAAAGGATCAACACTTTGTGAAAAAGTGTTGAGAGTTTTGGTTAAGTGGAGAATAAAAACTATTCCAGCAAGTAAGAATGTGCTTGCGACTGTTGCAAGGAAGATTATCGACAGATTAACCACTAAGTCTATGTTAGGAATCTTTCCTCCAAGTTGGGTGGCTTGCAAAGCTGATCCTCTAAAATATAGTACATTATGAACAATACTACACCCTGTGGGGTTTTAGAGAATGTTCAGGTACAATATCTTACGGTATTCAGATATCTATCTGGAAAGTAAGCCAGAGAGAAGAATGCAAAAGGCGTGTTAAGATCAAGAGGTGAATCGTATGGCGAGTTTTTTGGTAGAGGGAGCCCGAAGCCTGTCCGGTGCGATACGGCCAGCTGGGAATAAGAATGCGGCCTTGCCAGCGATTGCAGCTTCTTTACTCGGATCGGGTCCGACTACCCTTAAGAATATGCCTCGAATTCTTGATGTGAACACGATGTTGGAAATACTGGAATCCTTGGGTGCCGAAGTGACCTGGGAGGGTCAAAATGTTGTGTGTATAGATCCTCGATCTGTGAGATCTGGAACTGTCGATGAGTCTCAGGCACAAAGGATTCGAGCTTCATTACTCTTAGCCGGACCCTTATTAGCTCGCTTTGGCTATGTTCGACTACCCCCTCCTGGAGGAGATGTGATTGGCCGGCGAAGGATGGATACACATTTCCTTGCACTCGAGGCCTTAGGCGCTACAGTCAGTTTGAATTCCGGCTTTGAAATACAGTGCGACCGACTTCGCGGAGCGGATGTCTTCTTGGATGAACCGTCAGTTACAGCCACCGAGAACGCTATTATGGCGGCGGTATTAGCCGATGGAGAATCCTGGATTAGAAACGCGGCTTCCGAACCGCATGTGCAGGATTTGTGTCATCTATTGAAAGCTATGGGTGCAGAGATAGAAGGTGTTGGGACTAATCAACTTAGAATTTCAGGTGTAAAGAAACTAGACGGGGCTACTTTTACGATAGGATCAGACCATATTGAGGCTGGTTCCTTCATTGGACTAGCGGGAGTCACAGGGAGTGAAATACTGGTCAAGGATGTTCCTGTAAAACATATGGAAAGTACATTTTTGGGCTTTAGGAGATTGGGCATTCATATTGAGATAGAGGGGTCTGACATTAGGGTGTTTGGGGAGTCGAAGAAAAACATTATGAATGACGCTTTTGGATCACTCCCCAAGATAGATGATGGTCCATGGCCAGCTTTTCCAGCCGACCTGACTTCTATTGCTCTGGTCACCGCTACTCAGTGTACAGGAACTGTTTTAGTGCACGAAAAAATGTTCGAATCAAGAATGTTTTTCACTGATAAATTGGTGGCAATGGGGGCTAATATCATCTTGTGTGACCCTCATCGTGCTGTTGTAGCAGGACCGTCAAAATTAAGGCCTGCTAACCTGGAAAGCCCGGACATCAGAGCTGGTATGGCTTTGCTTATAGCCGCGCTTGGTGCCGACGGTGTAAGTCGTATTCAAAACATCGGTCAAATTGAAAGAGGATATGAGAGGATAGATGAGCGACTCAGAAACTTAGGGGCTAAAATAGATCGAATTGATTAGGACAGGTTAGTGGTTTTACGAAAAAATTTCGGGATATATGTAGATGATTCAAGGCGGAAGACCTACCTGCGATCATGGACTCCAGTGCATGAGCTCCGTGTACTGTAAAAGGCTTGAAAATATTGGATTGTTTGGCTACTTTTAGCTTATAGATTAGATGGAAAAGTCGATAATTTTGTTAGTGGGGGAGTGGTTGACCCCCGCTTTTTTATTCTAGGAACATTGGTTTTTGGGAACTGGAGACGCTCTGTTTTTGGATAGAAAACTAGTAGAACTTGGCATTGAAGAAGGGCTTTTAGAGATCGGATTTGAGCCCGTGGTAATTGAATGGACGGGAAGTTTGAATCGTCCGATAATACGACTACGAATTGATTCTCTGGAAATTGGCCCCTCAGATTCGAGCGTTACGATCGATGACTGTGCACGAGCTAGCCGTTATTTGGAGGATTGGTTAGAGGACAAGAAGATGTTGCCGGAAACCTATGTTTTGGAAGTGTCGTCACCGGGAGTGGAGAGACCTCTTGTAAGACCCAAAGATTGGGAACGTTTTGTAGGTGAGTCGGTGATGGTACAAACTTACACACGGGATGTAGGAGAAAGGTCTCGATTTGAAGGCCAGTTGTTAGGGTTTAAAAATGAATTAAAGGATTCACAGAGTGCACAGATACTTTTGAAGGATGGTACAGAGTTGAACGTACGACTCTGTGATGTCAAGAAGGCCACGTTATTGTACGAATGGTAATGGTGTGTAGACGCTTGAGGATTATATGAATGATGCCGCTGAAATTGTAGACGCACTGAAGGCAGTAGTCGCTACAAAAAGCCTGTCTTCTGATGAGGTCAATAATCTCTTAACAGAAGGTATAAAGGCTGGATTGGGACGTATCTACGGTCCCTCTGTTCAGGCTGAAATCAGTATCAATGATCAATCAGGAGGTGTGGACATCTTAGTCCTCAGACGTGTAGTTGAAGATGTACAAGATTCTTCAGCTGAGATTAGTCTCGATGAAGCACGATGGGATGATGAAGGGTTTGAAGTTGGTGATGTCATGGAAATTCCAGTTGAACTTTCTGAATTCGGTAGAAATGCCGTAATGGCTGTAAAGCAAAAGATTGTGCAACTAGTCAGGGAGAATGAAAGAGACAGGATTCGTTACGAGTTTGAGGATAAGGTTGGACAACTCGTAACGGGTGAAGTTCAGCAGATCGAATCAGGTAAAATAATAGTTCTCATTAATGGGGCACCCGACGCTGATGCACTGATTCCTTGGAAAGAACAGAACCCACGGGAGAGATTTCGTCAGGGAGATCCAATTCGATGTGTGTTAAGAAAAGTTGATGAAACTCCCAAAGGCCCGCGCCTTATTTTGTCTAGAGGATCTCCTCTTTTCGTAGGTGCATTGTTCAAACTTGAAGTACCCGAGATCCAGCAGGGAATTATTGAAATCAAAGAGATAGCCCGCGAAGTTGGCGGAAGAACCAAATTGGCGGTATACAGTCATGATGAGTCTATAGATCCTGTGGGCTCCTGCGTAGGACTAAGGGGGTCTCGTGTACAAGCGGTAGTCCAAGAATTAGGCGGTGAGCGTATAGACATCGTTCCATGGCATGCCGAACCAGAGGTTTTTGCTAGGCGTTCTTTAGCTCCAGCCCGTGTTTCTAAGATTATGAGTGACCCTGCACGCAGGGTCATTACAGCCATCGTGAATGAGGATCAGTTGTCTCTTGCCATTGGGCGTAACGGTCAGAATGTGAGACTTGCGTCTCAGCTTATCGGATGGCAAGTCGACCTTTACGGTTCTAGAGAGTGGATCGAACTAGGAGCAGAACTAGGACTATTCGAAAGAGAAACAGGTGAAGAAGAGTATGAAAGTTCAGACTTTGCTTTGGAGGAGCTAAAGCTTCCGGAAGAAACGCTGGCAACTCTCCAGGGTTCAGGGTACACGACATTCTTACAAATTATCGATTTTTCCAAAGAAGATTTTGTTAAGATTGAAGGAATGTCAGAGGCAGAATCTGAAAAGCTGATGGAATTGATAGAGGAGCTAACAGTCCTTGATGAGGTCGCTCCTTCAGAGCCTAAAGAATCTGGTCAGCCCGATGAAGAATCGGACAAGGTTGAAGGGTGAGATCGTGGATGATTTCTCAAAGAACGCTGCTTGGGGGCTATTAGGATTGGCACGCAGAGCTGGGATGCTGGAACAGGGTGTGGCGTCGACTCGTCAGGCACTAAGACAGGGTAGGGCAAAGCTGGTATGGATGGCCAATGACGGATCTGGGGCACAAAAAGCAAAAATAGTGAAACTTTTAAAACATAAAAGCATTCCATCAGTTACTTTTGGAACATGTGCAGATTTGGGTTCAATTTTCGGCTCTGATTCGGTAGCGGCCGTTGCTGTAACTAATCCAGGAATGGCTAGTCAGATGCTAGCTAGATTGCCTGGGAAGTCGGGATTGCTTAGTCCTGGTAATCTAGCCGAAGTGGGTAAATAGAATGAAAGTCCTTGATCTAGCAAGAGAATTAAGAGTTCCTCCACAGACGTTACTGAGCTGTTTACGAATTCTGCGCATCTCAGTTTTGCAGACTGATGATCAAATGGATGAGGGAGATGTGGCTCTTGTAAGAGCACGTCTTGAACTGGTCCGATCTAGGCACAAGAAAGTTAAAGATAATGACTCTGCCATTCAGGTGGTTCTTAAAGACGCCAAAACCACTGGGAAACGCCGACGTCGCAGGCAACAACCGGATCTCGATTCAGCAGATGACTCTTCCGAACAGGAACTAAAGGACATTGAGATTGAGGATGACTTATCCGCTCCTTCAAATCAAGATATTGAGGAATCAGAGAAACCTGAATCCAGTACAAACATTGCTGTTGAAGATGAGTCCAAAGAGCAAACGGATGTAGAATCACAAGAATCAGCATCAGAGGGAGTCCCGAAGGGAACCGTAATTGAAAAGGATGAAAAGAAGAAGGAAGACTCTCCTGCAGAAGCGGGCTTGCGTCAAATCAGAAGGCCAAAGCCAACCAAAGCTTCATTGACTGCTCTAGCGGAACAGAAATCTACGGCGGGGGCTAGGAGAGCTAAAGTCGGCCAGGTGAGAGTACAAGCTGATGGATATAGCCCAGATGGTTCCAGAAATGCCCAGAAGAAGAGAAAAAATAAGAGGCGGCAAGACGTCGACCAGACAGCTGTACAGAGCAATATTCAGCGGGTTATGGCTGAAATAAAAGGTGGAGGTGGCGGTAAGAAGAAGAGGAGAAAAGGCCAGACTATTTCTAAGGAAGAGAGAGAAGCCGCTACTGCAGAGGCGGAAAAAGAGATTGAGAGAGAAAATACAATTGTGCGAGTAAATGAATTCTTGACAGCATCAGAACTGTCGGATCTTGTCGGAATTCCAACAAACGAAATCATAGGTGCTGCCTTCAAGAATTTCGGTTTAGTAATGACGATAAATCAGAGATTGGATTTTGAGAAAATTGAATTGGTTCTGGATGAATTCAATTTCACAGCGGTCCGAGAAGAGGAGTATGAAGTTTCGGAAGAAATCGAAGGACCGGAAATCGATGATGCAGATGCTGAACCACGTCCACCCGTTGTAACGGTGATGGGTCATGTAGATCATGGAAAAACTGTACTTTTGGATCACATCCGAAGTGCTAATGTGGTGGCAGGAGAATCTGGTGGTATTACCCAGCACATAGGGGCTTATCACGTTGATTTAGGGGATCAACGTAAGATTACGTTCTTAGATACCCCGGGGCACTCAGCTTTCACCGCGATGAGAGCTCGAGGAGCAGAAATTACAGATATTGTTATCCTTGTCGTAGCAGCAGATGACTCAATCATGCCGCAGACTCGTGAAGCTATTAGTCACGCTAAAAATGCAGGTGTGCCGATAGTGGTAGCGATCAACAAGTGCGATTTACCAACAGCTGATTCAGCAAAAGTAAAACAAGGGTTACTACAGGAGGATGTACAGATTGAGGAGTTTGGCGGACAAACACTTTGTGCGGAGGTGTCTGCCCTCAAAGGTGATGGTGTTGATGACCTCTTAGAGAAAGTACTGCTTCAAAGTGAGCTGATGGAGCTTAAGGCACCCGCGAAACAAGATGCAACTGGTACTGTCGTAGAATCACAACTCGATATATCAAGAGGTCCTGTGGTTACAGTTCTAATCCAGAAAGGAACCTTGAAGATCAGAGACACCTTTGTAGTAGGTCATTATGAGGGTAGGGTGAGAGCTCTGCTTGACGAGAAAGGACAACAGGTAGACCAAGTAGGTCCTGGTGTCCCAGTTCAGATTCTGGGTAGCATAGGAGTTCCACAGGCAGGTGATTCGCTGAGAGTCATGGAGAAAAGTAAGGCCAAAGAGATTGCAGCTAGTCGGTTAAGATTAGATAGGGATAAGCAGCTCAGAATAAGAGAACGGGCGGTCAGCTTGGGTAACTTCGCTAAATCTTCTGGCGAAGAAGGCTTGAGCGTCTTGGCTGTGATTGTCAAAGCGGATGTGGACGGTTCTGTACAGGCTCTCTCTGATGCATTAGAACACCTGGGAACAGACGAGGTTGGAGTTTATATCGTTCATCATGGAGTGGGGGCCATCAACGAAGAGGATGTCCTGCTCGCAGAGACCTCAAATTCTGTCATCATTGGTTTTAGAGTTCGGCCTTCTTCGAAAGCACGAAAGAACGCTGAGCGGCGCGGTATCGACATTAGGACCTATGAAGTTATCTACGATGCCGTTGACGAAATAAGATTAGCCCTTGAAGGGATGTTACCCATCTTGACCAAAGAGGAGATACTAGGATCGGCGGAAGTGAAGGAAATCTTCAAGATAGGTCGAGTGGGCACTATAGCGGGTTGTGAAGTTGTTGAAGGTCGCATCGACAGAAAAGCCAGGGCAAGAGTCATTCGAGAAGGAATAGTAATTTATGACAATGAACTCTCCTCACTAAAACGCTTCAAGGATGATGTCAAGCAAGTTCAGGAAGGCCTGGAATGTGGAATAGGGATTAAAGATTTCAATGATGTAAAAGTCGGAGATGCTATCGAGTGTTTCACAGTGGAAGAAGTCGCCCGAACCTTGGCTGACGCTAAATAGTGGCCTGTGTTCGATCTTAGATTAGTGGGACAAACCTATGTCCTATTGTAGATTCGGACTGTTAAAACTGACCAACTGGGACGCTAGAGGCTGTCCCCCAAGTTTGCGGACTTAGCCAGTTGTGACCAATCAACGCTTGACCAGACTGAATGAGCAGTTTCGCAGGGAAATTATGGAAATCCTCATCAGAGACGTTAGGGATCCTAGAATTGGTGAAGTTGTTGTCACTGGTGTTGAAGTGACATCTGATCTTTGGTTAGCCAGAGTTTATGTACAATTATCAGGGACAGTACAAGACCAGGAAGATGCCCTTGAAGGTCTCGTTGCAGCTCAGGGTTTTATCCGGCGTTCGTTAGCTAAAGGGTTGAGGATTCGTCGGATTCCAGAGTTACGGTTTCTGGAAGACAAAAGTTTTTCTTATGTCAAAAATATAGAGAAAGCTCTAGAGGAAATACATCGAAGTGATTCAGAAGGGCCAGTTGTCTCGGAGGAAGATCCTGAAGAGTAAGTCAGGTTCGGAACCTGGAAAGGTTGTTTTGTTGGACAAACCTTGCGGCCCCACCTCACATGACGTCGTTCTTTGGGCAAGACGAACTTTGGGCACGTCGAGAGTCGGACATTCTGGTACTCTGGACCCATTCGCATCTGGTCTTCTTCTGATAATGAGTGGATGGGCCACGAGGATTTCCGAATATTTGACAGCACTGCCTAAAGTATATAGTGCGACTATTCAGTTAGGAATTAGCACAGATACAGATGATTCCACGGGTGAGGTGCTCGAGAGGAATGAGAATTGGAGACATCTACACAAAAGCAATATTATTAAATGTCTAAAGGAGTTTGAAGGATTTATTTCGCAGACACCTCCGCAGTATTCAGCTAAGAAGGTTCAGGGCGAACGAATGTATCGCAAAGCGAGGAGGAGAGAACGTGTCCAACTTGACCCAGTAGAAATTGAGATTTCCAGGATTTTTCTGACTGAATTGAGACTCCCTTCCATGAGGGTTACTGTTGAATGTTCAAGTGGAACGTATATCAGGTCATTGGCCAGAGATCTGGGTATAGCACTGGGCGTAGGAGGTCATCTAAGTGCCTTGCGTCGTTTATCGATAGGAGGGTTTTTAGTCGAGAATGGTATTGATGCAGATTTGCTCAGGGAAGGGGTGTTGCCAGACAGAAACGCTGAAATCGAAGTATCTAAGTCTCTAAAACATCTGCGATCCATCGATGTGGGAAAAGACATTGCCATGAAGCTTCGGAACGGTATTCCTGCTAGATTCCCTGATTCTGACTATAAGAATGGGGAGGTAATCGTAGTTTTATCCAAAGGTGAGTTGGTGGGTATGGCTGAAGCTGACCAGGAAGTAATAAGACCCAGAAAGATTTGCCCCGTGGTAGGGGAATGACAGAGTACTTTTCGGGTTACTGGGATGACCAAGGAAGAAATCAAATTATAGATTCCACGGTTATGACTATCGGAACTTTCGATGGAATACATCGAGGACATAGAAAGGTAATTCACAAAATTTGTAATCGAGCCAGAGCGATTGGGAAAAAAAGCTTATTGGTCACCTTCCGTCCACATCCACTGTCGATCTTATCTCCGGATAAAGCCCCCGAGATGTTGACAACGTATGAGGAAAAAAAAGAAATATTAGCAGGATGTGGAATAGACTATGTCGCATTCCTGCCATTTAATAGCGATCTGTCTATTTATGATCCTAGACGTTTTGTGAAAGATTTTCTGGTAGATCGTTTCAGGGTCAGTGAATTGGTCGTCGGGTATGATCATCGCTTTGGTAAAGGAGGAACTGGTGATGTGCATCTGCTTGAAAAATTGGGAAAAGAGATGAATTTTTCTGTTGAAGTGATTGAACCAATGCTTAGCGGCGGCCAACCAATTTCTTCCTCACATGTTAGGAAAGCTCTTTCAAGTGGTGATGTGCGATCCGCTAACGACGATCTGGGGAGATCGTACTCCTTTGTGGGTGAAGTGGTGGCAGGAAATAAGAGAGGGAGAGAGTTGGGGTTTCCGACTGCCAATATTAGGGTTTTGGATAAACAGAATGAGATGAAATTGATACCTCTAGAAGGTATTTATGCAGTGAAAGCTAGGGTCGACCAAGACGAGGTCATTGCAGCTCTACATATCGGTCCGAGACCGACTTTTGGGGATTTAGACAAGATGTTAGAACTATACATTTTAGATTTTAGCCGTGATATCTATAAGAAAAAAGTGAAAGTGGAGTTCGTAGAGTACTTAAGAGGTATACTTTCCTTCCAATCCACCGAAGGCTTGATCGCCCAAATGGAGAGGGATGTTGAGAAAACTAGAAGGATTTTTGAAGAAAACGTGTCTACATGAATATCCAAGTCCAAATGCCGATTTACGTGGCCCCTTGGAAAGCTACCCTGGAGTAAATCATACCGTTTTGCGGTTGCGATGATACTGATTCAACTAGGACTCTAGCTCAAAAATAAAGTGTTTTTGGGGAAATCAATTGTTCTAGTGTTGTTGATCCAACGTGGTTTAGCTAATTTACGCAGCTATTCGTACAATTAGTGCGATCGGCTTCCCTTGCAGTATTGACTCTTGCGGAGGCAAAAATTTATGACGATCAATAGAGAACAGATTATTGAGAAATACAGGCTTCACGAAGAAGATGTTGGCAGTGCACCCGTACAGGTTGCTATTTTGACAGCCCGAATTCGTGATCTAACCTCCCACTTTGCAAATCACAAGAAGGATCACCATAGTAGGCGTGGCCTTCTTAAATTGGTAGGACGCAGGAAACGTCTGTTGGCTTACATCAAGAAAGAAAACACCGAACAATATGAGGATCTCATTTCTGGCCTGGGACTCCGTCATTAGCGGAGAATCGATTCAGGCTAGTATTCGTGGGTGTGGTCCACTGAAACAGATAGCCACTCGATTGTGTTTCTAGTACCCGTAGTAGCTCAATCAAAAAGTATACTTCGTTGGGAAGGCCCCGACGGATTTCATAGGATAGAGAGGGTAGTCCTTTCTATCAAAAGCAGAGAAAATCATAGATGATTAAGAGAGTAGAACGCCAATTTTCTGGGCGCACGTTGAGCATAGAAACAGGCCGGATGGCTAAGTTGGCTCAGGGATCTTGTTTGGTACAATTTGGTGATACAGTAGTACTTGTAGCGGCCACTGTACAGGATAAATCTAGCCACTTACCGTTTTTCCCTTTGACTATCGAATTTCAGGAGAGAAGTTATTCTGCTGGTAAGATTCCGGGTGGATTTTTTAAGAGGGAAGGTCGCCCTAGTGAGAATGCTATTTTGTCGTGTAGACTGACCGACCGGCCACTGAGGCCACTGTTTCCGGAAGGATTTAAACACGAGACACAAGTTTCTATTTTCGTTCTAAGTAGTGACCAGGAAAATTCGGCAGATATTTTGGGTATGCTCGGTGCCTCTGTAGCTCTGAATGCTTCAAAAATCCCTTTTAGCACGATGGTGGCTTCCGTGAGAGTGGGGAGAATAAAGGGAAATTGGATTATCAATCCGACTTTTCAACAGTTGGAATATTCTGACGTTGATCTAGTTGTTGCCGGTTCTGAAGACGCAATTCTAATGGTTGAAGGTGGGGCTGTTGAAGTACCTGAGGAAGAAATACTCGAAGGCTTAAAAAAAGCTCAAGAAGGAATAAGGGAACTGATAGATATCCAGAAGGAGTTTTTTGCAGGAGAGAAAAATCCGGAAATCATGGATTGGACTCCTGTCAAGCCGGAATCAGAATTGGCAGCTAAAGTGGAAGGCATGCTCGAAGGAAGAATGGATGTAGTATTGGAGCTACCAGATAAAACTGAAAGAAATGTAGCAATGGTCGAGTTAACTAAGAGTGTTGTTCAAGCCCTGGTGGAAGAAGACCCTGCATACGCTGAGCATGAGAAAGCTGTTGGGGACGTGGTTCGCTCCGTAGAGAAACGCCTCATAAGAAATAAGGTATTATCTGAAGGCAAGCGTGTGGATGGAAGAACGGTAGATGAGGTGAGGCCAATCAATTCAGAAGTTGGTCTACTTCCACGCACCCATGGTTCTGCTCTTTTTACTAGAGGTCAAACTCAAGCTTTAGTAACAGCGACTTTTGGCACTTCAAGAGATGAACAGCGTGTCGATTCGATTGAAAGTTCAGGCGAGATATTCAAATCTTTTATGTTACACTATAATTTCCCACCATTCTGTGTTGGTGAAGCAAGACCTTATAGAGGTACTTCTCGGCGTGAACAGGGCCATGGAGCATTGGCAGAAAGAGCTATACGGCCACTATTACCTCCACACGATGAATTTCCATATACTATTCGTGTTGTGTCCGATATTCTTGAATCAAATGGATCTTCTTCTATGGCTTCAGTTTGTGGTGCATCCTTGGCGCTGATGGATGCAGGTGTACCTGTCAAGGCTCCTTGTGCTGGGGTAGCAATGGGTCTGATCAAGGAAGGAGAGGATGTTGCTATACTGACGGATATCTTGGGACTAGAGGATGCTTTGGGCGATATGGACTTTAAGGTGGCCGGAACAACCCAGGGTGTAACTGCTATTCAAATGGATATAAAGGTTGATGGACTGACTTACGAGGTAATGCAGACAGCCCTTGAGCGAGCTCATACGGCTCGACTGCATATCCTGAGTTGTATGAATGAAACCCTCTCCGAGCATCGTGATGAGTTGTCTCCGTATGCACCGAGAATAATTAGCATCCAAATCAACCCTTCCAAAATAGGTGAGATAATCGGCCCAAAAGGGAAAACTATTCGTGCTATTCAGGAGGACACTGGAGCACAGGTTGACATAGACGATACTGGGTTGGTGAAGATCTCTGCCGTAGGTGGTGAAGCTGGTGCAAGGGCCAAGGAAATGATAGAAGCGATAGTGGAAGAGCCTGAAATTGGAAGGATCTACGAGGGTCCAGTTAAGAATGTAACAACCTTCGGTGCTTTTATTGAAATAGTCCCAGGTGTAGAGGGGCTTTGTCACATATCCGAGTTGGCTGAGAGTCGGGTCGATAAGACTGAAGATATTTTGAAGCGGGGAGAAATAACTCGTGTCAAATTGCTTTCTATTGATGAGAAAGGAAGACTTAGGCTTTCTCGAAAGGCTGCTCTCCTAGAAGAGACGAGTGCTTCCGATAAGTCTGACAATTAGAAATCGCTTTTAGGAAATCTTACGAGCGAAATATCGGGGTTTCCTAGAATAATTTACCCAGCCAGATACAAGATGGTCGACTTCAAACTAGATAATGGACTTAAGGTAGTCTCTGAACAGGCTACAGGGGGCCACTCGGTCTCAATCGGAATTTGGATCAAGCAAGGATCTGCTCACGAAAACCCTTGCTTGAATGGTGTCAGTCACTTACTGGAACATCTGGTTTTTAAGGGGACTGAAAAGAGGAATGCCAAAGAGATAGCGTCATGCCTGGAGTCTCTCGGGGGCAATCTAGATGCTTACACGACCCGCGAGCACACCTGTTACTATGCAAATGTCCTGCAGAATGATGTCGAATTAGCTCTTGATGTGCTTGCTGATCTGGCATTATACCCACAATTACGTGTAGCTGATTTCGAATTGGAACGAAAGGTTGTTTTGGAAGAAATGAGTGGTGTCAATGACACTCCAGACGACTTTATTTTTGACCAGCATGCCAAAGGATTTTGGGGAGATCATTCCTATGGATTCCCAATAATGGGAACACCCGAAACCATATCTTCGATGAGTGTGGAGAATGTTCGAACCTTTCACCGGGATAGATATGGAGTCAATGAGATGGTATTGGCCTGTAGTGGTAACTTTGATCAAGATTTGTTGACTAATCGAATTAAGGAATTATTCGATGCCCACCCCGAGAGTAAGCCAAGCTTACAGATTAGCTATCCAACGGAAATGGAGTCTGGCAACAGGCACGTTGAGAGAGATATTTCACAGACTCACTTTGTCTTCGGGAATCGTATTCCCGATCAGGCCGATCCCGATAGAAACGCACTGATCATTGCTTGCGAATTGTTTGGAGGTGGTATGAGCTCTCGCTTGTTCCAGAACATTAGAGAAACTTTGGGTTTGGCCTATACGGTATTCTCTTTCAATAGCTTCTATAGTAGAGCTGGGATCTTAGGGGTTTACGCGGCGACTACGCCTGGTTCTGCTGAGAATACCCTGGAGGCGATATTAGGAGAGTATTATCGTATATCTCGCAAAGGTTTGACTAAAGAGGAGTTTGAAAGGACTAAGAATCAAGTAAAAGGAAAGATAATGCTTTCCTTACAATCAACAGACGAAAAATTAATGAGATTAGCAAGCTTCGCACTCAAGGGTGAGAAGTATGAAAATCTAGATGAAACCTTGAGAAGAATTGACAATATTGAGTTAGAAGAAGTCCAGAGAGTCTGTCACCAATTTTTTAGACCAGAAGGTCTATATATTGTGAGACTGGGACCATGACAGGACAGGAGGGGTTTCTGATGGTGCAAAAGAATCTTCAGCAGAGAGAAAAATGAAAATTGGAATACCCATAGAGGTTAAGGAAGCAGAAAACAGGGTGGCATTGACCCCGGCTGGGGCGGAAACATTAGTAGTAGAAGGCCACCAAGTGCTTTTGCAGAGTGGGGCAGGTGAGTCAAGTGGTTTCTCTGACAGTATGTACTCTGCTTTAGGAGTGGAGATCTGTAAGAGCACGAATTTAGTATGGGAGCAATCGGAGATGATCGTGAAGGTGAAGGAGCCAGTTGAGTCGGAATGGCCAAGGATGCGCAGAGGCCAGATCTTGTTTACTTATTTACATTTGGCTGCTTCGCAGAAACTGACAAGAGCGATACTTGATTCTGGGATAGTAGCATTGGCTTATGAGACTGTAGAAAAGTCAGATGGTCAACTCCCATTGTTGATTCCAATGAGTGAGGTGGCAGGTCGAATGTCAGTTCAGGCTGGAGTTAAGTATTTAGGGACGGATAAAGGAGGTTCCGGAATACTAATTGGAGGAGTTCCTGGGGTAGAGCCCGGCAAGGTGGTGATTATAGGTGGAGGTGTAGTAGGTATGAACGCGGGAATTATCGCATCAGGTTTAGGGGCAAAAGTAGTAATTCTGGATTCATCACTTCCCCGCCTCCGCCATTTGGACAGGATCATGCCCAATAATGTGGTGCATTTATATTCAACTAGGGAAGCTATCAGACAAGAACTTGGTGATGCCGATTTAATTGTCGGAGCGGTTCTGTTACACGGCTCAAAAGCACCACACGTGCTGTTGGAAGGGGATCTAGAGAGAATGAGGAAAGGATCAGTATTAGTGGACGTGTCTGTTGATCAGGGTGGTTGCTTTCAAAGTATTCGTCCGACTACTCATTCTGATCCGGTCTATTTAATGGGTGGTATAATTCACTATGGAGTTACTAATATTCCAGGGGTAGTTCCTAGAACTAGTACTCCTGCTCTGACCAACTCGACACTACCGTACATTCTGGCTGTGGCGGGTAAGGGTTGGGAAGTTGCTTGCAGAACTGATTCTTCGTTGAAGAGAGGTTTGAATGCGGTTGATGGAGTTTTAACCTATCAGGCCGTAGCGGATACTTTCGGAATGGAATTTGTTAATCCTAACTCTCTGTTAGGATTAACAAGTCGAACAGGGTTGCCAGATGAGTGAAGATATCGTGAGATTCAGAAGATTGCCCGGCAACGAAGACATCCCTCTTCCGGCCCGTGCTACACCGAGTGCTTCTGGTTACGATGTACGTTCTTCCGATCAAGATTTTAGCCTCGCCCCACAATCAGCAAAATTAGTTTCTACAGGTTTGAATATTGAGCTTCCAGAGGGAATGGAATGTCAAGTTAGACCTAGATCTGGCTTGGCTATGAAGTATGGAATCACTATTCCTAATAGTCCTGGAACCATTGATCCGGACTATAGGGGAGAGGTACGGGTGCTCATTAGGAATGAAGGCTTAGAACCCGTTTCGATTTGTCGTGGAGATCGGATCGCTCAATTAGTGTTCCACCGTTTTTCAGTTCCTGATATAGTAGAATGCCAAGAGTTGGGAAGCACTGGTCGTGGCCGATCTGGGTTTGGAAGTACCGGCATTAAGTGAGTGAAGTTACATATCAGGGTGTGTCTTTGGGAGTGTTTTGCCATTAGTTTGTTGCTACTACTAGTAGTGGAGATTAGTGTGATGCTACAAGTTTTCGTTTGTCAGCAAAAACCCTACCATCTTTTTACAGTGACGCAAAACGTTGATCCAAGAAATTAAAGAGTGGTTTGAGAACATCTCAGGAAGATTGGTTCCAGTCAATGACATTGCTATTGACCTGGGGACGGCCAACACATTGGTCTATGTGAAGGGTGAAGGTGTGGTCCTGAATGAACCATCCGTGGTGGCAGTGGACAAGGGGTCGGACCAGATCTTGGCCATAGGCCTGGAAGCAAAGCGAATGTTGGGGAGAACTCCGGGAGCAATTGAGGCTGTTAGGCCCCTGAAAGACGGAGTGATAGCTGATGTGGATGTCACCGAAATGATGCTACGTCATTTCCTGAAACAGGTCACAGCGAAACGTATCTTCAGGATAAAACCTAGGGTTGTTGTGGGGGTTCCGTCAGGGATTACGGAGCTTGAACGAAGAGCAGTTCGATCTAGTGCTATGTCGGCAGGTGCAAAAGATGTGTATATGGTGGCGGAGCCGATGGCAGCGGCTATTGGTGTCGGCCTTCCGGTCGAAACCCCGAGTGGAAATATGGTGATTGATATCGGTGGTGGAACTACAGAAATTGCTGTTATAGCACTATCGGGGATAGTTTCCAACACATCGATTCGGGTTGGAGGAGATGCATTCGATGCTAACATCGTGACGTTTTTGAGGCAGAACTATAATCTTTTGATTGGCGAGCCAACGGCGGAGGCAATAAAGATTCAAATAGGATCTGCATTCGATGTCGGAGAGGAAAGAGGTATGGATGTTAAAGGTCGTGATTTGGTCAGTGGAATACCCAAAACTGTCCATGTGAAATCAAACGAAATAAGAGAGTGCTTACAGGAGCCAATACAACAAGTAGTGGGAGCAGTGAGAAGAGCTCTCGAGATCACTCCACCGGAACTTGCTAGTGATATCGTAGATCGAGGTATAGTCATGACGGGAGGAGGATCACTTATTAGGGGATTAGATAGGCTTCTGAGACATGAAACCAGTCTTCCTATTCATCTTGACGAGGAGCCTTTGAGTTGTGTAGTTCGTGGAGCCGGTAGGATTTTGGACAATCTAGAAAAATATCGTACCGTTCTTACTAGTTAGTTCTGAGGATTCAGAGTTATCTGGTAGTTCATTGCTTCCAAAGGTCTGGTGTTTGTGATGTATAGGCCGAAACAAAAGAGAGAAAGATCCGGTCAAAGTAAGTTCTTTGCCCTTAGTAGTGTTTTTTTTTCTTTGTTGCTTCTTTATTTGCCCGCTGAGCTACAAGAAACCCCAGCTTACCTAATTAGAGCTACTGTTTTAAAACCCTTCATACTGGCTCAAGAATATTTAGTCCAGAGGCGTGTTCATTCCATTGAGGTGGAAAGCTTACAAATCCGTGTGGATTCTTTACTGGTAGTAATAGCCAGCCAGGTGACTCATAAGGAAGAAAATATGAGGATGAAGGATCTCTTAGGAGTTGCTGAGAGGATTCCATATGGACATACCTCGAGTAATATCATCAGGCCTGGGACTCCTGGATCGGAGGGCTTGTTTTTACTTGATGTTGGAAGTCGCCAGGGAGTGTCTGTTAACGCCCCGGTGGTTTTAGGCGAAGGCCTCTTAGGTGTGGTGCAAGACGTCCAGAAATCGAGTGCTGTAGGAATAGACTGGACACATTTCCAATTTAGAGCCAGTGCTATGACTCGTGATGGATCCGTGTACGGGCTGGTACGGTCGGATCCGGGGGGATTTAGAGAAGCGGACAGGTTGTTGATAGATGGAATTCCTTTCCACCAGCAATTGAATTTCGGTACTGTGTTAGTGACAAGTGGATTGGGCGGAGTGTATCCTAGAGGAATTCCGATTGGGGAAGTGTTTGCTGAGGCGGAAAGTAGTTTAGGTTGGAGAAGGTCTTATTGGGTGACTCCTTTTGTCAATCCAGGTGAAGCGATACATGTAGTGATCATTTCTCCGGTAGAGGATGATTTGGATTATAAGGAGCTCTGGAATTTTGGAGTCGATTCTTCGGGCGGATCTGAGTCGACTGAGAGGGTTATTCTAACAGATTCTGTGGGTATGAACTGATGCAAGCACAAGCTGCCCCTCGAGTTTCCTGGGCGCTCATCCTGTTTTTAGTGGTGCTCCATTTATTTTTGCGATTGACACTGGGTTATGGACATAGTGCACCGGATCTTTTTGTAGTGGCTCTGCTTCTTGCCACGAGAGAGGTGAGCTTGGGCACTGGGTCATTGTTGGGTTTACTGCTGGGAATACTTGAAGATGGGTTTTCAGTAGTGTCTTTTGGGGCTCACGCTTTTTCATTTTCGGTTCTTGGATTAGTGTCAGGTAGAATCAGAGACATTTTCGTAGGAGATTCGGCAATTTTCATGGCTGCTTATTTTTTCTTGGGGAAATTCCTGAGAGATTTACTATATTGGATAGCAGTTGGAGATCTGGCCAGAGATCCGTTCATAGATATTTTCTTACCCGATGCATTGCTAGCTGCCACATATGTGGGTTTAGTTGGAGTAGGTGTGTCAATGTTGAGTGAAACGACCTCAAGGAGAGTATGATGCGGACTGTCCATCCTAAAGTTCGAAAGGAAAGGGCTTTTTCCGCATTGATTTTTGGGTCACTGGCTTTTGTTTTATTGCTGGTCCAAGCCTTCCGTGTTCAGATTTTGAGTTCTGGAGACTGGACGCTTCAATCAGATTCTAACCGACTACGCCCTGTAACAGTGTCAGCTCCCAGGGGAGCTATTTTTGATAGGAATGGTCTAGTAATGGTGGACAATGTTCCTGGATATGTGGTGAATGTTTTGAGGGATACACCGAAAGAAACAATCGAATCTCTTGAGGCATTGAGAACACACCTTGGATTGTCTGACGAGAAGATCGTTGAACTCAAACAACGGGTACGCTTGTATGAGCCACTGATTGTCGATGTAGATGCTAGCTTTGAAGAAGTGGCGGTGATAGAAGAGCGCAAGTCGGACTTTCCCGGTGTGTTCATCGAAATGGTTCCGAAACGAAGGTATGTGGGGGGAGAAGCCATTTCCCATGCCTTGGGTTATGTAGGGGAAGTGAGTACTGAGGAGTTGGAGGCAGAAATGTTCTCCAACTATGAAAGAGG
>Ga0310345_10001972_pt1 | contig 21495 bp, 17 predicted proteins | sample HC15DNA20500_MG_FD_204667 | JGI IMG/M metagenome (GOLD analysis project Ga0310345, IMG submission 204667) | Marine microbial communities from station ALOHA, North Pacific Subtropical Gyre - HC15-DNA-20-500_MG | ecosystem: Environmental > Aquatic > Marine > Oceanic | place: Pacific Ocean: North...
GCCCTTCGCGGCCGGCGAGACGCGCGCGACCCGGCTGGTGGTGATCGGCCTCGCCGGCATCGACCGCGAGGCCGTGGCCTCGGCCCTGACCGCCGCGGCGGCGCCCGAGACCGCGCCCGCCTGATGCATCTGCTCGCCGCCACGCCGGGAGAGATCTCCGACGGAACCGAGCCGGTCGACCCCGCCCAGGACCCCGCGGACCTGGTCTTCGTCTCGGCCGCCGACACCGAGCTGGCGGCCCTCTCGGAGGCCCGCCAGGCGCTGGGAGGGGACGCCCCCTCCCTGCGGCTCGCGCATCTCAACTGGCTGGCGCATCCCTATTCGGTCGACCTCTACCTCGACCGCACCGCCACGAAGTCCCGCATGGTGGTCGCCCGGGTGCTGGGCGGCGCCGCCTACTGGCGCTACGGGCTCGAGCAGTTCGCCGCCCGCCTGCACGAGGCGGGCGTGCCCTTCGCGGCGCTGCCCGGCGACGACAAGCCGGACGAGACGCTGGCCCGCCTCTCGACCGTGACGCCCGAGGACTACGCCGCCCTGTGGTCCTTCTGCGTCGAGGGCGGCCCCGACAACGCCCGCGGCTTCCTCGCCCACGCCCGCGCCATGCTGGAGGGCGGCGAGCGGCCGGAGGCCGCGCGTCCGCTGTTGCGCGCGGGGCTGATCGGGGCGCCTCGCGCGGCCTGGCGGGCGGGGGCGCCGGTGGCGGCCGTCACCGTGTATCGGGCGCTGGTGCAGGGCGCGGGGCTCGCGCCGGTGGAGGCGTTGTGCGCGGCGCTCGCCGAGCGCGGGCTCAACCCCCTGCCGATCTTCGTGGCCTCCCTGAAGGACCCGGTCTCGGCCGCGACCGTCGAGACGATCTTCGCGCAGACGCCCCCCGACGTGGTGATCAACTGCACCAGCTTCGCCGTCGGCTCTCCCGATGCGCCTGGGGCCGGCACGGTGCTCGACCGCTCCGGCGCGCCGGTGCTGCAGGCGGTGCTGTCCGCGGGGTCCGAGACCGCCTGGGCCGAGGCCGCCCGCGGCTTGTCTGCCCGCGACATCGCCATGAACGTGGCGCTGCCCGAGATCGACGGCCGGATCCTGACCCGGGCCATCGCCTTCAAGGGCGAGACCTGGTTCGACGAGGCCACCCAGTGCCCCATCGCCGCCTTCCGCCCGCGCGCGGACCGGGTGGCGTTCGTGGCCGCGCTCGCCGCCAACTGGGCCCGCCTGCGCCGGGCCGAGGCCGCGGAGCGGCGCGTGGGGATCGTGCTCGCCAACTACCCCAACAAGGACGGGCGGCTCGCCAACGGCGTCGGCCTCGACACCCCCGCCGGGACGGTGGCGGCGCTGGCGGCGCTGAAGGCCGAGGGCTATGCGGTCGAGACGCCTCCCGAAAGCCCCGCCGCGCTGATGGAGGCGATCCTCGCCGGCCCCACCAACTGGCTGACCGACCGCGCCGAGCGCCAGGGCGGCGAGCGCCTGTCGCTGGCCGCCTACCGAGAGGCCTACGCTCGCCTCCCCGAAGCCGCCCGGCAATCGGTCGAGGCCCGCTGGGGCCCGCCCGACTCCGATCCGTTCTGCGACGGCGAGGCCTTCGCCCTCTCGATCCTGCGCTACGGCAATGTGGTGGTCGGCGTGCAGCCCGCCCGCGGCTACAACATCGACCCGGACGAGACCTACCACGCCCCGGATCTGGCGCCCCCGCACAACTACCTCGCCTTCTACTTCTGGCTGTGCGAGGCCTTCGGCGCCCATGCGCTGGTCCACTTCGGCAAGCACGGGAACCTCGAATGGCTGCCCGGCAAGGCCGTGGCGCTGGCGGCGGAGGATTTCCCGGAGGCGGCGCTGGGCCCGCTCCCCCACCTCTACCCGTTCATCGTCAACGACCCCGGCGAGGGCACGCAGGCCAAGCGGCGCGCGCAGGCGGTGATCGTCGACCACCTGACCCCGCCCCTGACGCGGGCCGAGTCCTACGGCGACCTGCGCGCCCTCGAGGCGCTGGTCGACGAATACTACGAGGCCGCCGGCGTCGACCCCCGCCGCATCGACCACCTGAAGGGCGAGATCCTCTCCCTGATGTCCGCGACGGGCCTCGACGTGGATGTCGGCGCCGAGGGCGACGACGCCGACAGCCGCCTGCAGAAACTCGACGCCTACCTCTGCGAGCTGAAGGAGAGCCAGATCCGCGACGGCCTCCACGTCTTCGGCGAGAGCCCGCAGGGGAGGCTCCGCCGCGACCTCGCCATCGCGCTGGCCCGCGTGCCCCGCGGGGAGGGCAGGGGCCCCGACGCCTCCCTGATCCGGGCGTTGGCCCGCGACCTCGCCCTCGACTTCGACCCCCTCGACTGCCCGATGGCCGAGCCCTGGACCGGCCCCAGGCCCCCCGCCCTGGCCGGCCTGACCGACGACCCCTGGCGCAGCCAGGGCGACACGGTGGAGCGGCTGGAACTGCTGGCCATCGCGCTGGTGGAGGGCGAGGCGCAGGCCCCCGGCCCCGCCTCGGCCGAGGTCATGGCCCATGTGCGCGACCACATTCTTCCGATGCTCGACGGCTGCGGGCCGGCGGAGATGGGGGCGCTGCTGACCGGCCTTTCCGGCCGCTTCGTCCCCCCCGGCCCCTCCGGCGCCCCCACCCGCGGGCGGCTGGACGTGCTGCCGACGGGGCGGAACTTCTTCTCGGTCGACAGCCGCGCCGTGCCGACGCGGGCGGCCTGGGCGCTGGGCTGGCGCTCGGCCTCCGAGCTGATCGACCGGCATGTGCAGGAGCAGGGCGACTGGCCCCGCACCATGGCCGTCACCGCCTGGGGCACCGCCAACATGCGCACCGGCGGCGACGACATCGCCCAGGCGCTGGCGCTGATGGGGGTGCGGCCGCAGTGGGACGACGCCTCGCGCCGGGTGACGGGGTTCGAGATCATCCCCGCCTCGGCGCTGGGCCGGCCCCGGGTGGACGTGACGCTTCGCGTCTCCGGCTTCTTCCGCGACGCCTTCCCGGCGCAGGTGGATCTGGTGGCCTCGGCCGCTGCAGCCGTCATGCGCCTGGACGAGCCGGAGTCCGAAAACCCCGCCGCCGGGCGTTTCCGCCGGGAGGCCGCCGAGATCGGCGAGACCCGCGCGCTCCGAAGAGTCTTCGGCTCCAAGCCCGGCGCCTATGGCGCCGGCCTGCAGGCGATGATCGACGAGAAGCTGTGGAAGACCCGCGCCGACCTCGCCGAGGCCTATCTCGAATGGGGCGGCTACGCCTACGGGGCCGGCGAGGAGGGCGTCTCGGCCCGGCAGGACCTCGAAACCCGCCTCTCCCAGGTCGAGGTCACCGTCCAGAACCAGGACAACCGCGAGCACGACCTGCTGGACTCGGACGACTACTACCAGTTCGAGGGCGGCATCGCCGCGGCCGTGGAGACCCTGCGCGGGACCGCGCCGATCAGCTACCACACCGACCACTCCCGCCCCGAGCGCCCGGTGATCCGCACGCTCGACGAGGAGATCGGCCGCGTGGTCCGCGCCCGCGCCGTCAACCCCAAGTGGATCGAGGGGGTCAAGCGCCACGGCTACAAGGGCGCCTTCGAGATCGCGGCGACCGTCGACTATCTCTTCGCCTTCGCCGCCACCACCCACGCCGTGCGCGACCACCATTTCGACCTGGTCCATGCGGCCTATCTGGAGGACGAGGCCACCCGCGCGTTCCTCGAAGACGCCAACCCCGCCGCCCTGCGCGAGACCGCCGAGCGGTTCCTCGAGGCGATCGCGCGGGGCCTGTGGCGCCCGCGCTCCAACTCCGCCCGGGCGCTGCTCGACCAGCTGACCGACCGGAGCCCCGCATGACCTACGCCGGCCGCTGCCAGTGCGGCGCCTGCCGCTTCGAATTCGACGGGCCGCCCAACTGGGTCGCGCATTGCCATTGCCTCAGCTGCCGGCGCGCCTCGGGGGCGGCGCTGGTCAGCTACGTGGGCGTGCCCGACGGCGCCTGGCGCTGGACGGGGGCCGAGCCGCGGGCCTGGGAGAGCTCCCCCGGCACGCGCTGGCTGCGCTGCCCCGACTGCGGCGCCCTGGTCGCCTACGACGCCGAGCGCTACGGGGCGGAGATCCACTTCCCCCTCGCCCTGATCGAGGACCCCGCCGGCCTCTCGCCCGAGGGCCATGCGCGCTGGGAGGAGCGGGTCGCCTGGCTCGCCCTCTCCGACGACCTGCCCAAGGAGAGCCGATGATCCGCGCCCTGTTCGTCTCGGGCCTCGCCCGCACCCGCGGCCCCACCGCCGCCCAGGTCTTCGGCGACTGGCCCGGCGTGCGCGCCGACTTCGCCGGGATCGAGCCCGGCGCCGACGCGCGCCTCTCGCCGGAGCAGCTGGACTGGGCCGACCGCATCTACTGCTTCGAGCCGCGCCACAAGACGCGGATCGGGGCGCTGCACGGGCGGTCGCTGCGCGGCCGCACCGTCTACACGCTGGACGTGCCCGACCTCTACACCTTCATGCAGCCCGAACTGGTGGAGCTGCTGGTGAACCGCGTCGGCCCCGACCTGAAGACCGCCTGAGGGAGGCCAGAATGTCCGAGAAGCCGCCTGTCGACGACGAGCGCCACGCCGCCAAGATGGCCAAGAAGAAGGCCGCCCGCGACAAGATCATGGCCACCAAGACCGACGAGAAGGGCCTGATCGTCGTGCACACCGGCAAGGGCAAGGGCAAGTCCACCGCCGCCTTCGGCATGATCTTCCGCTGCATCGCCCATGGGCTCCCCTGCGCCGTCGTCCAGTTCATCAAGGGCGGCATGGCCACCGGCGAGCGCACCCTGATCCAGGAGCGTTTCGCCGACCTCTGCGAGTTCCACGCCATGGGCGAGGGCTTCACCTGGGAGACCCAGGACCGCGCCCGCGACATCGAGATGGCCCAGGCCGCCTGGGAGAAAGCCAAAGAGCTGATCCGCAATCCAAAGCACCGGATGGTGCTGCTCGACGAGATCAACATCGCGCTGCGCTACGACTACCTCGACATCGACGAGGTGGTGACCTTCCTCGTCGAGGAAAAGCCCGAGATGACCCACGTCGTCCTGACGGGGCGCAACGCCAAGGACGAGCTCCTGGAGATCGCCGACCTCGCCACCGAGATGGAGCTCCTCAAGCACCCCTTCCGCTCCGGCGTGAAGGCGCAGATCGGGGTGGAATTCTGAGGCGGGCGGTCTCTCCGGGCCGTGTCCCGGGCCTGACCCGGGACCTCCCGCGGCCCGCCGCAGGCGCGACCATGGGGGTCTCATGCCCGCGATCATGATCCAGGGCGCCGGCTCGAACGTCGGCAAGTCGGTGCTGGCCGCCGGGCTGTGCCGGGCGGCGGTGCGGCGGGGGCTGTCGGTCCGGCCGTTCAAGCCGCAGAACATGTCCAACAACGCCGCCGTCACCGAGGACGGGGGCGAGATCGGGCGGGCGCAGGCGCTGCAGGCGATGGCCTGCGGGGTCGCGCCGCACACCGACATGAACCCCGTGCTGCTGAAGCCCGAGACGGACGTGGGCGCGCAGGTGGTGGTGCAGGGCCGGCGCCTCGCCACCGCGCGGGCGCGGGAGTATGCGGCGCTGAAGCCCACCCTGATGGCGCCGGTGCTGGAGAGCTTCGCGCGGCTGCAGGCGGGCTGCGACCTGGTGGTGGTGGAGGGCGCAGGCTCGCCGGCCGAGGTGAACCTGCGGGCGAACGACATCGCCAACATGGGGTTCGCCGAGGCGGCCGACGTGCCGGTGGTGCTGGTCGGCGACATCGACCGGGGCGGGGTGATCGCGCAGCTGGTGGGGACGCTCGCGGTGCTGGATCCGGCGGACGCGGCCCGCATCCGGGGCTTCATCATCAACAAGTTCCGCGGCGACCCGAGCCTCTTCGACGACGGCTACCGGCTGATCGAGGCGCGTACCGGCTGGCGGGCCTTGGGCGTCGCGCCCTGGTTCGCGGGGGCCTCGCGCCTGCCGGCGGAGGATGCGCTGGACGTGACGTCCGGAGGGACGGGGGGGCTGAAGGTGGTCTGCCCGATGCTCTCGCGGATCGCCAATTTCGACGACCTCGACCCGCTGAAGCTGGAGCCCTCGGTCGCGGTCGAGATGATCCCGCCGGGCCGCCCGCTGCCCGGCGACGCGGACGTGGTGATCCTGCCGGGCTCGAAGTCGACCCGCGGGGACCTCGCTTTCCTGCGCGCGCAGGGGTGGGACGTGGACCTCGCCGGTCATGTGCGGCGCGGGGGGCGGGTGCTGGGGCTCTGCGGCGGCTACCAGATGCTGGGGCGCGCGGTGATCGACGAAGGCGGCATCGAGGGGGAGCCGGGGGAGACCGCGGGCCTGGGCCTCCTCGACGTCGTCACCCGCATGACGCCCGCCAAGCGGCTGGAGCGGGTCGCCGCCCGCCACCTCGCCACCGGCCGCGCGGTCGAGGGCTACGAGATGCACATCGGCGTCACCGAGGGCCCCGACCGCGCCCGTCCGGTGCTGGAGATCGAGGGGCCCGACGGACCGCGGCCCGAGGGCGCGGCCTCGGCCGACGGGCGCATCGCGGGGACCTACGTGCACGGGCTCTTCGCCCAGGACGGGTTCCGGGCGGCCTGGCTGGAGGGCTTCGGCGCCGCCGCCTCGGGCCTGAGCTACGGGGCGGAGGTGGAGGCGACGCTCGACGCGCTCGCCGACCACCTCGAGGCGCATCTCGACGTGGACGCGATGCTGGAGATCGCCGGGGCGGGGTAGCGGTCCCGGCCCTCAGACCGTCAGCGCCCAGACCAGCCCCAGCGTCGCCGCGCCCAGCCAGACCATGCGGCGGTAGAGGTCGAGCGCCCGGCGCAGGTCGGCGGCGGAGGGGTCGGGCGCCTCGGCGTTCAGCCAGGGCTCGTGGGCCACGTGCTCGCCATAGACCCGCGGGCCCGAGAGCCGGATGTCGAGCGCGCCGGCCAGCGCCGATTCCGGCCAGCCGGCGTTGGGCGAGCGGTGGTTGCGCGCGTCCCGGCGCATCACGCGCAGCGGCCCCTCCGGCCGGCCGGAGGCGAGCGCGAAGAGCCCCCCCGTCAGCCGCGCCGGGACCCAGTTCGCCACGTCGTCCAGCCGGGCGGCGAAGCGCCCGAAGGCCTCGTGGCGGGCGTCGCGATGGCCGATCATCGAATCGAGCGTGTTGATCGCCTTGTAGGCCACGATCCCCGGCAGGCCGAAGATCGCCCCCCAGAACAGCGGCGCCACCACCCCGTCGGAGGCGTTCTCGGCCAGGCTCTCCATCGCTGCGCGGGCGAGGCCGGCCTCGTCGAGCGTGTTGGGATCGCGGCCGACGATGCGCGAGACGGCGGCGCGCGCGCCCTCGATGTCGCGCGCCTCCAGCGCCTCGGCCACCGGCGCGACATGATCGTGCAGCGAGCGGGCGGCGACGAAGGGCCAGGCGAGCACGCCGGCCAGCATCACCCCCACCAGCCCCCCGGGCAGCAGCGCGCCCGCGAGCATCGCCAGCCCCGCCGAGACGCCGATCACCAGAAGGGCGGCGCGCAGGCCGGCGGCGCGGCGCGTCTCCCAGTCCGCCTCCTCGTCGTTCCAGCGCAGGTCGAAGCGGTCGATCAGCCGGCCCATCCAGACCACGGGATGCGAGATGCGGGCATGCAGCCGCTCCGGCCAGCCGGCGAGGGCCTCGATCCCGAGGGCGATGAGCATGACGAGGGCGCCGGTCATCGCCGGGATCTCCCATGAAATGACGAAGAAGGCGTTGACGCGGGCCCCGGGCGGGCGCGGGGCCCGGCCGGAAGGCTCACAGCTTGCCGGAGACGCCGGCGCTCTCGAAGCTCGCCATCTCGCGCAGCATGGCGGCGGCGGACTTGACCAGCGGCCAGGCGAGCAGGGCGCCGGTGCCCTCGCCCAGGCGCAGGTCCAGCTCCAGCAGCGCCTGCCCGCCGAGGTGGTCGAGGGCGGCGCGGTGGCCGAGCTCGGCCGAGCGGTGGCAGTAGACGAAGGCCGCCTCGCAGCCCGGCTCCAGCGCGCGGGCGGCCATGGCGGCGGCGGTGGCGATGAAGCCGTCGACCAGCACCACCTTGCGCCGCCCGGCCGCGCCGATCATCGCGCCGGCCATCATCGCGATCTCGAAGCCGCCGTATTCGGCGAGCGCCTCCTCCGCGCCCAGCGCCCCGGTGCGGGCGGCGGCCCGCTCCAGCACCGCGAGCTTGCGGGTCAGGCCCGCGTCGTCGAGCCCCGTGCCCCGCCCGGTCAGCAGGTCCAGCGGCAGGCCCGAGAGCTTGTGGATCACCAGCGAGGCGGCGGCGGTGTTGGCGATGCCCATCTCGCCGAAGGCGAGCGCGTTGGCCTCGGCCTCCTCGGCCAGCGCACGGCCGGCGGCGAGCGCGCGGGCCAGCGTCCCGGCGCTCATCGCCGGGCCGTGGGAGCTGTCGGCGGTCCCGGGGCCCATGCGGCGGTCGATCAGGTCGGGGTGGTCGATGGGCTCGGCGATGCCGGCGTCGACCACCTGCAGCTCGACCCCCGTGGCGCGGGCGAAGACGTTGGCGGCGGCGCCGCCGGCGAGGAAGTTCAGCGCCATCTGCGCCGTCACCGCCTGCGGGAAGGCCGAGACGCCCTGCGCCGCGATGCCGTGGTCGCCCGCGAAGATGATCAGCCGGCAGGTCTCGACCACCGGCTCGGTCGTGCCCTGCAGGGCGGCGATGCGGGCGGCGAGGTCCTCGATCCGCCCCAGCGCGCCCAGCGGCTTGGTCTTGCCGTCGATCGCGCGGCGGATCGCGGCGGCGAGCGCGGGATCGCAGGCGAGGGCGTCGGCGGGGGTCAGGTCCTGCATCGGGGGCTCCTGGGCGTGAGGATCGGCGCGGACCCTACGGGCGGCGGCGCCCCCGCGCAAGACAAGCCGCGGGGCGGAGTTGGCAGCTGTCAACTCGGGACCGCCGGGCCGGGCGCGACCGCTCCGGGCCGGTTCCCGACGCTCCCTCTGGCCTGCGCGGGCGCGAGGGCCTAGGGGTGGACGCGGAACGGGAGGGCCTGGGAATGGTTGGGACGACGGCACGTCACGCGCTGGTGCTGGGGGGCGCGCGCTCGGGCAAGACCGGGCGGGCGCAGGGCTGGGCCGAGGCGCTGGGGCGCGCGCGCCTCTACCTCGCCACCGGCCAGGCCTTCGACGCCGAGATGGCCGAGCGCATCGCCCGCCACCGGGCCGAGCGGGGCGAGGGCTGGTCGACGCTGGAGGAGCCGCTGGACCTGCCCGCCGCCCTCGCCTCGGCCTGCGCGGCGCCCGGGGCGCCGGACGTGCTGCTGGTCGACTGCCTGACCCTGTGGCTCTCGAACCTGATGCACCACGGGCGGGATCCGGAGGCGGAGACCGCCGCCCTCCTCGCCGCGCTCGCCGGGGCCTCGCGCCCGGTGATCCTGGTCTCCAACGAGCTGGGCCTGGGGCTGGTGCCCGAGACGCCGCTGGGCCGGGCCTTCCGCGACGCGCAGGGCCGCCTGAACCAGGCCGTGGCGGCCGCCGTCCCCGACGTGGTCTTCGTGGCGGCCGGCCTGCCGCTGGTCCTGAAAGGCGCGCTCCCCGCCTGACCGCCGCAGGCCCTGGAAGACCCTCCGCCCGCAATCGCGCCCCGGCCCCGAGCCGGGGCCTCCCGCCTCCCGCCGCAGGAGGCGTCGCCCGAGGAAGGTCGCCGCCGCCGGCGCGTCCCGGCCTCGAGCCGGGGCCTCCCGCCGCCCCCGCGACCGCGCGACGTGGGCGCCGCGCAGGCCCGGGCGCCGCCTGGGCAGGCGCCGGGGGGCGGGAGGGCGGTTCCGCCGCCCGCTTCACGCCCCGCCCGCCCGACTGGCCCGAAACCTGCACGGGTCCCGCCAGCGTCCATCGCCGAGAGGCCCCGCGTCCATGTCGACCCGACCGTCCCGATCCGCCGCGATCTCCGCCGCCGCCCGGCGCCGGAGCCTCCAGGTCAACTGGATCGTCGAGCGCGTCTGCGTGGCGCTGCTGGTGCTGCTGGTGCTGGACGTGTGGCTGGGCGTGCTGGTCCGCTACGCGATCCCGCTGCCCCTGACCTTCACCGAGGAGCTGGCCCGCTACCTGATGATCTGGATGGCGCTGCTGGCCGTCTCCTCGGGCGTCGCGCATCGCGAGCACATCGGGGTCGAGTTCCTGTTCGCCCGCCTGCCGGCCCCGGTCCGGCGCTGGCTGGCGGTGGCCTTCGACCTCTTCGCCTTCGCCTTCTTCGCCGCCCTCTTCTGGTACGGCGTCGCCTTCGCCGAGCGGGGCTTCTCCCGCCTGACGATGATCTACGCGATCCCCAAGGGCTATCCCTACCTGGGCGTGCCGCTGGCGGCCTTCATGGCCTGCGTGCAGCTCGGCCTGATGATGGTCCACGACTGGTTCGCGGAGGCCGCGCCCGAGAAGGTGGGCGCCGCCACCCCCGACGCGGGCCGCAGCCTGGAAGGAGACGCATGATGGGCGTCTACCTGGTCCCGCTCGCCTTCTTCGGGTTCCTCGCCTTCGGCATGCCGGTGGGCTTCGCCATCGGGATCGCGGGGATGATCGGGATCCTCGACATGGGCCCGCGCTTCATGACCATGGCGCCGGACCGGCTGTTCGCGGGCCTGGACCTGTTCCCCTTCCTCGCCATGCCGTTCTTCATCCTGGCGGGCGAGATCATGAACCGCTCGGGCATCACGCAAGGGTTGGTGAAGCTGGCCGACGCGCTGGTGGGGTGGATGCGCGGGGGGATGGCGCATTCCAACATGGTCGCCTCGGTGATGTTCGCGGGCATCACCGGGTCTGCGACCGCGGATGCGGCGGCCTTCGGCAACACGCTGGTGCCGGCGATGCAGAAGGCGGGGTATTCGCGGCCCTACGCCTGCGCGGTGACGGCGGCGGGGTCGATCATCGGGCCGACCATTCCGCCCTCGACGCTGGCGATCATCTACGGCTCGATCATGGGGGTCTCCATCGCCGGGCTGTTCGCGGCCGGCATCCTGCCGGGGCTGCTGATCTGCGCGATCTGCATGGCGCTGATCGCCCTCACCGCCCGCCGCAAGGGTCTGCCGAAGGGCGAGGGGCGGCCCGGCTTCGGCATCGTCCTCAAGGCCCTGCGCGAGGGGTTCCTGGCGGCCCTGCTGCCGGTCTTCATCCTCGGCTCGATCCTCGGCGGCTTCGCGACGCCGACCGAGGCGGCGGCGATCGCGGTCGCCTATGCGCTGGTGGTCGGCGGCCTGGTCTACCGGGCGCTCAGCTGGCGCGACCTCTACGAGGTCTGCGTGCGCACCACCCGGATCACCGGGGTGATCTTCCTGATCATCGCGTCCGCGACCATCCTGGGCTGGTGGATGACCTTCAACCAGATCCCGCAGGCGATCGCGGCGGCGATGCTGTCGGTCTCCTCCGAGCCGATGGTGATCGTGGCGCTGATCCTCGCGCTCCTGCTGCTGATCGGGCTGGTGATGGACATCAACGCCACGCTGATCATCCTGGCGCCGGTGCTCGCGCCCCTGACCGTCAAGATCGGCATGGATCCGGTGCATGCGGGGATCATGATCATCCTCGCGCTCAACATCTCGCTGATGACGCCGCCGGTGGGCGCCTGCCTCTTCGTCCTCGCCTCCGTCACCGGCGAGAAGGTCGAGGCGATCACGAAGGAGCTCTGGCCCTTCATCCTCGCCGAGGTCGGGATCCTGCTGGTGATCGCCTACTGGTCCGACCTCACCCTGTTCATCCCCCGCCTGCTCGGCCTCTGAGCGGGCCCAACGCCAACCGGGAGACCGCCGATGTCCTTCATGAGAACCGCCCTGATGGGCGCCGCCGCGGCGGTGCTGGCCGGCCAGGCCTTCGCCGCCGACGTCACCATCCGGGTCGCGCACCTGAACCCCGAGGACCCGTTCGCCTCGCACTCCGGCGCCATGGCGGCGGTGTTCAAGAGCCTGGTCGAGTCCTCCTCCAACGGCGCCATCGAGGTGCAGCTGTTCCCCAACGGCCAGCTGGGCAAGGACAACGAGGTCATCGACCAGGTGCGCGCCGGCATCGTGGAGTCCACGATCTCGTCGTCCGGCGGCATGGCCCAGCACTACCCGCTGGTCGGCGTCTTCGACATTCCCTTCGCCTTCCCCAACATCGGCGTCGCCTCGAAGGTGATCACGAAGGAGAGCGACTTCGGCCAGAAATTCGTGGGCGACCTGGAGGGGGCGACCGGGCTGAAGGTGCTGGGGCTGATCGACTCGGGCGGGTTCTTCGCCTTCACCAACTCGAAGAAGCCGATCACCGCGGTCTCGGACATGGAGGGGCTGCGCATCCGCACCATGACCCTGCCGACGCATGAGGCGATCATCACCTCGCTGGGCGGCCAGCCGACCCCGCTGCCCTGGGCCGAGGTCTACACCGCCCTGCAGACCGGCGTCGCCGACGGCCAGATGAACCCGGTGCCGATCATCGCCTTCGCCAAGTTCGACGAGGTGCAGCAGTATCTCTCGATCACCAACCACGTGATCACGCCCTACATCTGGACGATGAACCAGGAGTTCTTCGACAGTCTGAGCCCCGAGCACCAGTACCTGGTGAACTGGGCCTCCGAGGTCGCGACCGAGGCCGGGCGGTCGATGTCCCGCGTGATCGAGGCGTCCGAGAAGGGCCTGCCGGCGCTGGCCTCGAAGATGGAGGTCAACGTCGTCCCCCCCGAGGAGCAGGCCAAGTTCGCCGAGGCCGCCCAGCCCGCCGTCCGCGCCCTGATCGAGGAGCAGTACGGCGAGGCCGGCATAGCGATGCTCGACAGCCTTCTCGCCTCGGTCGAGGAGGAGAACGGCGCGTTCTGAGCGCCCTTGAAGCGGGAGGCCCCGGAGCCCTGCGCGGCCGCGGGACGCGCGGAGGGGCAGACGCCCTCCCGCCCGCCCCGCGGGGCGCGCCCCGGGCCTGACTCGGGGCCTCGCGCCGCCCGCGGCAGGCGCCCTCAGGGATGCTTGCCGCAGCGTCGAACCGAGACTAGAGCCGAGGACATGACCGCCGTGATCGACCGCCGGATGGGCGACGCGAAGGATTTCGCGCTGGCCCTGAACCCTCTCGCCTCCCGCGAGGCGCCCTGGACTGCCGCGCAGGACGCGATCCTGTCCGACGCCGCCTTCGCGCGCGCCCGGGCGACGATCTCGTCCTGGCCCGGCTATGCGCCCACGCCGCTGGTCTCGCTGCCGGCGCTGGCGGGGGCGCTGGGGGTCTCGCAACTGCTCTACAAGGACGAGGGCGGGCGCTTCGGGCTGGGCAGCTTCAAGGCGCTGGGCGGGGCCTATGCGGTGGCGCGGCTGCTGCAGAGACGCCTCTCCGAGACGCTGGGGCGCGAGGTGTCGATGGAGGAGGTCGTCGCCGTCGCCCATCCGCAGGAGGCGGCCGAGGTGACCGTGTGCTGCGCCACCGACGGAAACCACGGCCGCTCGGTCGCCTGGGGGGCGCGCAACTTCGGGGCGGGCTGCGTGATCTTCATCCACGCCACCGTCTCCGAGGGCCGCAAGGCCGCCATCGAGGCCTATGGCGCCGAGGTCCGCCGCTGCGCCGGCAACTACGACGACAGCGTGCGCGAGGCGCAGGCGACGGCGGATCGCGAGGGCTGGTTCGTGGTCTCCGACACCTCCTATCCCGGCTACATGGACGTGCCGCGGGACGTCATGCAGGGCTACGAGATGATGGCCGCCGAGGCCTACGAGGCGCTGCCCGAGCCCCCCACCCATGTCTTCATCCAGACCGGCGTCGGCGGGCTCGCGGCGGCGGTCGCCGCCCAGGCCGTGCGCCGCTGGGGCGCCGCGCGGCCGATGATCGTGCTGGCGGACCCCGACCGCGCGGCCTGCTGGCTGGAGTCCATCGTGGCGGAGGCGCCCGTGGCGGTGGAGGGGGACCTGGATACGCTGATGGCGGGCCTCGCCTGCGGCGAGGTCTCGGCGCTGGCCTGGGAGGTCCTGAAGGACCATGGCGACGCCGTCATGGCGGTGCCGGATGCGGCGGCGGTGGCGGCGATGAACCGGCTGGCGCGGCCCTCGGGCGGCGATCCGGCCGTGGTCGCGGGTGAGAGCGCCGTGGCCGGCCTGGCGGCCCTGGAGAATGCGCTGGCCGACCCGCGGGCGGCCTCGGCGCTGGGGCTGGATGCGTCCTCGCGGGTGCTGCTGTTCGGCACCGAGGGCGACACCGACCCCGAGCTTTACCTCGAGCTGGTGGGCCTGAGCGCCGACCAGGTCCGCGCGGCCTGAGCCCCGGGAGAGACCCATGCCCCGCAAGCTGATCGTCGCCGGAGCGCAGCTCGGCCCCATCGCCAGGGACGAGAGCCGCGCCTCGGCCGTCGCCCGCCTCTGCGCGCTGATGCGCAAGGCCAAGGGGCGCGGCGCCGAACTGGTCGTGTTCCCGGAGCTGGCGCTGACCACCTTCTTCCCCCGCTGGTGGATGGAGGACGCGGCCGAGATCGACGCCTGGTTCGAGACCGGGATGCCCAACGCCGACGTGGCCCCCCTGTTCGCGCTGGCCCGCGAACTGGGGATCGGGTTTCACCTGGGCTATGCCGAGAAGACGCCGGAAGGGCGGCATTTCAACACCGCGATCTTGGTGGATGCGGGCGGCGAGGTGATCTCGAAATACCGAAAGATCCATCTGCCGGGGCATTTCGACGACCAGCCCTGGCGGCCGTTCCAGCATCTCGAGAAGAGGTATTTCGAGAAGGGCGACCTCGGCTGGCCGGTGGTGGACGGGTTCGGCGGCAGGATGGGGATCTGCATCTGCAACGACCGCCGCTGGCCGGAGACCTGGCGGGTGCTGGGGCTGGGCGGGGCGGAGCTGGTCGTGCTGGGCTACAACACGCCCGCCCATTACCCGCCGGCGCCGGAGCATGACCACCTGCAGTATTTCCACAACGAGCTCTCGGTGCAGGCGGGCTGCTACCAGAACGGGATGTGGGCGGTGGCGGTGGCCAAGGCCGGGAGGGAAGAGGGCTCGGAGCTGATCGGCGGCTCGGTGATCGTGGCGCCGACCGGGGAGATCGTGGCGAAGGCCCAGACGGTGGGCGACGAGGTGATCTCGGCCGAGATCGACCTCGACCGCTGCGCCGAGATCCGGGCGAACATCTTCGACTTCAAGATGCACCGGGAGCCGGGAGACTACGGCGCCATCACCGCGAAGAAGGGCTGAGCGGCCCGCCCCTAGGGCGCCCCGCGCCTGACCCGGGGCCTCCTGCCCTCCGTGGGCGAAGGGCGCCGGCGTGGATCGAGGAGCGAACCGGCTGCCGCCGCGCCTGCGGCCGGCCGCCCGCCCGCCCCCGGCAGGCCTCCCACCCGCCCACCCCGGCCCGCCGGGGGCGGGCGCGCGGCCTCCTGCCGGGCGCCTGCGGCGGGCGGGGCATGGCGCGTGCCGCGGACGGGGGCGAGGACGCCTTCGGCGGGCGGGCCACGGCGCCTGCGGCGAGCGGGCAGGGCGCCTGCCTGTCGGCCGGTACGCAAGGGGCTGGCGTTGCGGGCGCGGCGCGGTCATCCTGCGCGCCACACGCGGCCGGACCAGAGCCGCGGCAGCAGGAGAGGACCCCCCATGCCCCATTGCACCCCCGTCGCCTTCGTCACCGGCGGCGGCACCGGCGTGGGCGCCGCCTCGGCGCTGATGCTGGCCGAGCGCGGGCTCGCCGTCGCCGTCAACTACTCCCGCTCCGCCGCGGAGGCCGAGGCCGTCGCCGAGGCCTGCCGGGGCAAGGGCGTCGAGGCCTTCGCGATCCAGGGCTCGGTCGGCTCCGACGCCGACTGCCGGCGGATGGCGGGCGAGGTCGAGGGGCGCTGGGGGCGGCTCGACGTGCTGATCAACGCGGCCGGGACCACGCGCTTCATCAGCCTGGGCGATCTCGAGACCGTCTCCGAGGACGACTTCGACGCGATCATGGACGTCAACCTGAAGGGCGCCTTCTGGATGACGCGGGCGGCGGCCTCGATGCTGAAGGCCTCGGGGAAGGGGGCGGTGGTCTCGATCTCCTCAATGTCGGCGGTGACGGGGATGGGGAGCTCGATCCCCTATGCGGCCTCGAAGGGGGCGCTGAACACGATGACCCTGTCGCTGGCCCGCGCGCTGGCGCCGAGGGTCAGGGTGAACGCGATCCTGCCGGGGATGATCGACACCCGCTGGTTCCGCCAGAGCCTGGGCGAGCAGTCCGCCGTCTCGATCCGGGACCGGGCGGCGAAGGGCTCGGCGCTGGGGGACGTGTGCACGGCCGAGGACGTGGCGGCGGGGGCGGTGTATCTCGCGCTCGACGCCCGCACGATCACGGGCGAGCTGATGCAGATGGACGCCGGCGCCCTGCTGGGGCCCGCCGCCTTCGCCTGAGCGCCAGCGCCCCCAGCCCCGCCGCCAGCAGCCCGCCGGCGGCGGGCAGGGGCACCGCGGCGACGGCGGAGGCGACCTCGAACACGTCCCCGTCCTGGTCGAAGAGATAGAGCCGCCCCGCCCCGTCCTGCCCGAAGCCCGCGGTGCGCCAGACGTCGCCCGAGAGGACCCGCGTCTCCCACAAGGTCGAGGCGGCGACGGCGCCGCCCTCGAAGCTCAGCGACCATACCGGCGGCCCGTCGCCGATCGCGCCCCAGCCGAGGTAGTCGCCGAAGAGATAGCGCCCGTCGAGCGCCGCGAGCGGCCCGTGATAGACCAGCCCGCCGGTGATCGAGGCGCGCCCGTCTCCGCCTCCCCAGTCGTATTCGAAGACCGGATCGACCGGGGGGAAGGCGGGGTTGAGCTCGCCCGCGCCGGGGGCCGAGCCCTCGAACGCCGCCCAGCCGTAGTTGGCGCCGGGGAGGACGAGGTTCACCTCCTCGCGCGAATCCTCGCCGACGTCGGCCACGGGGAACAGGCCGGAGATCGGATCGTGCTTGCCCTTGAACGGGTTGCGCAGGCCGATGGCCCACAGGGCCGGGTCGGCGCCGGGGCCGAAGTCGGGATTGCCGGCCGGGATGGCGTAGTTGTTCGTGGGGTCGTCGGGATAGGCGTCTCCGCCCGGGTCGATGCGCAGCACCTTGCCCAGGCGGCTGGTCACGTCCTGCGAGGGGGAGGCGTCGCCGGCGAAGGCGCCGTTGCTGTCGCCGGTGGTCAGGAACAGCATGCCCGCGTCGTCGAAGCTGATCGCGCCGCCGTAGTGCAGGCCCGGCTCTCCGTCCGGCTGCGCGGCGATGGTCGCCACCCGGCGCTGGGATCCGGGGTCGGCGACGAGGCCGGAGGAGGCGTACTCCAGCACCACGTTGCGCCGGTCGGCGGTGTTCCCCGACAGGTAGAACCGCCCGCTGTCGGCGAAATCCGGCGCCAGCGCGATGGAGAAGACGCCCGATGCGCTGGAGGCGCCGAGGTCCGCGCCGTCGACCACCGTGGCCTCCAGCATCACCTGCGTGGTTCCCGCGGCGCGGTCGGCGACCAGCACCCGGCCGGAGTATTCCAGGAGCACGATCCGGTCGGGCTCGCCCGGCACGGAGACGGCGTCGATCACGAAGCTCTCGACGTCGAGCCCGGCCACCGGGACCAGGTCGAGCCGCCCCGCCTGCGCCGCTCCGGCGACGGCGGCCAGGCCTGCCGCCAGCGCGATGCCGCGTCCCGCCGTCCTGGAGCGCGTCCTGCTCATCCCCCGATCCCCCCTGATCCGCGAAATTCGGACGCCGTTCATCCTGCCTGCGCCGCGGGCGATGCGCGAGCGATTCCCGATCCCCGGCTCCCGTCGGCCGATGCGCGCCGCGCGCTTCCCCGTGGCACGGGGCTTGCTAGGATCGCGGCATGACGCGCCCCGCCTCTCCCCCCGCCCCTCGCCCCTCCCGCCGCGCCGATGCGGAGGGACCGCGGTGACCGCGCTCGGCCTCGCCGCGGACATCGGCGGCACCTTCACCGACATCGTGGTCGAGCGCGCCGGGCCGGACGGACCGGAGCGGGTCTCGGCCAAGGTGCTGACCACCCATGACGCGCCGGAGCGGGCGCTGCTGGAGGGGGCCGAGCAGGCGCTGGCCCGCGCCGGCGCCGGCTGGGGCGAAGTGACGGCCTTCGTTCACGGCACCACCCTGGCGACCAATGCGATCATCGAGCGGAAGGGGGCGACGACGGCCCTGATCGCCACCGACGGGTTCCGGGACGTGCTGGAGATCGCGGACGAGAGCCGCTTCGACCAGTACGACCTCGACATCGAGAAGCCGGCCCCGCTGGTCCCCCGCTCCCGCCGCTTCACGGTGGTCGAGCGGATGGACGTGGAGGGGGGCGTGCTGACCCCGCTGGACGAGGACGGGGTGCGGGCGCTGGTCCCCGCCATCCGCGCCTCGGGCGCGACGGCGGTGGCGGTGGCCTTCCTGCACAGCTATGCCAACCCCGCCCACGAGCGGCGGGTGCGGGAGATCCTGGAGGAGGCGGCGCCGGAACTGGCGGTCTCGCTCTCCTGCGAGGTCTGCCCCGAGATCCGCGAATACGAGCGCACCTCGACCACGGTGGCCAACGCCTATGTGCAGCCGCTGATGGCGGGCTATCTGCGGCGGCTGGAGGCGGCGGCGGCGGAGCGGGGCTGCCGGGCGCCGATGCGGCTGATGACGTCGGGCGGGCGGCTGGCGGGCGTGGACACCGCCTGCCGCTTCCCGGTGCGGCTGGTGGAATCCGGGCCGGCGGGAGGGGCGATCCTCGCGGCCCACGTCGCGGCCTCGCGAGCCGAGGACAAGGTGCTCAGCTTCGACATGGGCGGGACCACTGCAAAAATCTGCCTGATCGAGAAGGGGGAGCCGCTGTCGGCGCGGACCTTCGAGGTGGATCGCTCGGCGCGCTTCATGAAGGGCTCCGGCTTCCCGCTGCGCATCCCGGTGATCGAGATGATCGAGATCGGGGCGGGCGGCGGCTCGATCGCCCGGCTGGACGCCACGAGGTCCATCGCCGTGGGGCCCTCGAGCGCGGGGTCCGAGCCGGGGCCGGCCTGCTATGGCCGCGGCGGGACCGGGGCGACGGTGACCGACGCCGACGTGGCGCTGGGCCGGATCGCGCCGGATCGCTTCGCGTTCGAGCTGGACGTGGGGCGCGCCTCGGCCGCCATCGCCCAGTCCATCGCGGGGCCCCTGGATCTGACGCCCGAAATGGGCGCCTGGGGCATCGCCGAGATCGTGGACGAGAACATGTCCAACGCCGCCCGGGTGCATGCGGTGGAGCGGGGCGCGACGCTCGCCGACCACACGCTGATCGCCTTCGGAGGCGCGGCGCCGCTGCATGCCGCGCGGGTGGCGGAGAAGCTGGGGCTCTCCCGCGTGCTGATCCCGGCGGACGCGGGCGTGGGCTCGGCGATCGGGTTCCTGCGGGCGCCGGTGGCCTATGAACTGCTGCAGAGCCGCTACATGCGCCTCGACGCCTTCGACCCGGGGCTCGCGAACGCGCTGCTGGAGGGCATGTCGGCGGAGGCGACGGCGCTGGCCGAGGGGGCCGAGGCCACGCAGGAGCGCCGCGCCGCCTTCATGCGCTACCGCGGCCAGGGCCACGAGATCGCCGTGGACCTGCCGGGCGAGCCGCTGACCGCCGCCGACGCGGACGCCATGCGAAAGGCCTTCGAGGCGGAATACGACCGCCTCTTCGCCCGCCACATCCCCGGCGCGGTGATCGAGATCCTGTCCTGGTCGGTCACGGTGGGCGCGGCGCCCCTGGCGGCCGAAACCCCGCCCGAGACGCCCGCCCCCTCGACCCCCGTCCCGGTGCGCGAGCGGCTGATCTTCGACACCGGCCTGCGGGAGACGCGCGCGGTCCCCGAATACGACCGCCTGGCGCTGGCCCCCGGGGCCGTGCTCGCGGGCCCGGCGATGATCGTCGAGCCGACCACCACCACCTTCGTCACCGAGCGCTTCTCGGCCTCGGTCGACGGCGGCGGCGCCCTGATCCTGACCGCCAACGGAGCCTCGTGATGTCGGACCTCTCCCCCATCGAGCTGCAGATCATGTGGTCCCGCCTGATCGCGGTGGTCGAGGAGCAGGCCCAGACCCTGCTGCGCACCGCCTTCAGCCCCATCGTGCGCGAATGCGGGGACCTGAGCGCCGGCGTCTTCGACGTCGAGGGCCGGATGCTGGCCCAGGCGGTGACCGGCACGCCCGGCCACGTGAACTCGATGGCCGAGAGCGTGCGCCACTTCCTCGACCGCTTCCCGGCGGAGACGATGGAGGCGGGCGACATCTACATCACCAACGATCCCTGGATGGGCACGGGTCATCTCAATGACTTCGTTCTGACCACGCCCTGCTTCCTGGATGGGCGCCTGGTGGCGCTGTTCTCCTGCACCTCGCACCTGATGGACATCGGCGGCATCGGCTTCGGGCCGGACGCGACGGACGTGTTCATGGAGGGGCTGTCGATCCCGTTCCTGAAGCTCGCCTCGAAGGGCGAGCTGAACGAGACGCTGCTCGCGATGATCCGCGCCAACACCCGCCTGCCGGTGGACACCGAGGGCGACGTCTATTCGCTGGCCGCCTGCAACGACGTCGGCTGCCTGCGCCTGCAGGCGATGATGCGGGAGTTCGGGCTGGAGTCCCTCGACGCGCTCGCCGCCCACATCCTCGAGCGCTCGCGCGAGGCGGTGCTGGAGGAGGTGCGGGCGCTGCCGAAGGGCTCCTGGGCGTCCTCGATGACGGTGGACGGGTACGAGGCGCCGGTGACGCTCGCCTGCACCGTGACGGTCCATGACGAGGGCATTCACGTGGATTTCGACGGCACCGGCCCGCAGTCGCCTCGCGGGATCAACGTGCCGATGAGCTACACCACCGCCTACACGGTCTTCGGGCTGGGCTGCGTGGTCGCCTCCCGCGTGCCCAACAATGCCGGCAGCCTCGGGCCGCTGACGGTCTCGGCGCCCGAGGGCTGCATCCTCAACGCGGTGAAGCCGGCGCCGGTCGCCTCGCGCCACGTGATCGGGCAGATGCTGCCGGACGTGGTCTTCGGGGCGCTGCGGCAGGCGGTGCCGGGGCGCGTGCCGGCCGAGGGCACGTCCTGCCTGTGGAACCTCAACGTCCGCGGCGTGGCGGCGGAGAGCGACGGGAACTACGGGTTCTCGATGGCCGTGACCTCCAACGGCGGCACCGGGGCGCGGCCCGCGCGCGACGGGCTCTCGGCCACCGCCTACCCCTCGGGCGTGAAGGGCACGCCGGTGGAGATCGCCGAGGCGATCACCCCGCTCGTCTTCCGCCGCAAGGAGCTGCGTCCCGACAGCGGCGGCGCGGGCCGCACCCGCGGCGGCCTCGGCCAAGTCATCGAGATCGAGAGCCGCATCGGAAAGCCCTTCGAGCTGCTCGCCGCCTTCGACCGCATCGACCACCCCGCCCGCGGGGTGGAGGGGGGCGGCGACGGGGCCGCGGGCGCCGTCTCGCTCGCCTCGGGCGCGACCCTGAAGGGCAAGGGCTTCCAGACCATCCCGCCCGGCGACCGGCTGGTGGTCCTGACGCCGGGCGGCGGCGGCATCGGCCCGGCCGCGGAGCGGGCGGAGGACGCCCTCGCCCGCGACCTCGCCGAAGGCTACGTCACCGCGGAACCCTGAGCGCGGAGGCGCCGCGCCTCGCGCGCGCCGGAGGCGAGGCCTCGCCCGCGGCGCGCGGCG
>Ga0310345_10001974_pt1 | contig 21484 bp, 18 predicted proteins | sample HC15DNA20500_MG_FD_204667 | JGI IMG/M metagenome (GOLD analysis project Ga0310345, IMG submission 204667) | Marine microbial communities from station ALOHA, North Pacific Subtropical Gyre - HC15-DNA-20-500_MG | ecosystem: Environmental > Aquatic > Marine > Oceanic | place: Pacific Ocean: North...
GCCCGCGGCTCTTTGTTATCACTATCAATCGGTGGTGCCCAAGTTCCCTCATCTTCGCTTAATATCTTCGCCAAACCTCTACATAAATTTTTAAACATCCAAGTCAAACCCGGATCATTAAATTGACTCGCAATGGTTGGGAAAACAGGTATGTCTTCATCGGAAATTTCAAATTTTTCGTGATTGCGTTTCCATTGTTTCCGTACATCGCGCAACGCATCTTCAGCACCACGTTTGTCATATTTGTTAAGCACGATTAGGTCAGCGAAATCAAGCATGTCAATTTTTTCGAGCTGACTCGCGGCGCCGTATTCACTGGTCATTACGTAGACCGAAAGATCAACCAAATCGACGATTTCACTGTCGCTTTGTCCAATACCCGCTGTTTCAACGATGATGAGATCAAAATCGGACGATTTTAGGAAGGCGATAGCGTCGGCCAACATATGGCTTGTGGACAGATGCTGGCGCCGCGTAGCCATCGAACGCATATAGATCGTCCCATGTCCAAGACTATTCATGCGGATACGGTCGCCTAGCAAAGCCCCGCCCGTCCGACGCCGCGTGGGATCAACCGCAAGCACCGCTATCTTTTTGTCCCCAAGATGCTGACGAAATCGGGATAACACCTCGTCGGTAACACTGCTCTTGCCCGCTCCGCCGGTACCTGTAATTCCTATAACAGGTACGGGACCCGCCGCGACCTTCCACTCTTTACGCAACCTTTCAAGCCGATTTACCGGGATTACTTCGTCTTCCAACGCAGAAAGCATTTGAGCGATAGCTAAAAAGTCGTCACGGTTGATTTGTTCAGGAATTTGACTCTCAACGCGGGCTTCCGCAGCTCGGTTGACAAGATCTGAAATCATCCCGATCAACCCCAGATTCATGCCGTCATTCGGGTGATAGATGCGGCTCACGCCATATGCTTCTAGCTCACGGATCTCTTCAGGCGTTATTGTTCCACCACCACCACCAAATACACGGATATGGCCGGCCCCTGCCTCACGGAGCATATCTACCATGTAACGGAAATATTCAGTATGACCACCTTGGTAAGAACTTATAGCTATACCATCCGCATCTTCCTGGATCGCCGCGGAAACGACGTCCGAGACGGAGCGATTATGGCCAAGATGAATGACCTCGACACCTTCCGCCTGTATGAGCCGTCGCATGACATTGATTGCAGCATCATGCCCATCAAATAGAGAAGCAGCTGTGACGAACCGCATCGGAGCTGATTCTGCGGATCGGTTAGACGCATTGTTTAGCTCTTTTGCTTCGGTGCTCATCATGTGTCCCCCACCTACAAGGCGTTTAGGTTGTCCCTGGAGCCAATGCCAGCGCCGTTTGTTTTTTTAACGATTCATGTAACAAATATATCTGTCCGAGATCACTGGGCGCTACCAACCACTGATAGACAATACCAATGATTGCGGCGCAGAACTGCTCGGCCGTCCCCCTTATATCCACTTCTGCATCTATGGAACCGACAACGATTCCCTTTTCGATCCATTCAGCGACGTCGCGTCGTCTACGTTCATGGATATGGGCGATTACTTCCTTCAAATCCGCATTCGGACCAATCGAATCGAACCACAATATATAAAACGCTCGGATCCGATCAGCCCCCTCGGCGACAAACCGATAATGGGCGTCAGCCGCCGCTTCGATAGCTTCCAAACCTACGCGGTCGCGGACAGCACGTCCGAGTTCCCTTAACCACTCCTCGCCGATTGAGCGAATTATGAACGCAAGTAAGCCATTCTTATTGCCGAAACGATAGCTCGCTAGGCCTCGGCTATAACCGGCCCGTTCGCCCACTTCTTTGAGTGTCGTTCCATCGACGCCCCGTTCACAGATCAAATACACGGCGGCGTCCAACATACATGCGTCAGATAATGCAGTACGTTGAGCCTGTGTTCGGCGCCCGTTGTCTAGTCTTGGCGATAAGTTCATGCCCAGATTATGGGAATTAATCTACTTGTTTGCAACAAGCAAGTAACTAAATCGGCTTGAGGCGCTAGGTTAAGCTCCCACCTTCCTTCAGAGACCTCTGCAGTTTTGCCAACCGGCATCCTCGCCTATTCCGACGAGTCGCGCTGAAGAGCGATTCTGTATTTGCCCCTGACTGGGTCACTCGAAAGCGTACTGCGCACTGGGGAAAGTCACACTTTTTACTTCCCTGACGTAGGCCTCAATGGCACCTTCTATCGAACCGACCGTAGCCATGTAATTCTTGGAAAACCGCGTGCGCTTTCCCGGTGCAATGTCCAACGTATCGTACAAAACTAGAATCTGACCGTCGGTGTCAGGGCCCGCTCCGATACCAATCACAGGTACATTCGCTGTGTGGGTAATCTCTGCCGCCAAACTAGTCGGTACACACTCCAACAGCAACATGTCGGCACCGGCCTCCTCCAAAGAACGGGCATCCCGTTTCATTTTTTCCGCACTTTCCGCTTCCCGACCTTGCACCCGGTAGCCACCATATTTGTGTATCGCCTGTGGGGTCAACCCCAAGTGCGCACAGACGGGTATACCGCACTGCGTCAGACGCGCCACCATATCGGTCTCGAGCTCTCCCCATTCGAGCTTGACCATTTCTGCGCCCCCCTCTTTCATTATGCGGGCCGCATTAAACAGACAATTTTGGGGCGACGAATAGCTCATAAACGGCATATCCGCCATTAACATCGCCGAGGTATTGCCACGTGCGACTAAACGGCTGTGGTAAATAATTTCGTCGACCGTCACGGGTATTGTTGTTTCATGGCCCTGAACCACCATACCGACTGAGTCACCGACTAGAATTACGTCCATGCCGACACGGTTGATCACTCGCGCGAATGCAGCATCGTATGCGGTGATACAGGCTATTTTTTCACCCGCCTTTTTCATGTCGAGTAATTTACGAGTAGTGACTTTCCCTGTGCGTTCATTTTGCGCGCTCATTGTTTAAACCTCGACACTATTCGAATCGTTGTCGCTATATTGATTGGAGCCAATTTTCAATCGCCTCGGCAATCTCGTCGGGAGAATCTTCTTGAACAAAATGCAAGCCCTTAACACTAACCTCAGAATGGTTCTTCCAACTTCGGGCATATTCTGCGGGAACTCCGTTCATGATCATGCCTGGTTCCGCTTTTATGAACAGCTTCGGAATATCTGCGTCTTTCATGAAGCCTCCGTAAGCATTCACAATGTCGCAAACTTCCTTCGGTTCGCCAGCAAGCGGAATCTGCCGAGGCCATGTTAAAGTCGGGCGACGATCTTCCCCAGGATTCCGGAACGGCTCGCGATATATCTCCATCTCCTCTTCAGTCAGGTCACGAATAATTGAGGCCGGCAGAACCCGCTCAACAAAGATATTTTTTTTAAGCACCACTTCTTCGCCCGCAGGCGAGCGAAACGTCCTAAAAATCTCCGTGGCAGCATCGGGCCACTCGTCCCAACTCAAGCATTTAACTATTCCTTCCATGTGGCAGATGCCAGACACTGCCCTCGGGTGACGACGAGACCAATCGAACCCTAAGGCACTACCCCAATCATGGATTACAAAAATGACATCTTCCGCGACGTCTAGCGCGTCAAGCGTGCCCTCCCAATATTGGCGTTGCTCGGCAAAGGTATAACGCTCTGGGCCGGATTCAGGAAGCTTGCCCGAGTCGCCCATTCCGAGCAAATCAATTGCAATACAGCGTCCCAAATGCTCAAGTTGGGGCATTATATTGCGCCACAAAAAAGACGAAGTCGGGTTCCCGTGTTGGAAGATGATGGGGCGACCAGCGCCCATTTCCACATACGCCATACGGATCCCTTCGATTTCGACAAATTGCTTTCTCTCTAACCAGTTCTTCACGAAGATTCTCCTAATTCGCGCGCCCAAGCGACGATCCGCTCGGCTTGTGTGAGGTGCGGACGATCAATCATTTTGCCGTCCAGATTCAACGTACCCACATTAGGTTGGGCAGCAAAAGCCGCAATAATTGCACGAGCATGAGAAAGCTCACTCTCTGTGGGGCTAAATGCGTCATTGATGACTGGTACTTGCGCTGGATGGATGGCAAGCTTCCCAGTGTACCCATCGCGTCGGGCCTCATCACAAACCTTTTTCAACCCGCCAAGATCGCGAAAATCAGCCATTACTGTATCCATCGCCTGGACGCCCGCCGCATAGGCGGCAAATAGGCAAAGGGAGCGGGTCACTTGATGTGGAGGCAGCCATCTTCCTGATTCATCAACGTTCGTGCTGGCCCCTATTGCCGCACTCAGATCTTCCGCACCCCAAGTCAGTGCGCGAATGCGGGAATTGGAATATTGGTAATCTCCAATGTTGAGCACTGCAGCGGGCGTTTCGGTCACCACCGGAATAATCCCGACACAACTGTCTTTTAGGTTGTGCTCTACTTCGAGGATATCAATAAAGTTTGAAATTTTCTCAATATCCATAAGCGAGTCTGGTTTCGGAATCACTACACCCGCCGGAGACATCGGCACTATTGCAGCAAGGTCTTGGAGTACCTCCAGGCTATCTAAAGGATTAATACGCACCCACAGTTCGGTCTTCTCGCCGGCAACATCTTTTAAGTATTCGCGACTCATCTCACGAGCTAAGGTTTTCCGTTGTGGAACAACGGAATCTTCAAGATCGATAACGATGCCATCAGCACCAAAAGCCATCGCTTTAGCCAGTTTTTTCTCGCTATCACCTGGCACAAAAATCATTGAGCGCAACATCAGACTGGTTTCCTCAACATCAAGGCGGAACGCTTACAATGCGCCACAAGCTCGTCATGCTGATTGTAGGCCCGATGAGCAAAGATCACGATCCCATTATTAGGTCGCGATTTGCTATCGCGGAGCTCCAGCACTTCACTCTCAGAACGCAATGTATCGCCATGGAAAACTGGTCGCGGGAAACGAACTTCGTCCCAGCCTAGATTCGCCACCGTGGTACCTAGGGTCGTGTCGTAAACCGTTACGCCAACCATGAGGGCCAGCGTAAAGCAACTATTGACAATACGTTGACCAAACTCGGTGTGCGTTCGACAGTATTCCTCATCAAGATGAAGAAAGGCGGGATTATGGGTCATCGATGTGAACAGAATGTTGTCTGTTTCGGTGACTGTCCTTCGGATCGCGTGTTCAAATTTCTGCCCCACACTGAATTCCTCGTAATAGAGTCCTGGCATAGCTCTCTCCCGTGCACTTGCCTGATGTTGGGACGGATATTATAGTGAAATTCAGTTCCGCACTCTGGTAGGAAATATAAGTATTGGACCTATTGCTCAAGAATTGCCAAACGACTATCGTCTCACTGACAAAGATATAAAATGGCACTCTTTCGGAAAATTTACTGGATTTGCATATGCCATCCTAGACGTCAATGTCGAGAAACGGACGGTTGACATGATGTTTAGGTTCGAACCTAACCAGAACTGTTTCTATCACCGTCACGTCTCTCCAGCAATATCACTGGTACTAGAAGGCGAACACCACATATTCGACCGTGATGACAATGGAAAAGAACTTCATAAAATACGGCCAGCCGGGACCTTTGCCATAAGCCAAGGCGGCGACGTGCACATCGAAGGTGGGGGAGAAAATGGCTGCACCGTGTTCTTCAGCATGCGCGCTGACAACGATCATATCTATGACATCCTAGATGAGGACCTCAATATTGTTCATAAAGTATCAATTCACAATTTTTCGGAGACGTTCGAGAGGATTGAAAAAACCGCATAACCGGTCAATAGAACCTGATCGCTGGCTCGTCTTACAAAGAACCAAATAAGGCGCCGTATTTAAAGCAAGGCAGACCGTGTCAGCGCCCGGGCTTATATTTTCGAAAATAGATCGTTAAACCGCTCCCTCAAACGCGTTTTCTGGATCTTTCCCATCGTGTTTCGAGGCAATTCGTCGACCATCAAGATACGTTTGGGAATCTTGTATCCCGCCAACTTCCTTTTCAGACCTATCAATAGCTCCGTCTCCTGCACTCCCCCATGGGATTCAGCAACGACCGCGGCAATCGTCGCCTCACCAAAGTCGTGGTGCGGCACCCCAAATACGGCCGATTCAACGACATTTGGAAAAGCATCAATTTCCCGTTCGATTTCCTTAGGATAAACATTCATGCCCCCTGTGATAATGATGTCCTTGCTACGACCAACGATAAAGAGATAACCCTCCTCGTCCAAATAGCCTTGATCCCCGGTGCGAAAAAACCCGCCCTCCCGAAACGAATCGCGATTCACTTCGGAAAGCCCTTGATATCCTGAAAACACATTTTCTCCACGCACTTCAATTTCCCCAGTACTCCCCGCGCGGGCCGGGCTCCCCTTGTCGTCCACTATTCGCAGATCAACACCTTTTAAGGGAAGACCGACAGAACTAGGTTTCCGCACCCCCATTAGTGGATTCGAGGTTAAGATGCCCGTCTCCGACATACCATATCGCTCCAAAATCGTATGCTGGGTGCGCTCCTTGAATGAGATGAATGTCTTGTCGCTCAATGGAGCGGAACCCGATATAAACACCCTCACCTTGGAGCAAATCTCTGAAGTAAAACCGTCTGTCGCCAATAGACGCGTATAGTAGGTGGGAACCCCTGCCATTATGCTAACGCTCGGTAGCGCTTTGATTACACTAGTGGGCTCAAACCGTGATAGGAACCGAATTTGCATGCCGGCGAGTAATGCCGGTCCTAGAATCACAAACAATCCGTGGACATGATAAAGAGGCAGCACGTGCAGCAGGACATCACTGCGCGAGAATCTCCATGTTTCCATGAGGGTAAAGGCATTTTCATAGAGGTTGCCATGGGTCAGCGGGATGCCTTTTGGCGTTCCCGTAGTTCCAGAAGAATAGATCAAGGCAGCAACGTCATCAGCGCTCGATCGATAAGTCGCAAAAGTCCTTGACGCTGAAGCCAAGCGCTCTCGGAATCCATCTCGTTGTTCACCATCCAGGCACACAACATGTTTGAGAGCAGCACAATCTCTTGCAACACCGGCCACTCGGGTCTCAAGCGACTGATCGCAGAAAACCACGCGTGTGCTCGCATCACGTAGAAAGAATGCGAGTTCATTCTCCGTGTAAGAAGCGTTCAGTGGGTGATAAACGTACCCTGCACGAATGCACCCGAGATACAGCCACAATAACTCTGGCGATTTTTTGCACACGACGGAGACGCAGTCTCCCGGGACCAAGCCCAGCCCGGAGAGAAAGTTAGCCACTTGGGCGGACAATACGTCCAGATCGGCATATCGATATACGTCGCCATCGATGACATCGATGACATCTAGGAATGGTGCCTCAGGATCGAATCCGGCTTTGAAACAGGCATAGATATTTGAGTTTGAACTCATCGCCCACCGCCCGCATCACTTCTTATAACGAACGGGATATCAGCTCTTTCATTATTTCGTTCGACCCACCATAAATCATGCTGACGCGACTATCCGCAAAATAATGGGCGATAGAATACTCCATCATGTAACCGTTACCGCCGTGTAGCTGCAAGCATTCGTGGGTGATATTAAATTGCTTTTCACTACACCACCACTTAGCCATAGAAGCCGTTTCATTGTCGAGCGAATCATTGATTAATTGCTGGACACAGTGGTCTAAAAATACTCTGGCGATTTTTGCTTCGGTGTACATTTCGGCGAGTTTAAACTTGGTGTTCTGGAAATCCATAATGGTCTTACCGAAGGCTTTTCGCTCTTTGACATAATCGGAAGTGACACGTAACGCATTTTCCATCGTGGCGACGCTTCCTGCCGCAATAATCAAACGTTCACGCGGCAATTGTTTCATTAATTGATAGAAACCCTGCCCTTCAACACTACCGAGGATGTTCCCTGCAGGAACGCGACAATCTTCGAAGAACAATTCGCATGTATCTTGCCCGCGCATTCCAAGTTTCTTCAGTGGTTTATTACGGCTCAACCCGTCGACCTCGTCGGTCTCCACGAACAAAAGAGAAATGCCTTTTGCGCGTTCTTTCGGTTCGGTTTTACACACAACACAAATCAAATTCGCGTTGTATCCGTTAGTAATAAATGTTTTCGAACCATTCAGGACATAATCATCGCCATCCCTGATAGCACGTGTACTTACAGCTTGAAGATCAGAGCCAACCCCGGGCTCCGTCATGGCTATTGCCGTTATAAATTCGCCAGTAGCCATCTTCGGTAACCATTGCAATTTCTGTTCCTCGGTGCCGTATTTCAGAACGTAATGGCTCGTGATGCTCTGAATTCCGTTACCAAAACTAGAGACGCAACCTCGCTGCAGTTCTTCGTACGTAATCGCATCGAAACCAAAATCTCCACCTCCGCCGCCGTATTCACCGGGTATATCTGGACACAGCATCCCGACGTCCCCTGCCTTTAGCCAATATTCATGTTCTAGATAGCCTTGCTCGATCCAACGCTCACGCTCCGGTACGAATTCAGATTCGAGAAATTTGCGAATTGAATCTCGAAAAATCTCGTGTTCGGAAGTCATCCAAGGCGAACTGTAACTATTCATGAAGATAACTCCCTCAATCCGAGCTAAAGGGTTTGCAGCCCAAATACTGAAACGCTCGCAACGTTTCGGAACGGTTGCCCACCTAAATTATGGGTCAACCCTAAAGTTGGGTTCGAGAGTTGCCTTTCTCCTGCTCGGCCTAAAAGCTGTAGGTAAACCTCATAAGCCATGCGTAAACCGCTCGCACCTATGGGATGTCCAAAACATTTGAGCCCCCCGTCAATCTGGCAAGGCACCTCACCATCGCTATCGAAAACTCCGTCGAGCACTTCACTGATGGCACAGCCCTCTTCCGCGAGGCCCAAGTCTTCCATAACGACGAGTTCCGTAATGGAAAAACAATCATGCACCTCTGTCATATCAAGTTCTTTGCGCGGATTCTTAATCTCCGCTTCCTTATACGCGCGTTCCGCGGCTATCCGTGTGGTGAGAAGATAACTACCATCCCAGTCGGTATTCGACATTTCCAGACCGTTGCTAGGTGCCAATTGCATAGCTTTTACGGTAACCGCGTCCTTCACACCCAAGGCTCGCGCATTTTCTACAGTCGTCACGATCGCACAGGCCGCACCGTCACTGACGCCACAGCAGTCATAAAGTCCCAAAGGGTATGCCACCATCGGTGCATTTAGGGCTTGTTCTTCCGTTATCTCCTTTCGCAAATGAGCTTTCGGGTTAAGTAGGCCATTCGCGTGACTCTTGCAGGAAATATGCGCCATGGCACGTTTGAGATCCTGCATCTCGTACTCGTGTTTGGACACGTAAGCGCTTGCCAACTGCGCGAAAGAGCCCGGTGCTGATGCATTCGGTAACCAAAGATCGTCAAACGTCCCTTTGCTGCGTTCGGGTAGCCCGCCATACCCCGTGTCTTTTAATTTCTCAACGCCCACCGCTAGAGCCACGTCGCATGCGCCCGCGGCAACGGCATAGACGGCCCCTCGCAAAGCTTCAGTACCGGTCGCACACATATTCTCAACCCTAGTCACAGGAATATTTGGTAACCGGAGAGACAGACTCAAAGGTAGGGCGGATTTCCCTGCGCTCTGTTCTTGAAAATACAATCCCAGCCAAGCCATCTCGATCGCTTCGCTTTCTATCGGCGCATCGGCCAAAGCCTCAGAGAAAGCCTCTACAATGAGCTCCTCAGGACCACAATCCCATCTCTCGCCAAACTTAGTACAACCCATACCGATGATGGCGACTTTATCTTTGATACCCGAGGCCATGACTTTTCTCCTAACTGAGTAAGGGCGCCGGCTTCCAAAAGTACCGGCGAAAGTTGCGTTTCGAATCGAAATCTTTGATCCGAAAAACCATTCTCACTTTATCTCCAACCTGAACCTGACCCTGCTCAAAATCCGTAAACTCCAACATAATATTAGCGCCGTCCTTGAATTCAACATGCCCGTATATGATCGGCGGCGACGGTGTGTAAGCAAGCCAATCCTCTGTAAACGATTTCACTTTCCCGATCATATCCGACATACCCTCGGGCTCCTGCGATTCATGCGCATTGCACTTAACACAGACAACAGAGCGCGGAAATTGCAACGTATTGCACTGGCGACAACGACCGCCAAGCATCGAAGTGATATCTCGGCGTTTTCGGTAATAGGCCGACAACGCAGTTCGATTGTCTCGTTCTGCCCGCAGGCCAAAATCAATAGAAAGTTGGTTTCGGAGCGATAAAAATTGAGTATAGCTCTCAGTCGGTCGGCGGTTGCCAAGGTACCTTCCCGGCCCTCTGTTAGCCTGGTGCTCGGTCAACATGGACGTTGTTTGAAATAACACAGCATCCGCACCTTGCCCAAAACCTATGACCAAAATTCGTTCGCCCGGCGCAGCTTTTGATAGAGCCAATGTCAACATCAAAAGGGGGTGGGCCGCACCACAATCCCCACAGCCACTTGCTAGTGAATCAACGAAACGATCGATACTCACTCCGAGTCGCTTCGCCACACCTCGTACAGCTCCGCTCGATCCAGGTAAAACAATATGTTCGACATCACCCATTTTCAGATTCGCAGCCGTCATCACCTCTTCAACCACTTCGGGCACGATTTTGAAGTAACCCTCCTCTCGTACCCATCGTTCTTCTAGCGTGTAATCAAAATTACTGTCCGAAGCACGATATTGATCGACGAGATCCTCGTGGCGCGAAGCGCCCTCGACGAATTCTGCGATGGACCTGCCTTCCCCTATCAACAACGCAGCTGCGCCGTGACCATACTGCATCTCCTGCACACTACCGGGCTGGGTATCTCTGCAATCACTAGATAAGAGCAGCGTCGTCGGATTTGCCCGCTTAAGACTCACGAGCGCGCTCGTTCCGGCTCGTCTACTACCTGCGAGATCAGCCGTAACAATCGGATTAACCAGCGAAAGCGCATCGGCCGCGATTCCGCTGTTACTACGGTCCGCAAATGGCATCGTTGTCGAAGCGAGGCTAAGCTGTTCTACATCAATATCTAACCCGGCGAGGCAGTCTCTCCCTGCCTCGACAGCAAGGGTTATCGTGTCTTCATCCCAATTCGCAACTGATCGCTCACCTTTAGCGAGCCCCCGTAGGGACGGGACGGCCCATCCTACAGCGTCAAAAATAACTTGCCGTGGTAGCCGAATGGACGGCACATAAGCGCCGTATGAAAGTAATCCGTAAGTCATTCCAAATCTGATCCGTAATTCCGTTGCTAATCGACGCTTAGATAGCACCCGACCGATGGAAACCTTCGACCTCTTCACTCGTAAAACCGAGTTCCTGCAGGACTTCGTCGCTGTGTTCGCCGATCAACGGCGGACGATTTTGCGGGGGCTCGATCGCGGACATACTGAGCGGAAATCGTGGGCTCGGCGAATCAGAGCATCCGGGGCTTGTCAAATTCGCGAAAATACCCATGGCATCTACCTGCGGGTGCGTTCGTGCTTCGTCAAGGTCGAGCACAGGCCCACACGGCACACCAGCTTCGGCTAATAGTTCTACGATTTTTTCGGTGGGACGGGCTGCACACCAGGCGGCTACGCGTTCGCAAATCTCATCCCGCCGGTCGCCTCGTTGTTCATCCGTGGAGAAATTCGGATCATCAATCCATGAGTCCGCACCGATAAGTCGGGCAACGCGGGTGAAAAACCCCCGCCCCACTACCATCATGATTACGTGTCCGTCACTGGTAGAAAAAATATCGTTCGGGGCGCTAGTTTGTCCACGATTGCCGCTCGGGGAGCGATCAATTCCCACCACGGCTTGTTCAATAAGTGCAGGACTGAACCACGTTAGCGCAGTTTGGAGAAGTGCCGCTTGAACGTGCTGTCCCTGCCCCGTCTCTCGACGATGATAAAGCGCCGAGACGGTGCCGAGCGCACCGAGCGCCGCTGTGCCAAAATCCACATAGGGCGCGGCCGTGCGAATCGGTTGGCTGGGCTGGCCCGACATGAAGGCCGCACCGGACATTACCTGCCCGATGCCGTCGAATCCGCCCCGATTCCGCCAAGGACCATCGTGACCGTAACAGGTTTGCGTGGTGAGGATGATATCGGGCTTAACAGCTCGAAGACTTTCGTAATCGAGTCCCATGCGCTTAAGTACGGCAGGGGGCATATTGACAACGATCACATCGGCACTTTCTACCAAACGCCTGACGATTTCGCCGCTGTCGTCGTGCTTAAGGTTCAAGCAGACTCCACGTTTATTGCATCCCGTTTGCATAAAAATGCCACTCATCCCTTCACCAATCGGCGCCAAGAAACGGTCTTCCGCACCGCCCGGTTTTTCGACTCGAATAACATCAGCGCCTAGGTAACCGAGCAGCGTCGCACAATACGGGCCGGCTATATAGCGTGCAAAATCTACGACTCGGATGCCATCTAAAATGTTGTTGTCAGACATTCGCGTTATCTCGGATATTGTGTCAGACAGTGGGAGTGACGTTCAAAATCAGAATACGTCAGCACCGCTCACCGTATAGACAGTATATCGCGTATCGCTAAACTGTTAGTTTCCAGCTAGGCGAATACCATCGACTTAGCACAAAAGAGGGAAATCCATGAATGCTGACACCGTCACATATGAGACAGACAACCATCACGCCTGGATCACCATCAATCGCCCTGACACCCTGAACGCGCTCGATATCGAAACGCTGGGCAGATTGGACATGGCGTTTGCGCAGGCAGCCGACGACGAAACAACCCGGGTGATTATCTTAACGGGAGCAGGCGAGCGCGCGTTCGTTGCCGGTGGCGATATCGCAGACCTCAATTCGCGGCGAGGATTAGCGCATTACCAAGAATTTGCGGAGGTCATTCATCGGGTTTTACGTCGCATAGAAATGGTGGACAAGCCGACCATATGCGCCGTGAATGGTTGGGCCCTTGGGGGAGGTACGGAACTTATTCTCGCTACTGACATCCGTATCGTTTCCGACAAGGCACGTCTGGGTTTACCCGAAATTACTTTGGGCATTTTTCCGGGCGCCGGAGGTACCCAACGAATGATCCGTCAGATTCCTCCATGTCGCGCGAAGGAACTCATGTTCACCGGAGAACAAATTACTGCTCAAGAGGCGCTCAGTTACGGTTTAGTCAATCATGTCGTTTCTCCGGACCAACTGCGACCAAAAACGACAGAACTTGCAAACAGAATTAGTAGCAAATCTCCACTAACGCTAAAACTCTTGAAACGAACGCTGGCCCATGGTGGAGAAATGCCCCTTTCCGCCGCCTTGCAATACGAGCAGGCTATGGTAAGTCTAGTATTTGACTCTGAAGATTCGCACGAAGGTTGTGGGGCATTTCTAGAAAAACGTGCCGCAGATTTCCAAGGGACATAGTCCCCCCAAATGGAGGCTTAACAATGGATTTCAGTTTATCGGAAGAACGCAAAATCTTGTGTGAAACGGCACGACGGGTGGGCGAGAAATACGGTCTGGACTATTGGCGTATTCAAGATGCGGAGAAAGCTTTTCCCACGGACTTCTGGAAGGAGGTATGCGAGGCCGGAATCGGCGGCATTACCCTGCCCGAGGAGTTTGGTGGAAGCGGGCTCGGCATGGTGGACATGGCCCTCGCCATAGAACAGCTGGCAAAGGGTGGCGGTGGCAGCACCATTGGACAACTATTTATGCTGAATCCTATTTTCGGCGGTGTGGCAATTAATCAATACGGTCCAGAACCGATGCGGGCCGAGCTTCTACCACCGCTGATCAGTGGCGATCTCGTGTGCTGCATGGGACTAACCGAACCGGACGCCGGGACTAATTCCATAGAGGTCCGGACTTTTGCTGCCGAAGAAGGCGACGGCTGGCGACTGAACGGGAAAAAGCATTGGATAACGGGCACTGCCTCTTCGCAAAAAATCCTGGTAGTGGCCCGCACGACTAAGGCTGAAGTGGTAAAACGAAAAACTGATGGGATTACTCTGTTTTTAATCGACGTGGATAGATCAGGCTTAACGCATGCTCCGGTCGAAAAATTGGGCACGAATACTCTCGATTCAAGTCTCATCTTCTTCGATGACGTCTATGTCGAACCGACAGAGCTCATAGCCGAAGTCGACAAGGGTTGGAAACCCCTACTCGACGTATTGAATACCGAACGTATCGTAACGACTGCTGGATTGGTCGGCACTGCCGAGCTTGCGATTGAACTCGCGGTCAATTATGCGAACGAACGCAAAGTTTTTGGTGATCGCTCGATCGCCAGTTATCAGGCCATCCAATTTCCGCTTGCGCAGGCGTACGCCGAAATCCAATGCGCTCGGATGATGAACTACAAAGCAGCGTCGCTTTGCGACGCGGGCGAACCTTACGGTGCAGAATCAAATCTGGCCAAATTACTGGCATCACAGGCCTGTGACAAAGCCACGATCCAGGCGATGCAGACACTTGGTGGGATGGGATACGCAAAGGAATTCCACTTAGAACGTCTTTGGAGGGACCAGCGCTTATTCCGCTTTGCCCCGGTATCCGAAGAAATGATCCTCAATTTCGTCGCACAGCATACTCTCGGCATGCCAAGAAGCTACTGACAAAAGCCCTCGGTGCATCCTGCCAACCAGATTGTTGGCCTTCGGGCACCTCTTGTGGCAACTCGTTGCTTGCTGCAGGAGCGTGTTCCCGGGCCAGCCACCCCCGAAAATGCCACCCCCACCCTCCAATTTGGACGGGCTCTGGACCGCAGTTCGGGAGCTTGAAGGCTGAATTATTTACAACATATTATTTTATTATTCAATAAATTGAGAATTGTATCTCGAAACATTAGCAGAATTAGTATGCACTTTAGACATCCAACCGATAGCCGTCCCCATCCTTGACTAGTTTGCCTGCGGTCGGACCCGCAAAATGCGTGCCGATGATAAGAGTCGGGCTGTCCGCATATTCGGCGAAAACTCGCCGCCTAGTCGCTACGGCAGCATCATTGTCAACATCAAAAGGGCTCACTAAGCCCGGATCATTGAACTGGATCGGATGATGGATGAAATCGCCCGTAATCATCGCGCTTTCGCCCCGAGATTCAATGATCACTGAGCAATGTCCTGGTGTATGCCCGGGTGTCGATATAAGACGCACACCCTCACACACGTCGGCCGGCCCCTCAATGGCCTTAGCCAAACCAGCATCAAGAACCGGCTGCATCGAATCGTCAAACACACGGCGCTGCAGTTGCATGAAATCATCTTCAGTCCCGGCATCGATCGTGCCCCAAAACTCTAGATCTTGTTTGTCCATAAGGTAGGCTGCGTTCGGGAAAGTCGGCACGAACTTGCCGTCGACTTCCGTCGTGTTCCATCCCACATGATCGAGATGTAGATGGGTACAAAGTACATAGTCAATTCCATCGGGGTCGTAACCCGCGCCACGCATATCGTCCATAAACGGAGTATCCAACATATGCATTACCTCGAACGGGTCTCGATCTCGACCGTTTCCGATGCAAGTATCAACCACGAGGTTCGCTGAGGGGGTATCCACAACCAGAGCATGTACGCTCAAACTCAAAACCCCGTCTTTTGTCACAAAGGGATGCAGCCAATCGATTTTTCTTACGACTTCCGGAGTCGCAGCGGGGATCACATCCGGGAATTCAGGGAAAACGATCTCCTCAATTTTTGTAATTGTGATATCACCGACCTTCCATTTCATCGCATTTCTCCAATGGGTTAGGGCTATAGTAGCGTCTCAGCGAGCAATTGTAGTTCCTCTGGTCGCCTCGCACTGATGACCATGGTTCCGATTTCACCACGCTGACCGGAATCTTGCCAACGTAATAGTTGTTCTTTGATATGAGCAGGGGGTCCGACCAGCGCACACTCATCGACGTACTGATCCGGGACAGCTGCGGCAGCCTCTTCCTTCTTTCCAGTCAAATAAAGCTCCTGGATCTTGATCGCTTCCTCCTCGTAGCCGAGCAATTTTGTGTAGTCGTTGTAAAAATTCTTATCGCGGGCGCCCATGCCGCCGACGTAGAGAGCCAATTCATGTTTTATCCCCATTCGGCACTTATCGATGTCAGGCCCCATTCGTACTCGCACAAAAGGGGCAAAATCAAAGTTACTCATTGAGCGGCCGCAAGATGAATTCGAAAAACCTCTTTCTAATGCTGGCCCAAACAAGTCGAAACGCTCCGGGTTCATCCAAACCATGAAACAGCCGTCAGCTACTTCTGCTGCACATTCGACTCCCTTAGCTGTAACCGCCCCTGTATAAATGGGGAGCTTAGGATTACCGTGGAGAATACTTTTCAAAGGCCTACCCAATCCCATTGCACCTTCACCGTTGTAAGGGATTTGATAGTGCTCCCCAACATGGACAAGTGGTTTTTCCCTCTCAAAAATCTTACGGATGATTGAGATGTATTCCCGCGTGCGGGTCAGTGGTTTGCCATAGGGCTGACCATACCAACCTTCTATGACTTGCGGTCCAGAGGGTCCGATCCCAAGCATAAATCGCCCGTTCGACAGCTGATCTAAGGTCATCGCTGTCATTGCTGTCATAGATGGCGTTCGGGCTGCCATTTGCATAATCGCCGTCCCAGCTTTGATTTTTGTGGTCTGGGCCAAAATCCAGGCAATCGGCGTCACTGCGTCGGAACCCCATGCTTCAGCACTCCAAACAGAATCAAAACCTAACGACTCGGCTTCCAAGATCAGATCGATTGGAATTTCAACTTTCGCGCCTGAGTAACCGAATACCAATCCGAGTTTCATAAAAAATTTCTCCTATAGCCATACGGTCTTATCCGCTCTGAGTTTAAAGGTCGGATCACAAAACGAGACCACATGCTTATTAACGCTCTACCGAAGGTCATTCAAAATTTCACCGAAGCGTTCAATTACCTCAAGGCACTCCGCACGCGACGGATAGTAGTGACCTTGATTGATCGGGTTGCGTGTACGGATGCACAACCAATCCGGATCGACCTTATCTTTCATTTCACCCATACGGTCGACCCACTTTTGCTTATTGCCGAGACATAAGAAGGTTTTCTCGATTTGCTCCAACATGTTTCCGGTATCGATATCCGGAGACAGGCCTTTTTCGGCGTAGAAGCCCCATTCCTTGACCCATCTATGTCCGTGCTTTTGTCGTAAATCCTTGCCATCGCCGAGCCAACCTTCGAAACCGATAGTAACCGCCCAATCCGACTTGCCAAGCGCGCTGGCCTTCTCTCGAACCCCGCGCACGGCGGATGCAAGTTGATCGACATGCGGTGGAAACCATAAGCACCACCCTTCATAATCCAATGCGCGTGCCATAGCCTTTGGCGTAAAAGCACCAATCCAGATGGGAGGACGCGGCCTCTGATAAGGCTTCGGGGTAAGTTTTACACCCTCGTAACGGTAAAATTGTCCGTTGTAACTGAATTCGTCATTGGTCCAAACGCCGACGATACAATCCATAACTTCTTCGAATCGACGACCACGCTGCTCAAACGGAACGCCGAAGCATCGAAAATAATCAGGGTGGTAACCAACACCCGCTCCAAATGTGAATCGGCCGCGGCTAAGGTTGTCAATAGCGGATAAAGCCTCAGCCAAGTGGATCGGGTGATGAAAAGTCGGCTGCATGACGGTACAGGCTAGCTGTACCCTTTTGGTACGTGCGGCTATTGCAGTAAGCAGCGTCACGGTGTTCGGCCACCACGTCTCGGGACGCTGGTGGCGTTCGGGCACCCAGACGCCGTCAAAACCAACACTTTCCGCTAACTCGGCTTCCGCGATGCAGTGCTCCATCCCGCTCGCCACCTCGTCGGGCGAGGGTGGCGAGCGTTGATCGTACGCGCCAAAGTGTGTATCCGTCATAAAGGCGATTTTCATGTTCTGTGAACCTTCTAGAAGCCCTTTCCGCAGCAAGAGACGTGATTGTATGAACGCCCAACCTCACCGGCAACCTGTGGATAATTTAATTAAATCGTTCTCCGGTTTTTCCCGTCATCTACAGCCTACGCTGTTGATTTGGGCGACAGAATTCACCTCGCGCCGATTCATCAGATGTGCGAGAATCCCTGATATATAAAGGACCTGCAGCTGCTGAGGAGACCGCAGATGGCTGAAGCATTGAGCGAACGTCCCGGCTTGGATGCAAACGCACCGCTCCAACCTCCGTCCACGCTGAAGTCGATGATCGCGAAACGCGATCAGCTGACCGACGAGACGGGACATTACTATGGCGTCGACACACTAACGCTGCGCGACTCCGATCCGATCAAATACGAGCGGTTCTACGCGAAACTCCATGCCGCCGTCCTAGGGGCACGTGAGAGCGCCCGATTCGTCGCAGCCAGTCCAGGTTCTCGCGAAATGGGCGAGTCACTATGGGGAGTAGCCACACCCGAAGGCGATACCCTCGCTGTGTCACTCGGTTTTTTGTCCCACACAGCTATTTTCCCTGTAGCTGTTAGGTATATGGCCGAAAATAATTATGACGTCAACGATGGAATCGAAGATGGTGACGTCTATGCGGTAAGCGATGGCCTTACAGGAGGCGTTCCCCACCCGGGAGATTTTTATTCTTTCGTTCCTATTTGCGTAGAAGGCGAAGTTGTAGCTTGGGCCATCGGAATCAATCATTTGATGGACAACGGTGCACCCGTAGCTGGGTCGTGGGCGACCTTTTCTGTGGATACTTTTATGGACGGCTTAGTCTGCCCTCCGATGCGCACCGGCCGTAAGCTCAAGCAAGAGAGCTGGTGGAAAGCCATATGGGAGCGTCGTACCCGAGCTTCCACGATGAATATCCTGGACGACAAGATGCGCCTAGCCGGCTGCGCGATGATCCACGAAGCGACGCATAAATTGATCGAGGAGTTCGGCATAGAGTACTACAAGCGCGCCATCCGCGAGGTAATCGAGGAAAGCCGTCGCATGGTAGTCGACAATATGCGTTCGACCATGGTCCCTGGGACCTACAACGGTTGTGCATTCCGTATGGTCAAATACGAAGGGCTGCAGAACGTGTGGTCCCATGCGAACAAGAACACTTTGATCCACGTAAGAGCCAGCGTCGAACCGAATCAGAACGGATTGTTAGTGGATACAGAAGGCAGCTCGCGGTGGGGCTACCATTCATACAACGCCACCCCAGGCGGCACCGACTGCGCAGTTTTTCTGGGGATGATTAATTCCTTCGCTCACAACACCAAGGTAACCGCTGGAATCGATCTGGCCGTCCAACGCCATTACCCCAAAGGCAGTATCTACAACCCCGACAACGAATTTACAAGTAACGCCAACCTATGGGCACAGACTATTGCTTTGAACAGCATCGGCTTTGGATCTGTAAGTCGCGCCATGTACTGCCGCGGCTATCTCGAAGAGGCTTTCACCATCGACGGTAATTGGGGCGCATTTCAGGGGCAAGGGACGACCACCGAGGGAACCAGCTATGGCTTCACCAATTTTGAATGGTTAGGCGGATCTGGTCGCGGTGCATGGTGTTACAAAGATGGCGAGCCTCTGGTGTGGGCAGCTTGGTCTCAACTGGCCACCATCGGAGACGCTGAAGAATTTGAAAGTACAGTACCTCCCTTGTTTTACCTTGGCCGAAAACTCCTGCCGGGGTATTTCGGTTATGGCAAGTACCGCGGCGGACAAGGAAATTCCGCTGTCCATTGGTGTGTTGACCCTGGGCAGCATTTGGGATTGTCCCGACCCAATGGTGGACTTTCATGCGCGGCCTCCGTCGGCTTGGGCATGAGTGGTGCTTATCCGGGGCCCGGAAGCTTTATGATTTCCGCACGCGGCACCAACCTCGCTGATTTAATCCCGGGTGGTGACACTCCACGAGATGCCCGGGAATTACTTGATATGGTCGACACGGGAAAACTGAAGGTGGACAATCTAGAAATCTGGAAAACAGATTGCCCCGAACTCGCACTCCAGGAACACGACATGTTCGTCGACGCGGCAGGAGCCGGCGGCGGTTGGGGCGATCCCCTCGATCGAGACAGTCAAGCCGTCATCGCCGATTTAAACGACGGCCAATGCCCGCACTACGACTTCGTCCGCGAAATGCACGGCGTCATCGCAACTCAAGGGCATGATGGGGTTTGGTCGCTCGATAAGGAGGCCACTCGTAAAAAACGTACCGAGTTGCGCAAAAACCGTTTGTCAGAGTCTATCAGCGTCGAGGAGTGGTGGAAAACCGAGCGGAAACAAGTCGAGACACAGGCCTTCGAACCTGAAGTTTTCGAAATGTATCAACAAAGCCTTAGCTTCAAAAAATTCGAAAAGGTCTTTTTTGCGTTCTGGCAGCTGACACCCGATTTCAGTGTCGCCAAGGGATAAGTCATGGTAGACACCACGACCGTTCATAAAGACCTCGTACGGCAGCTCGTAGATGGAACCATAGATGAAGAAAACGCTCGGCGTCTCCTTAAAATGCCGCGCAAAGATAAAGATCGATTTTTTAACTATATTGAAGTTTTGCAAGAGCGTGTAGCCTGGAAAGACAAGATTTTATTGAGGCTGGGAGATCGCCTGTATATAGTTCGCACGGAGGCTAGAGAACGGTTAGTCAAATGTGAATGTGGTCATGAATTTGGAGACTACCGTAAAAATTGGAAACTGCGCTGTAAGATCAGAACACGTAAAACACTCGAGGAGATGTCGCAGGTCTTTGATCCGGCTCCGGCAGTCCCCGAACCAGGTTGGCAAGAAGTTCGCGAGTTTTTTTGTCCGAGATGTGCGACACAGCATGCAGTCGAAGTCGTCGCACCGGGTTACCCCGTAGTCTTCGAGATGCTGCCTGACCTAGATAAGCTCTATCGAGATTATCTAGGGCGTCCTTTGGAGGATGAATCGAACGATTGGTACAAAGACCTCTCAGAACAAGTAACTAACAGCTGGAAATAGATTGCTTATGGACGATCTACCACTGCCTGCAACGGAACACCCGTAACAATCGGACCAGTTGGTAGTCCAGCCCTGAGTCGCTAGCCTTTTCCAGCGACCTATCAAACGCGGAGAAATGCAATGAGCACGAACCCCGCCACGACAAATGGCGGACGCGAATTTATCCTCGCACTTGACGCAGGTGGCACAATGACCGATGCCATCCTAGTTAAGCCAGACGGCACCTTTACCGTCGGCAAATCAATAAGTTCCCAAGACGATCCGGCGCGAAGCTATCGCGATTCCGTAGCCGACGCTGCACGGGCCCTGGGACTCGAATCAAGTGACGTACACAGGGACTGTACGGCCGACATATATTGTGGCACGGGAATGCTAAACACGGTATTGACTGGGGACGGCCGCAGAGTCGGCCTGATCGTGACTCGCGGATTCGAGGACATCACTGTGATGGAAGGAGGCCTGACCTGTCTTGGGCAAACTCAAGCGGAAATGTTACACCAACAATTACACCGACATACCCGTCCCCTTGTCGAACCAAGTAATGTCATTGGAGTCAGCGAGCGTTTGAGTGGGGGGTGCTATCAAGGCAATATC
>Ga0310345_10001976_pt1 | contig 21482 bp, 23 predicted proteins | sample HC15DNA20500_MG_FD_204667 | JGI IMG/M metagenome (GOLD analysis project Ga0310345, IMG submission 204667) | Marine microbial communities from station ALOHA, North Pacific Subtropical Gyre - HC15-DNA-20-500_MG | ecosystem: Environmental > Aquatic > Marine > Oceanic | place: Pacific Ocean: North...
GGCATGCTGCGAAAATCAAGTCGCATATTCAATCGGTCGGCCTGAATACTGCGCATCTCGTCCGAGAGACCGCGTAAAGGCGCGTGTCCCTGGTGTACCCCAAACCACGCCGCTAGCAAAGTCACACCGCCAGTAAGCAACATGATAATCCAGAGACTGCGGCGAAACCCTTGCAGAAAATGCAGGTGGAAGTCCATGCCGATCGCCGTGGCAATGCGATATTCCCGGCTGTCGCTTACAAACCGTGTGACGACACCCCGATAGGCATTTCCGTCAAAGTGCCAAGTAGCCAGGTTATCGGCATGGATCCGCTTAACGGGGGAAAAAGCTACTATAGCCTGCGCGAAGTCAGCCCCCGGTGTAGCGAACACCAACTGGCCACGGCCATTCCACACCTGAAAATAAACACCGTGGTGTCCCGACACCGCCTGCGACAACGCCACCGGTAACCGGAGCGGATCATCCACCCTTTGCAGGGTCTGCGCTACCGCCTGGTTGATCACGACCAACTCGTCCGCGTCCTGCTCGGCGAAATGGCGCTCGACGGCACCGAGCACCAGATTGCCGATCAATACCAGGCTGATGCCGATGGCCAACGCGACAAAGACCATGACCCTGGCGGTTAGCGAAAGCGGACGCCGCTCAGTCGCCATCATCTTCAGCTTCCACATCGAGCTTGTAACCCATGCCACGCACCGTGTGGATCAGCCTGGGCTCGAAGTCGTCGTCGATTTTGGCGCGCAATCGACGGATGGCCACGTCGATCACGTTGGTGTCGGAATCAAAATTCATGTCCCAGACCTGCGAGGCGATCAGCGAACGCGGCAACACCTCACCCTGACGGCGCACCAGCAGTTCCAGCAGGCAGAATTCCTTGTGGCTGAGATTGATTTTTCGGCCGGCGCGCGTGACCCGGTGCCCAGGCAGATCTAGGACAAGATCGGCCACCCTGAGCTGATCCGACAGGGGTGATGCCGAGCCTCGGCGCAACAGGGTGCGCACCCGTGCCAGCAACTCGGCAAAGGCGAAGGGTTTTACCAGATAATCATCGGCGCCCAGCTCCAATCCCTTGACACGGTCATCCACGCTGTCACGAGCACTAAGAAACAACACCGGCGTCTGACGTCCCGCTTCACGCAGCGACTGCACAATGCGCCAGCCATCCACGTCGGGCAGCATGACATCCAGCACGATCAAGTCGAAGGACTCGGTCATCGCCAGATGGTGGCCATCGAGACCATTGCGCACCAGACTAACCTGAAATCCAGCTTCAGCCAGTCCTTGGCGCAAATAGTCGCCTGTTTTGATTTCGTCCTCGACCACGAGTAGTCGCATCTATGTCTCGCCCTCCACATTTTGTTTCAACCTAACGGGTTATTCCCCACAGCAAGATTACACACAGATTACATTAATGTAATTTTTGGGTCATCTGGCTGACAGGGGGGGCCAGTTAACTTGATTACACTAGGCATTACTTATGTTGATGCAGTCGGCATTCCGGTCGCTATTGCCGGCCTGTCAGATCGGGCGTGACTCGAAAACGACAGTATCATCAACAAGCACTTCGCCACGGTTGATGTGATCGAGGGCAAGGTTATGAAAAACGATATCGCTGAATTGGAGCATTGATGAAAACGTTTAGTGCGACACGCCGTCACTTCGTACAGGGGCTGGTGGCTGGCGGTGTGCTGGCAAGCTTTCCAGCCCTGCTGCACGCAGGGGGCCGTCTGGAGAACCAGACACACACCGGTACCGCGCCCGTGCTGAGCGGCCAATCGATTGATCTGGTCGTCGCCGAAACACCGGTCAACTTTACCGGCGTGATCCGTATGGCGACCACCATCAACGGCTCCATTCCGGCCCCGACACTGAGGTTGCGTGAGGGAGATGAGGTCACCATCCGGGTAACCAACCGGCTCAAGGTTCCTACCTCCATCCACTGGCACGGGATCATCCTGCCCTTTCAGATGGACGGCGTGCCCGGCATCAGCTTCCGGGGCATAGCACCGGGCGAGACCTTCGTCTACCGCTTCAAACTGCAACAGAGCGGCACCTACTGGTATCACTCCCACAGCGGTTTTCAGGAAATGACCGGCATGTATGGCGCCCTCATCGTCGAGCCGCGCGAGGGCCGCGGTAGCCGTGAGGGAGATAGGATCCGCGCCGATCGCGACTACGTGGTGCAGCTCTCCGACTGGACCGACGAGGATCCGATGTCGGTGTTTGCCAAACTAAAGGTTCAGAGTGACGTCTACAACTTCAACCAGCCCACGGTTGGCGATTTCTTTCGCGACGTTTCCACACAGGGGTTTTCCGGTGCCCTGGACAAACGCCAGATGTGGAACCAGATGCGGATGAGTCCCACCGATCTGGCCGACCTTTCCGCCGCTACCTTGACCTATCTGATGAACGGCCGAACGCCAGCGGGCAACTGGACGGGTTTGTTCACACCCGGTGAGCGCGTGCGCTTGCGTTTTATCAATGCAGCCAGTAACAGTTTTTACGACGTTCGCATTCCTGGCCTGACGATGGCCGTAGTGCAGGCCGATGGGCAGAATATTGAGCCTGTCGAGGTCGATGAATTCCGATTTGGGCCGGGCGAGACCTACGACGTGCTGGTGGAACCGAAGGATGAGGCCCACACAATTTTTGCCCAAAGCATGGAGCGGACCGGTTTTGCGCGCGGCACCCTGGCGGTAGGTGACGGTTTGAGCGCGCCGGTGCCGGCGTTGGATCCTGTCGAGTGGTTGACCATGGCTGACATGATGGGCCAGATGGATCACGGCAAAATGGATCGCGGAGCCATGGGACACGACGCGGCGCAGAACAAGGATCACGCCGGGATGGAGCATGGCTCAATGCACCACGGCAGCATGGCCATGGATCACAGTCAGCATGGTATGCCGCAGAATTCATTGGCCAAGCCGTCGCAAACAGTGAACCACGCTCGCACGGAATACGGCCCATCGGTAGACATGCGGGTCGATATGCCGCGCACCAACCTGGATGATCCGGGTATTGGCCTCCGCAACAATGGCCGGCGGGTGCTTACCTTGGCTGATCTTCGGTCACAAGAGGGCGTGCTGAATGACAGCCGCTCCGCCGTCAGAGAAATCGAATTGCACTTGACTGGCAATATGGAGCGCTACAGTTGGTCCTTCGACGGGCTGGAATTCGGCAAGAGCACGCCGGTGGCCATGAAACACGGCGAGCGTGTTCGCGTTATCTTGCAAAATGACACCATGATGACCCACCCCATGCACCTGCATGGCATGTGGAGCGACCTGGAGGATGATCAAGGTCGGTTGCGTGTACGTCGGCATACCATCCCGGTACAACCCGCACAACGCATCAGCTTTCTGACCACCCCGCATGATCTGGGGCGCTGGGCGTGGCACTGTCATCTGTTATTCCATATGGATGCGGGGATGTTCCGCGAGGTGGTGGTGTCATGAGTGTGAAGGATTTCGCCAGATATTGTTTGCATGCAGGCGTTATTGCAGGGCTGTTGTTTTCGGCTTCCGTCTTGGCGCAACAGGAGGATCCACATGCAATGCACGCAAATGATGCCAATTCGCCGTCCCATGAGCCTCCTGATGACAGCTCGGATACTCGCGCCACGGGTCACGCCGCCATGGCGCAGGGCGACATGCAAATGCAGGGCGGAGACGCCCCCAAGGATGCCCGCGATCCTCACGCATATTCCGATGGCTACACGCTGACGGAAGGCCCCTATGCGCTGCCGGGTCCACGGCAACTGAAACTGGCCGATGAGCATCGATTCTGGTCGCTGCTGGGCGATCGCCTCGAATACGACGCCGATAATGACGTCACGACCTTTGACCTGCAGGGCTGGTATGGCACCACCTATGACCGCTTGGTGATCAAGCTCGAAGGCGATGCCGTGGACGGGCGCCTGGCGGAAAGTCAGACTGATCTGCTCTGGGGCCACGCACTCAATGCCTATTTCGACACCCAGCTGGGCGTTCGTCTTGATCAATACGATGAAGGCACGGGCCGCGAGTGGCTCGCGTTCGGTATTCAGGGCCTTGCCCCCTACTGGTTTGAACTGGATCTGACCGCCTACCTGGGCGAGGGCGGACGTACAGCTCTGTCGTTGGAAGCGGAATACGAATTGCTACTCACCCAGCGCCTGATTTTACAGCCTCGGGCTGAACTGACCGCCTATGGCAAAGACGATGCGGTTAACGGACTGGGTAGCGGTTTGTCCGATGTCGCCCTGGGACTGCGATTGCGCTACGAGTTTTCACGCCAGTTCGCCCCTTATGTCGGTATCGAGTGGAACGGCACCTTTGGCGCCACCGCCGATCAGGCGCGGGCCAACGGCGATGCCACCAAGGATACCCGGTACGTCGCCGGGATCCGGTTCTGGTTTTAATCAAACGACTTATGTTTTTAACACAACCTAGGAGTCACATTATGAAACGCCAATCACTCAGCTATTTCGTCGCCCTGCCGGCATTATTGCTTGCCCTGTCAGCCCAAGCCCACGATCCCAAGGAGCACATGAAGGAGGCGCAGGCGCCGGACTGTGCGGCCATGAAAGACATGGATCATTCCAAAATGGACATGAAAGATCCGGTCATGCAGGCCATGATGAAAAAATGCATGAAGGCCATGCACAAGGATGAAGAAGGATCGCATGAAGCTCATGGGGACAAAGGCCATACCGATCACGGTAACCATGACGAAAAATCCGATGAAAAAAAGCCGGCCAAACACCAGCACAAAAAATAACGGGTAGCCATTCCTGAGGAGATAACATGACGTCCTTTAAGTTTTTATCCTGCTTTAAATGCCTCGCCGTTGCGGCAGGCGTGGCGGCGGTGACCGGTGTGGGGTTCCTCTATTCGGGTCTCTATCCGATGGGAGCCGATGACCATCACAACGACTTGACTTATTGGGCGCTGGAAACCCTGCGCGAGCGATCCATCGCCCGCGCATCAAACGACATCGAGGTGCCGACCGACCTGAATTCGTCCGAGCGCTTGCTGGCAGGCGGCGCCGACTACAACGACATGTGCACCGGCTGCCATCTCAAACCGGGCAAGACCGAAAGTGATTTTACCCTGGGGCTGTATCCCGCGCCGCCCAATCTAACACTGACGGGTGATAGGCATGGGCATGAGCATGCCGGTGACACTGATAATGATGACGAGGCCATTAAGCGACAATTCTGGATTATTAAACATGGCATCAAGGCTTCCGGGATGCCGGCCTGGGGGCCGGGTCATGACGATCAGCGCATCTGGAACATGGTGGCGTTCCTGCAGCGCCTACCCGAGTTGTCGCCGCAGCAATACCAGATCCTGACCGCGCGCGGCGCGGATGACGCCGGGCACCATTAAGGCTGGCTTCAGGAGGATACCCATGTCGCATGCCCGTGACGACCACCGACCCCGTCAGCGCGGCGAGTCCAACAGCACTGAATTGACCGACCCCGTGTGCGGGATGTCGGTCATGAAGACATCCTTCCACAAGGCCGAGTTTCAGGGCAGGCTGTACTCCTTTTGCAGCGCGCATTGCCGAAGCCAATTTATGAATAATCCACAACGCTATCTGACAAGATCCGAACGCGCCGAGGGCGATGCCAACACCGAGTACAGTTGTCCTATGCATCCGGAAGTGAGGCAACTGGGCCCGGGCACCTGCCCGAAATGCGGCATGGCGCTGGAACCGGTGATGCCCAGTAGCGAGGCCAGGGACAACCCGGAACTCGCGGATTTCAGGCGTCGTTTCTGGTACACCTTACCACTGACTATCATGGTGACTCTGATCGCTATGTCGGGTGGGGCATTTGACAGTCTGCTGGGGACGGCACGCCCCTGGATGGAGCTGGCGCTGGCCACTCCGGTGGTGCTCTGGTCCGGCTGGCCTTTCTTTGTCCGCTGGATCCAGTCCCTCAAGCAACGTTCGCCCAATATGTGGACCCTGATCGGTACTGGCACCGGCGCAGCTTATCTGTACAGCGTTATCGCAACCGTCGCGCCCGGCATTTTCCCGACTTCGTTCCGTCTCGATGGCGACGTTGCGGTATATTTTGAGGCGGCTGCGGTGATCATTTCACTGACCTTGCTCGGTCAGGTGCTAGAACTGAAGGCCCGCTCGGAGACCGGTGCCGCCATCCGCGGCGTGATGGATTGGTGAGAGGCTTTTTTGTGCGACCTGGTGCATGGGTAATATGGCTGCTGCTGGTGACGCTCCTTGCGAGGAGCGCGTTTGCGGCTTCGTCAGACTTCTGCACCATGCCTGCCAATCAACCGGCACCGGTCGGCCTATTCCAGGGTGAGCATGCGCATCTGAACTACGCTCAGTTGGAGCATGATGCCATGCAGCATGACGCCGGTGAAGTCCAGGATCGACACGGCTGCTGTGCCGGTGATAAGGGCGACGCTGACTGTATGATGAGCGGTTGCCTGTCAATGATGCCGCCCGTTGCTCACTTCGCTTCCCCCATTCATGCAGGTTCCATCGCAATTGTTTTTCATGTGCCCGCCTTCCCGCGACCGCCCAATTTTCCTCTATTGAGACCTCCGATCGCCTGATTGATAGGTAAAAACCGTTTTCTCGAACTGTGATACAAGGCGCTTCGCCTGCACGACTGAAGTCTGCTCGTTACCTTGTCATCCATTACTTAATGTTCTATTCAATTGTCTTCGGAGGCAACTATGTATCGATTTAAATTAACGGGCTTGGTGTTGGGGCTGTTGACGCTGCCCTTGATCGCGGCCTGTAATGATGGGCCTAAAAACCCAAAAAAATCTGACCCATCCGCTGGTGCAGTTGAAACGCTTACCGTCTACAAAAGCCCTACCTGTGGCTGCTGTAAAAAATGGATAGGTCACCTTGAAGACGAGGGCTTTGAGGCCAGTGTCGAACACCCGGCTAATCTGGACGCCATCAAGGATCGCTATCGAATCGCAAACAACCTGCGTTCCTGCCACACAGCGGTGTCGTCACAAGGCTATGCCTTTGAGGGGCACATCCCGGCCCGCTATATTCATCAGTTTCTGGCTAATCCGCCAGCCGACGGGATTGGGCTGACAGTGCCCGCCATGCCCGTTGGCAGTCCGGGTATGGAGGTGGGTGACAAGTTCATGCCATACCGGGTTCTGCTGATGAAAAAAGACGGCAGCACTGAAGTGTTTGCCAGTGTCGAGAGCGCGGCTCAACAGGTTCAGCCACTCCAACAACCGGAAGCGCAGCCATGAAAATATTCGTCACCATGCTTTTTATCCTGCCGCTCGGTATAGGCAGTGTCATAGCCTTTGCGCAATCCCTTCCCGAGACCCTGACGCTGGACGAGGCGATAACCCTCGCCATAGATACCGATCCCTGGCTCACCGGTAGCCAGTACACTCAGCAGGCCCTTACCGACGAAGCGACCGCCGTGGCGACCTTGCCGGATCCCCGCATGAGCCTGATGGCTGGCAATTTTCCCGTGGACACTTTCGACCTCAACCAGGAAGCCATGACCCAGTTGTCGGTGGGGATCAGTCAGATGTTTCCCCGGGGTGACAGTCTGTCGCTCGCCCAGCAGCAGAAGCAGCAGCTAGCCGAGCAGCACCCTCTGCTAAGACTGGATCGCCGGGCCAAAGTAAGCGTCACGGTCAGCCAGTTGTGGTTGGAAGCCTTCAAGGCGCAGGAGAGTATCCGGCTGATCGAACAGGATCGCGCACTGTTTGAGCAGTTGGTGGATGCCGCCAAAGCGGGTTACTCCTCGGCGCTGGGCAGGGCACGTCAGCAGGACGTAATTCGCGCGCAGTTGGAGCTGATTCGTCTTGAAGACAGACTGACGATGCTCAGGCAGCAACAGCAAGCCGCACAAAAGCGTCTGACCGAATGGATCGGTGCGCCTGCCACTGTCCCTCTGGCTCCGGTACTACCGACACAGTCTCTTTCCAGGCCACTGTCGGTACCGACCATTAAGCAGGCCAGCGAGCATACGCGCTACGAATGGATCCGCCATCATCCCGCGCTACGGGCACTGGACCAGCGTATCGACGCAACGCAAACCGGTGTGGATCTGGCAAAACAGAAATACAAGCCCGAATGGGGCCTGACCGCCCAATACGGCTATCGCGACAGCGATCCCATGGGGCGCGACCGGGCCGATCTGTTCTCCGTTGGCGTCACCTTCGATCTGCCCCTTTTCACCGGTAACCGGCAGGACAAGGAAGTCAGCGCCGCCGTAAATCGAACCGAGGCCATCAAAACCGAAAAGTACTTGCTTGGTCGTCGGCTAATGGCGGAACTGGAAACCGCGAGCGTACAACTGGCACGTCTCGATGAACGCCAGGCGTTATACACCGATCAGCTGTTGCCGCAAATGGCCGAGCAGGCAGAGGCTTCACTTTCGGCCTACAACAACGACGACGGCGACTTCGCCGAAGCCGTGCGTGCCCGCATTGCCGAATTGAATACCAAGATCGACGCGCTCGCCATTGCCGTGGATCGGCAGAAGACCATCGCCCAAATCAATTACCTGCTCGCCGAGGCGTCGTTCGACGATGCACGGCCGGCGAAACCGTTTTAAAGGGGTTCAACATGAATACATTCACCAAAACCTTGCTGGGCACGGCCGTCGGCGCGCTGCTCGGCGCATCCGGCGTCTGGCTACTCGGCAACCCCGATGAGGGGGATATGACAGCAACCGGCGGTGAACGCAAGCCACTTTACTGGGTGGCGCCCATGGATCCCAACTACAAGCGCGACAAGCCTGGCAAATCGCCCATGGGCATGGATCTGATCCCTGTGTACGAGAAATCCGCCGGAGAGGATGAAGCCGGCACCGTCAAGATATCGCCCGAGGTCGTCAACAATCTCGGCGTGCGCACCGCCACGGTTGGGTCCGGGTCTCTGAATCTGGATGTCAAAACCGTCGGTTACGTGCAATACGATGAGAACCGGCTGGTGCATATCAGCCCGCGCGTGGAAGGCTGGATCGAGAAGCTCCATGTCAAGGCCGCCGGGGATCCGGTCAGACAGGGCGACCCCCTGTACGCCCTCTATTCACCCACCCTGGTCAACGCCCAGGAGGAATTGTTGTTGGCGTTGAAACGCGACAATCCGGTGTTGATCGGCGCTGCCGTGGAACGGTTATTGGCATTGCAGGTGCCGCGGGCAGATATCGACCGGCTGCGTAAAACCCGCAAGGTCAGCCAGACCATCACCGTTGCCGCGCCGCAGTCCGGGGTACTGGACAATCTCGCGGTGCGTGAGGGCATGTTCGTCAAGCCTGGCTTGAGTCTGATGAGCATCGGCCAACTGGAGCATATCTGGGTGATCGGTGAGGTGTTCGAACGACAGGCAAGCCTGGTCAAGACCGGCGACCAGGTGCGGATGCGGCTCGATTACCTGCCCGGTCGGGATTGGTTGGGCCAGGTGGACTATGTCTATCCGTCTTTGAATGCCAAGACACGTACCGCGCAAATCCGGGTGCATTTCGACAACCCGGACGACTTCCTCAAGCCGGGCATGTTCGCGCAGATGGTCATTGAGACCCAGGCGGGGGCTGAAGCACTGTTAATCCCGCGAGAAGCGCTGATCCGTACCGGCAGCCAAGCGCGCGTGGTGTTGGCGCTGGGTGATGGCAAATTCAAATCGGTGGCCGTTGAGGTCGGGCGTGTGGGCGAACGGCAGGTGGAAATTCAGTCGGGACTCAAAGAAGGGGAACGCATTGTGACCTCTGCTCAGTTCCTGATCGACTCGGAATCCAGCAAGACGTCGGACTTCAAGCGCATGGCCAAGCGCGATCAGCAAGGCGAATCAATGGATGTAAAGGCAGACGCTGATTCCCGCTCAGTCTGGGTGGCCGCACGTATCGACAGCCTGATGCCGGATCACCGCATGGTGACCCTGGAGCACGAGGCCATCCCGGACTGGCAATGGCCCACCATGACCATGGATTTCACCGTCGCTGAGGCTGTGGACATGGATGCGCTCAAACAGGGAATGCGCCTGCATGTGCAGATCACCAATAACAACAGTGGTGGATACCAGATTACCCAAGTGCATATTCCCAATGAGCAAGGCAATGATGCCATGCCTGCAGGAATGGATCACGGTCAGCACGAGGGTATGGATCACGGTGATATGTCGATGCCGGAGCACAGCGAACACCAGGGCATGAACCACGACGCTCACGATCAAAAGGAGCACAATCATGATTGAATCGATAATCCGTTGGTCCGTCGGTAACCGTTTCTTCGTGCTGCTGGCTACTTTGATGCTGGTGGGGATGGGTCTCTATTCGCTGAAAAACACCCCGGTGGACGCCATTCCCGATCTGTCCGATGTACAGGTCATTATTAAGACCAGTTTTCCTGGGCAGGCACCGCAGGTGGTGGAGGACCAGGTCACGTATCCACTGACTACTGCCATGTTGTCGGTACCCGGTGCGGTTACCGTGCGCGGTTATTCCTTTTTTGGCGATTCCTTTGTGTATGTCATTTTCGACGAGGATACCGATGCCTACTGGGCACGTTCCCGGGTGCTGGAGTACCTGTCTCAGGTCGCGCCCACATTACCGCCCAGCGCCCGGCCGCAACTGGGACCGGACGCCACCGGTGTCGGCTGGGTCTACCTCTATGCCTTGGTGGATCGCAGCGGTCAGCATGACATCAGTCAGCTGCGCAGCCTGCAGGACTGGTTCCTGAAATACGAGCTGCAAACCGTGCCGGGTGTTTCCGAAGTCTCGGCGCTCGGTGGCATGGTCAAGCAGTATCAAGTGAAGGTAAACCCGGAGAAACTGCGCGCCTTCGGTATTCCCCTGTCTCTTATCCAGATGGCTATCCAGCGCGGCAACCAGGAAGTGGGCGCCTCGGTGGTGGAAATGGCCGAAGCCGAGTACATGGTGCGCGCCAGCGGCTACATCCAGGGTATCGATGATCTGGCCAACATTCCGTTAGGGTTGGATGTTAACGGTACGCCGCTGTTGCTCAAGGATGTGGCGGATATCGAGTTGGGGCCGCAAATGCGCCGTGGCATCGCCGAGTTGAACGGCGAAGGTGAAGTGGTGGGCGGTATTGTGGTGATGCGTTTCGGTGAGAACGCCCAGAAAACCATTGATGGGGTCAAGGCCAAGCTGGAAAAACTCAAGGCGGGTTTGCCCGATGGCGTGGAGATCGTAACCGTTTATGATCGTTCAGGGCTGATATCTCGCGCCATTGACAGTTTGTGGAAAAGTCTGGCCGAAGAACTCGCCATTGTGGCGTTGATCTGTGTCATTTTCCTGTTTCATGTCAGGTCCTCACTGGTGGCGGTCTTCAGTCTGCCGCTAGGTATACTCACGGCTTTTACCGTGATGTATTGGCAAGGTCTCAATGCCAATATCATGTCATTAGGCGGTATAGCGATTGCGATAGGCGCCATGATTGATGGCGCGATTGTCATGATCGAAAACATGCATAAGCATATGGAACGTACGCCCTTGACGCCAGAGAACCGTTGGAAAATCGTGGCGGCGTCAGCCAGTGAAGTCGGTCCGGCGCTGTTTTTCAGTTTGCTTATTATCACTGTGAGCTTTGTACCAGTATTCACCCTGGAAGCCCAGGAGGGCCGGATGTTCAGCCCGTTGGCCTTTACCAAAACCTATGCCATGGCAGCCAGTGCGGCGCTTGCTATCACAGTGGTGCCGGTTTTGATGGGATATTTCATCAGAGGCAAGGTGGTAGCGGAAAACAAGAATCCCGTTAATCGATTACTGATTGCCGGGTACATGCCCCTGCTGAAAACCGTATTGCGTTTTCCGAAAATCACACTTGCCATTGCGGTTGTGATTTTCCTCGTTGGGATCTGGCCGGTTAACAAGATTGGTAGTGAATTCATCCCCGATCTGGATGAAGGTGATCTGATGTATATGCCCACCACTTATCCGGGGCTATCTATTGGTAAGGCCAGGGAATTGCTTCAACAGACCGACAAGCTGATCGCGACAGTGCCTGAGGTAAAAACCGTGTTTGGCAAAATCGGCCGTGCCGAGACAGCCACGGATCCCGCTCCGCTGACCATGATCGAGACCTTTATTCAGCTCAAGCCCAAAGAGGAATGGCGCGAGGGCATGACCACGGAGAAGCTCAAGAAGGAGCTGGATGCGCTAGTGAAATTCCCCGGTCTAACCAACGCTTGGGTGATGCCGATCAAGACTCGCATCGACATGCTGGCCACCGGTATCAAGACGCCGGTAGGCATCAAGGTGGCGGGCGAGGATCTGCGAGAAATTCAGAAGATTGGGCAGCGACTAGAGCAGATCCTCAAGGATGTACCCGGCACAGCCTCGGTGTATTCCGAAAGGGTGGCCGGTGGGCGTTACATCAAGGTGGATATTCAGCGTGCACAGGCGGCGCGCTATGGCCTCAATATTGCTGATGTGCAGCAGGTAATAGCCACGGCCATTGGGGGAATGAATGTGGCGCAGACCATTGAGGGGCTGGAGCGTTATCCGATCAATCTGCGCTACCCGCAGGACTATCGAGACTCGCCAGAACAGCTGGCGCTGCTGCCCATCGTTACGCCCAGCGGCCAACGCATTGCGCTCGCCGATGTGGCCAATGTCTATGTGGAGGACGGCCCGCCAGCGATCAAGAGCGAGAACGCCAGGCTGAATGGCTGGACCTTTGTAGATATCGATGGGGTGGACGTGGGCAGCTATGTACAAGCGGCCATGGCAACGGTCGAGCAGCAATTGGATTTACCGGCCGGTTACTCGGTGGCCTGGTCCGGTCAGTACGAATACATGCTGCGCGCCAAAGAGAAACTGACCTATGTGGTTCCTTTGACGCTTGCCATCATTATCATTCTGTTATACATGAATTTTCGTAACTTCACTGAAATAGCCATTATTCTGGGAACACTACCACTGGCGGTAATTGGTTCAATCTGGCTGATGTACCTGCTTGGCTATAATTTTTCTGTCGCGGTTGCGGTTGGTTTTATTGCACTGGCGGGGGTTACGGTGGAAATAGGTATCATCATGTTAACTTATCTTAACCAAGCATATCACCAATTGATAGATACCTGTCGTGAGCGTGGAGTGCAACCATTAAAAGAAGATTTGCTCGAAGCCGTGACACAGGGCGCGGGACTTCGTGTAAGACCCGTAATGATGACTACGGCCTCCACTATCGCTGGATTGCTGCCCATTATGTTCAGTTCCGGAACAGGTGCGGAAGTTGTTAGCCGGATTGCGGCGCCTATGGTGGGCGGAATGGTGAGTGCTGTGATTTTAACGTTGTTGGTATTACCCGTCGTGTATTACCTATGGCGCACCCGCTCGCTGAAAGCATAATATTGCCAAACTAAATGGGGCAGACTTGTCTGCCCCTGCCGGAGCTCTGTGGTATAAACCAATAAAGCACCAAATGCACAAATAGGTTAATGCTATTTGGTTGATCTGAATCAATCAAAACACCTAAACATTACAGTCATGTCATGTTGGAGCCGGGTTCTACCCCGTTTCCACGGACGGTTTTAAGAAGGCGGTAAACTTGTGATCTTGAGCTGCGACCTTACGTCGCCTTCTTGGGTTGTGGAACCGCTCGATGTAATTAAATACGTCAGCCCTTGCCTCATTCAGGGTTCGATAATCACGGTGATTTGTCCGTTCCCGCTTCATCATGCCGAAGAACCCTTCACAGGCTGCATTATCGGCACAGTGGCCGACCGCACTCATGCTGCATACCAATCCTTGCTGTTTCAAATAACGCTGGTAATCACCACTCGTAAACTGGCTACCTCGATCCGAGTGGAGAATGATCTTCCCATCTCCCTCTCGTTGCCACACCGCCATCTCAACTGCCCGAAGCACCATGTACCGATCCTGGCGATGATGCATCGACCAGCCCGCAATGATGTTGCTGTACAGATCCATCACTACACACAGGAATAGCTTGCCTTCCTTGGTCTTGATCTCAGTGATGTCGGTCACCCACTTGGTGTCTGGCTCCAGTGCAGAGAAGTCTCGTTTCAGATGGTTCTTCACTCCATCCGGACGAACTGAAGGGGCCTTGCGACCCCGGCCTCTGCGGCGAGGCCAGCCCTGCAAGCCAGATTTCGCCATTAGACGCGCCACACGATTGAGGCTGGCTGTTTCTCCTTCCTCCACCAGGTCATCATGCATGCGAGGGGCGCCGATGGCGCCACCGCTGTCAGCATGTATCTCGTGGATTCGTTTGAGAAGCCGCTCATTATCCTGTGCCCGGCTCGAAGGCGCCCGGCCAGACCAAGAGTAGTAGCCGCTCGGAGAGACCTTCAAGCAGCGACACATTAGCAGAACAGGGAAGTCTTGGCGGCAACGCTCAATCGCCTGATATCTCAGGACGACTCCTTTGCGAAGAACGTTGCCGCTTCGCGCAAAAAATCCCTTTCCTTCTTCACTCGTGCCAGCTCCCGTTTCAGCCGGGCCAACTCCGCGTCACGAGGGGAGCCTGAACCCTGGAAGCTTGGGGTGGAGGCATCATCCGCCTCTCTGCGCCAACGAGAGAGAAGATTGGGATTGATGCCCAGTTCAAGGGCCACTTGGCGGCAGCTCACGTCGGGGGGGGCGAGTCTGCTCTACCGCTTCACGCTTGAACTCGGGGCTGTACTTCTTTCGCTTGCTCATAAACACTCCTTGGGCACAGTGTGCCTCTTTTTAGAAGTGTCCGCAGTAACGGGGTAGAACCCCCTCTTAAACGCACCAATATAGATTCAAAATAATTTTAGATACATATCACCTCCATGAAGCCAGGAAGGAATGGCCTTCCTGGTCCCACTTCATGGAGGCTTCATGATCATTCAATGTCCGTCCTGCCGCTCTATCCGGGTCGTCGCCCTGCAGAATGGCCGCAAAGTAGGCGGTTCTGTCGGCACGGTTGCTGGTGCCGCCAGCGGCGTTGCCATGGCGACTAGCGGAGCTCGCGTCGGTGCGACCGTCGGCATGGCGTTTGGGCCTGCTGGATCAGCTATTGGCGGCATCGCTGGTGCCGTCCTTGGCGGCCTGGCCGGTGGAGTCGCCGGAGGTGAAGCCGGAGCTGCACTGGGCTCCAGGCTCGACGATACCTATCTCGACAACCTGGAATGCCTGGATTGCGAGCACAGCTTTCGCCTGGATTCCGAGTAACCCCCTGTCTTATCCCTTATCTACTCATTCTTGAAGCTCGCCTTGTGCGGGCTTCTTTATGCCGCTTTGGAGGCCTGAATGGATATTCCCACTTTCGTAAAGAACGAGCAGGGCCTGTACCACGTACAGGGCTGCGTGAAGCCCGAGGAGATTGTCAGCACCGCTGCCACCATCCTGCTTGATGAACTCACCGACCGGGAAGCACTGACCGCGCCTACTGATGTCGCTCAGTTCCTGCAGCTGGCCCTGGCCCAGGAGAAGAACGAGGTCTTCTCGGCCATCTTCCTCAACAACAAACACAAGGTGCTCACTTTCGAGACCTTGTTCAACGGCACCATCGACAGCTCTGCTGTTTACCCCCGTGTGGTGGTGCAACGCGCTCTGGAGTGCAATGCCGCTGCCGTCATCTTTGCCCACAACCATCCCTCGGGTTGCAGCGAGCCCTCTAATGCCGACCGGCAGATCACCAAACGACTCACCGATGCCCTGGCACTGATCGATGTACGGGTGCTGGACCACTTTGTGGTTTCCCGTTCCGGCTACGTCAGCCTGGCCGAGCGCGGCTGGCTCTAACCCTGCCCTTTTGGGCATTCCTTCTTTAACAGGAGATTCACCATGGCACACCTTGTCGAAAACATGGCCTATGTGGGCCGTACCCCCTGGCACGGGCTGGGCAACCAGCTGGCCAGCCAACAACCACTGGAAGTCTGGATGCGCGAAGCCGGCATGGATTGGGATATCCGTGAAACTCCGGTGCGCTTTATCAGTAGCGAGGCTGGCGCTCTCGGGCAGATTTCCTCCTTCCCGGATCAGAAGGTGTTGTTCCGCTCTGATAATCAGGAACCTCTATCCGTAGTGAGCAACCGCTTCAAGGTGGTTCAGCCCCGAGAGGTGCTGGAGTTCTACCGGGATCTCACCGAGCAGTCCGGCTTTGAGCTGGAGACTGCTGGCGTACTTAAAGGTGGCCGCAAGCTGTGGGCGCTGGCACGTACTGGGCAAACGGGATCCTTGGCAGGCAATGACAAGACCAACGGCTACGTGCTGCTGGCCACGGCCTGTGACGGCACCCTGGCCACCACGGCGCAGTTCACCAGTATCCGGGTGGTCTGCAATAACACCCTCGCGGTCGCACTGAATGGCAACACCCATGCGGTGAAGGTGCGCCACAGCACCACCTTCGATCCGCAAGCGGTGAAGAAACAGCTGGGGATTTCGGTCTCTGCCTGGGATGACTTTATGTATCGCCTGAAGGCCCTGAGCGAGCGGCGCATCACCCGCAAGACCGCCGAAAAGGTCATGCAGACCATTTTCACGGATACCGGCTATCTGCCACCGGGTATGCCGGTGAAGGCCAACGAACAGGCCATGAAGAAAGCCATGGCCTTGTATGAGGGTGCCGGTCGCGGGTCTGAGCTGGCGTCCGCCAAGAACACGGCCTACGGCCTGCTGAATGCAGTCACCGAATTCGTGGATCATGAACGCCGCGCCCGCAGCACCGACAACCGGCTGGACTCTGCCTGGTTCGGCAAGGGCGCCCAGATCAAGCAACGCGCTCTGGAGCAAACCTCCCTACTGGTCGCCTGATTCACTCTGACCGCTCACCTCTCCCTACTCTCTACTTCCTTTTAAAAGAAAACCTGGAGAACACGATGAATCTGAAATGGCTCTACCGCCTGTTGGCGGTATGGGACTGTCGCCCTATGCCTGCTGAATTGTCAGCGGTGTGGGGCGCGTTCCTGCATGAAGGCCTGATGTGCCATCCCGGCGATCCGGGTCGGGCTCGTCGCATCCTGGAGACCTGGGACAGTGGCTGCATCGAGCTGATCATCGCCACCTGTGAGTACCTGGACCCGCTCTGGCAGACGGTCTCCCACATCTGGTACGAGCCCCGTGGTCGCCCTGGCGTCTTCGAGTACGAAGTGGTCAGCGAACTGGGCGAGTGGCTGGGTGAGCAATTACTGACTCACGGCCACCTGCCCACCAATAAAGAAGCCGAGCGTTACATCGAGGCGTTGGTGAATGACTTCTTCGAGATTGGCGAGGAAGCCTCTTCCTCTTCAAGTCGCGTCGCATGACGGCACTTAGATATCAGCCTAATTCACCTTTCATTCCATACCCCTAGCCCCGGCCACTGTGCCGGGGCCTTTCTTTGTCTGGAGCATTCTCATGGCACAACCTAAAAGCACTGCACCCGGCCAGCGCCCTGCCCTGCGCCTGGTGTCCACCAAACGCATGAACCGCGAAGACTGGCTGAAGATCCGCAAGCAGGGCATCGGTGCCAGTGATGCCGCTGCGGCGGTAGGTATCAGCCCGTACCAGTCCCCACTAGAACTCTGGATGATCAAGACCGGTCGGGATGGTCTGTTACCCGCCCCTGATCCCGATGACATTCAATCCCCCCTGTACTGGGGCACGCTGCTGGAGCCGAAGGTAGCCGAGGCTTACGCCAAGATCACCGGCAACAAGGTGCGTCGCGTGAACGCCGTATTGCAGCACCCGGATGACGACAAGCCCTGGATGCTCGCCAACCTGGATTACGCTGTCGTCGGCAATGACAACGTGCAGATACTGGAGTGCAAGACCACGGGGCAATACGGCGCCAAGCTATGGGCGGACGGGGTTCCCGAGTACATCCAGTGTCAGGTGCAGCATCAGCTAGCGGTTACCGGCAAGCAGGCTGCCGATGTGGCCGTGCTGATCTGTGGGCAAGAGTTGCAGATTCACCGGATCGAGCGGGATGAAGCGCTGATTGCTCACCTGTACGAGCTGGAGCGGGAGTTCTGGCAGCTGGTGGAAGCGGACACCCCACCGGACCCGGATGGCTCCGACTCTGCCGGGCACGCCCTGCAAGCCCTCTACCCTCAGGACAAAGGGGAAACCGTGGATCTCACGGATAACCCGGCCATGGAAGGCGACTTCAATGAGCTGCTGGATCTGCGTGACACCCTGGGCCGACTGACCGAGCGAGAATCCACGCTCAAGCAACGCATCCAGCAGACCATGGGGCTAGCCAGCAAGGCCACCTTCAGCGAGGGCTGCGTGACCTGGAAGCGTAGCAAGGACTCAACCAGCCTGGACAGCAAAGCCCTTCTGCAGGATCAGCCAGACCTTCTCAAGCACTACCCCAAACACAAGGCAGGCAGTCGCCGGTTCCTGGTGCGCCCCAATCCCTAACCCAACTCAAAGCGGCATAGCTGCCGGGCCTAGCCCGGCGGTGTGTCTGTGCCTGCTATCAGGAGAATCTCATGATCAAAGGACTCGCGATTACCCCACCCGTGATCGGCCGTATCAGTATTGGTCGTGTAGTGGAGAAGAACGGCAAGCGTCTGCCGGAGAAAGACGATCAGTTCACCATTACCACCCAGATCCAGACCAAGGAGGGCTGGCTGCCTCACCCGCTTGATGAGGCCCTGCGTAAGGAAACCCAGGGCAGCAAGCTGCGCAGCATTCCCATTACCCTGCCCTTCAATGACCCGGACCTGAACCTAAGGGCCGAGTACACCTTCTTCGAGCGCAAGAGCGGCAGGCCGCTGTGCGCTGGAGATGGGGAGAACTGCCGACGTCATACTGACAAAGGCTTGGAATCCCTGCCCTGCCCGTCACCGGATTTGTGTGACTACGGCAGCCATGGGCTGTGCAAGCCCTATGGTCGACTGTACGTCCAGATCGGTGACGATGATGAACTGGGCTGCTTTGTGTTCCGGACTACTGGCTACAACAGCATCCGCACCCTCGCCGCTCGCCTGCGTTACTTCCATGCCATCAGTGGCGGCAACCTGGCCACGCTACCGCTGGAGCTCAAGCTACGGGGCAAGAGCACCACCCAGAGCCATCGGGCACCGATCTACTACGTGGATCTGACCCTGAGAGCGGATCAGGACATGAAGGACGCTGTCACCCATGCACGGGAAGAAGCGAAAGGACGCGAGACTCTGGGAATCAGCCAGGCCGAACTGGATAAGGTCGCCCAGGCGGGCCTGATGAATGCGCAGTTCGAGTATGCGGAAGATGAGGGGCTGCAGGTAGTGGAGGAGTTTTCAGGCGAGGGCTCAACTCAAGCCAGGGAATCCAGCACTCAATCCACAGCCGCGCTTAGCAATAAGCTGGCTGGCAAGCAGTCTGCCGGTTAATCAAGAAGTGCCTTCAGGCCTTCCTGGCGGCTGCGTGAAAGTTTGCGGTAACGCTTGAGCAAATCAGCTTCAGTCTCACTGCGAACTTCCGCGCCGTAAGTGCCTGCTGGGTCTGCGGCACTGTCCTCAGCAATCCCGCATATAAGGAAGTCCAGAGAAACCCCTAACGCCTGCTTCAAAGCAGGCAAATACCGAAACCCCGGGGCATCACGGCCATTCTCCCAAGCGGAGACCGTGGACTTGGTGACATCCAACTCAAAACCTAGCTGCTCCTGAGTCAGCCCCAATGCCAACCGGGCCGCTTTCAGGCGCTCGGGAAAACTCATCACGCCCACTCCACCAAATAGATGAAGCAACGCTACGGCAGAGCGATACCTGTGTCGTATCGCTGAACTTGACTCACAAAGTGTCGCATTGCGATACTTTTGCGGTACTGTGTGCCCGAACCCGTTTTCGGGCCCAAGTCACTTTGGGGGAAGTGATTCAGCACAGCCGGCTAGCCAGGACGGTTAGCTACCCCTTTATACCTCCCTAATCACTAAAAAATGAAAAGAGGTCCAACATGGAAGCAACGGATACACAGAAGCCCTGGTTCTACGAAAGCGGCGGCCAACGCAAAGGAGGGTTTTCTGAACAGGAAATGATCAGTTTGATCACCAGCGGGGAAATCACTCGCGGCGCCGTTGTATGGCGAAACGGCTTGTCCGACTGGACGAAACTTGAAACAACAGAATTAGCAGCCCACCTGGACAAGACCGCCCCCCCTCCTCTGAGCGGGGAGCACGTTAACAATACCGTCGTGTGGGTTCTGGCTTTTGCACCACTCATTGGCCTGATCTTTGAGTCCATAGTCGCTGGCATGGTCTATAACGGCAGCGAATACCGGATAGAACAAGCACTGTCGAGTGCTGAGTTCTGGTATATCACCCTGGCCCTCAACCTCGCCTTGTCATTCTGGGATGAAAAGCGCCTGGAGCAATCCGGCATTGATACCAGTAAGTTCAAAGGTATGACCTGGCTAATCCCCGTTTACCTGTACCAAAGGGCCAAGGCTCTTAAACACAATCTGGCCTACTTTATTGTCTGGCTAGCCTGCTTTGCACTGATGCTGACGGTTTAACAACCAGACATTTACCAGGCAAGTAGCCCCACCCTCATCAAGGCCTGCAATCAGCAGGCCACCCCACATCGACACCAGAAGAGAGACAACGATGAAGACCTTCTCTTTATTGCCACTTATTGCGTCCATTTTAATGGCTGGTTGCGCAGATGAACCGGAAAACACCTTTAAAAAGAGTGTCACTTCCCTTTGCACTGATCAGATCACATTGGATGACCTTCAAAACCCCGATTTCTGCGGCTGCGTATACACAGATGTTCTTTCTAATTACGCAGTAAACGAGGGAGCTCCACCAGAAGACGTTTCATCTGGTGAAGCCAAATCAAAACTTCAGCCCTACATCAATGATGCTATTGCCACATGCAGAAATGGATAAGCCGTAGCAACTTCTTTTTAGCAAACCGCCGCCAGCTTCAATCAGCTTTATCAATTACAACAAGGAGTTAACCATGAGAAAAACCGCTTTCGCTGCCGCCCTAATGGCCATCACTCTTTCCGGCTGCTCCGATCTCTCGGAGGTCATTGAGGTCGGTTCCGCTACCAGCCATACAGGCTTGGGATATGGAATGAACCCCAAGTACGTGACGATTCGAAGCCTCGTAGAAGAAGTGGAAATCCAGGAGGTCACCGTCAACCGGGGGGAATGCCGCGTCATCAAATACAACGGAAGAAGCCAACTGCCCAAGACAATCAAATTTGGAAAAACAGCCAAGATCCAAGTCAACAATGACTGCGACGTTCTTGAGGCTGAAATCGAAACCGATCAAGGGGCTGGCACCTACAGCTTCGGCGCCTAACCACCCCCAATACAGCGGCTCGACAGAGAGCCGCTGCCTACCTTTTACTCCCCCGCCAAACGATCCCTTTCTTCAATTCTCTCCAAAATCCAGGATTCCACCTCGTCAGACACCCATCCAGAGGCTCGACCGCCCAACTGCACCGGCTTGGGGAAGGCGCCCTCACTGGCCAACTTGTAGATATACGAACGGCCCAACCCGGTGGTGTCCATGACTTCCTTCAAACGCATGATCTTCATGAGACTCTCCTTCAACTCATGAGATAGCGCTCGCCTGTATTTTTTTACTCACTCCTATCTCCGGCTGGTACCGAA
>Ga0310345_10001979_pt1 | contig 21439 bp, 22 predicted proteins | sample HC15DNA20500_MG_FD_204667 | JGI IMG/M metagenome (GOLD analysis project Ga0310345, IMG submission 204667) | Marine microbial communities from station ALOHA, North Pacific Subtropical Gyre - HC15-DNA-20-500_MG | ecosystem: Environmental > Aquatic > Marine > Oceanic | place: Pacific Ocean: North...
ACCTGCTGGCCACGTTCGACAGTCTCGCCCACTCCGCAGCCTCCGTCCGCAGTGGCTCTGAGGAGAGCACGAACACCAAGATCGCCGGCCCTTTGGGGCTTTCGATCAGCGCGACATCTGCTTTCCAGATTACACTAAAAAACGAGGGAAGTGTGTCCCTGGGACAGTTCGCCGACTGGGACGCAATCATACACGTCCAAAAGGCCCCTGACCTGGGCATCGCATACCTGAATGTAGCCTCGTCCACGGCCGAGATCGTGGGCCCGGGGATCCTCGATCCGGACGAAGAGATGGTCATCCTGGCGAACCCATCCCCATCGATTGTCGAGAACACTTACGATCGGGCGATCTTCGTCACGCCCAACCGCATTGCGATAAAGGTGCTCTTCGAGGTAGTCCCGTAGCGGTCACAAGTCCCTTCTGCCTTCGGAGGAAGGCGGCCTCGCAGCGGGGGTAGTATAAGATGATGCGGAACCCCCAACGACGATGGCCTGTGGACGGGTAAATAACTGGTCAATCACCTGGAGACTGACACATGGAAGAGCATCACGACCGCGCGCTAAGTATCCTCGCAGAGCTCGGATCTCGTCCCGCAGCCCCATTCTTCGAGGACGGACCGGCAGGGTACATCACGGAGATCCTGGCCCGGCTGGACGTACCCACTCGACGCGACAGCTACGGGAACATAGTCGCCCACTACAGCGGGAACACCAGTGGTTCTCAGCCGCCCGTCGCCTTCGTGGCACACATGGACCACCCCGGCTTCGAGCTAGTCTCGCGAGACGACGATGGCGCGTTCACGGCTCGCGCACTTGGCGGTGTCCCGGCGGCCTCGCTCAGGGCGCCGACTCCGGCGCTCGTGCTCGCCGCCGACGGCAGTCGAGTGCCCGCTGAGCTCGTGCCCATCTCCAGCCCCATCCAGGAGCAGGTGGCCGAGCGTCTAGTGACCGTCCGCGTGGATCCCGGTTCTTCGTTCGAGCTGCCTGCGCCCGTAGTCTTCGACTTGCCGGAGTTCGAGTTGAACGGCGACACGATCCGGATGAGGGCCCTGGACGACCTTGCCGGATGCGCGAGCATCCTGGCGGCCCTAGAGCGGCTCGTCGCCAACGAGCCCGTTGCCAGCGTGTACGCCGTGTTCACGCGAGCCGAGGAGATCGGCCTCATCGGGGCCCGCCTTGTCGCCGAGGCCGGCACACTACCCGAGGAGACGCTGGTAGTATCGGTCGAGTCCAGCGCGGTGATTCCGGGCGTGACCCAGGGCAAAGGGCCGGTCATTCGGACGGGGGACGCTGCGCGCACCTTCGACGCCGACGCGGAGTTACTGCTCATCGCCGCAAGGGAGTCGATCAGGGAACGTGAGCAAGGATTCTCATGCCAGCGCCAGCTCATGAGCGGCGGCACCTGCGAGGCGACCGCCTTTGGCGCTTTCGGCTACAGCGTAACCGGCGTCGCGTTCCCCCTGGGGAACTATCACAACGCCACGACCAGCATCCCGGACCCCGACGGCGGCGTGGGTGCCGAGTACATCAACCTCTCAGACTATCTGGGAGGGGTAGACCTGATAGCGGAGGCGGCCACATCGGTCGCCGGTCGTGACCGGCGCCAGCCCCGGTGGGCCTCTCATGCCATCCCGGACGACATGCGCCAGCGCCTGCAGGACACGCTGCCGGCACCGTAGGAGACGCCATGAAATACGGCCTGTTCGTCCTGCTGTTCGTAACCTCGATCGCTCTGTTCTTCGTCGGACTTTTCATGGCGATCGCTCCCATGGTGCTGGCCGGCGCCATCATGTTGGCAGCCCTCTTCGTGACACGCCGGTCCTTCATCCCAATCCAGGAAGAAAAGGACTCGTAGCCCGTCGCCTAGGATCGTGCGCTTCGCGCATGGGTCAAGGCATTTGCAGGCGGCGATGCTACCTCATCAGCTTGACCGATAGCTGCCAGTAGCAACGGTCGCGGCCCCACAAGCTCTACGGGGATTACGCTAGGTACCGGGAGCACCGTCCAACCGCCTTACTCGGGAGAGGGATATTTCGCTGTTTGGACCAGTCTCTATCCCAAAGAGCCAGGGTCTTGATGCGTAGTCTCTTTTTGTGGCACATGGGGCAACTCTCAGGCGGCATCTGAAGCTCAGTACCCATAACGACAAAGTAGTTGAGTACAGGAGCGCGCGTCACACGCATCCAACGAGGCAACTGTTTCTAGAAAGCCAACCCGTACCGGACATCGACTAGTGCAAGGGCAGGTTTGAAACCTGCCCTTACGGGCGGGTCAGGGTCAAACCAGCACCACCGCAAATCACCATTCCATCCGTGGCAGCGGTGGCAGAGACTACGGCTCGCTTCGGTCCCAGCCGTCGACGACCCAGTAGCCCACCTTGGGTACCTCGACCACCGTGCTCAGACCCTGGGCGCGCTTCAGCCGCTGGATGTTGTACAGGTGCGTAGTCTCCTCGAAGTAGATGTGGCGCATCGTCCACTCCAGTGTCACAATCGATGTGCCCGGCTCATCGGTGGGCGTCACGCCCGATGGGTGCGCCTTCGCCATCAGGTCCGGCCCGGCGCTCTGGGCCCGGCGTATCGTGTGGCTCCGCAGGTACCCGACGCTTCGGTCCGCCAACACCCGCTGCGCCAGTTCGATCCCTTCGCTCAGCGCTTCAAGGATCGTGGGGAGCTCCCAGTAGCGACCTTCGTCCATGCGGCGGTCATCGTCCGAGTTCGCGATCCCCTGGACATCGTCGACGCCGTGGCCTCCTTCGGGGAACAGCTGGTCGCCCCAACGCAGGAGAAGCCACCGGTAGATCAACGAAGACATGTGGCTCGCCTGCCGCCGTATGCTCCACTTGCTCCACTCCCACTGCTCTGACTCCCAGTCCAGCTGCTGGTCGGACAGTCCCGCCACCTCGCAGGAGATCAAGTCGTACAGGGTCTGATATGCAGGAAAGAGGACGCCTCCTGGAGAGTCGTCCGAGACCGTTTGCTGCGTCATGGGTTACCTCCTTGGGTCGTCCGCGTCTCGCTCATCACAAGGCCGGCCCGTCTCACGTTGGTGTCTGGTCAAGGACGTCCCGCAGATGGGTGAGAGAGATGTTTCCACCGCTTGCGACCAGCACCACCTTCTTGCCCCTGAGTCGCTCCTTGATTTTCACTGCTGCCGCCAGCGACGCCGCGCCGGCATGCTCCATCAGGTTGTGCGTCTTCTCCAGGTGCAGCACGACGGCCTGGTCCATGCCGTCCTCACTGACGAGCACGAAGTCGTCCAGCAGCTGGCCCAGGATATCCTGGGCCAGCTCGTACCCCATGCGGGTGGCCAGCCCTTCTGCCGACGTCTCCATGGGCGCCTCCACGATGCGACCCTCCTTCCAGGACCTGTACGCCGCGGGTGCCTTCTCGGCCTGCACGCCGATGACCTGAATGCTCGGATTCACTGCTTTCGAGACAATGCACGCACCGCACGCACCGCTGCCTCCGCCGACCGGGACGATGATCACGTCCACGTCTGGCAACTCCTCCACAATCTCCAGGCTATAGGTAGCGACGCCGGCGATCAGCATCGGTTCGTTGGCCGCGTCAATGTACCGGTAGCCCTCTTTTTTGCCGAGTCGTTCCGCGTGCTTCCGGGAGTCTTCGTAGGCGTGCCCATGGAAAAGGACCTGGGCGCCCAGGCCCCGTATTGCATCTACCTTACCCGGATTGGCGCCCTCCGGGACGGCGATGATCGCCTTCGCGCCAAAGAGGCTGCCGGCATAGGCGATGGACTGGCCGTGGTTGCCTGTCGATGCCGATATCACGCCCCGGCTCTTGTCTTCGTCGGACATCTGAGACAGTAGGTTCACGCCCCCACGTACCTTGAAAGCACCGAGGCGCTGGTGGTTCTCGTGCTTGACGTAGACCTCAGCCTCTAGCAGCTCGTCCAGCGACAGATAGCGGTGCAGCGGCGTGCGCACCACATATGGGGCTATTCGTCGCCTCGCCTCGTAGACATCTTGAAGGGTGGGACGTTCGGTCATTAGCTCGCTCTCTACATCGGTGATCGTGGCGAAGTCCAGGGTACGCCATTCGGGGTCCATACGGAAGTCGCCTCCCTTGGCCTTTCGGCGGCGACCCTGGTACGATTCCGGCATCGATCGTGAGCTTCGTGCCGTTTCTGGAGGCAGTCTGCACATCTCACAAGGGAACGGTCTGTGGGTCACCGCCATGCGCCGGGAGCGAGACAGCAAAGGTTTCTGATTGAACATCTTTTTTGACATGGACTACACGATACTATCGCAGGACAATAGCCTGAGGCCCGGCACGCGAGAAGTGTTCCGGAAACTGGTCGACGATGGCCACCAGGTGTACGTGTGGCGGAGGTAGAACAGCACGGCCTTCAAGAGTACGTGAAGGGCGTGTTTCAAAAGCCCCTCCAACAGTTCGAGGAGGGACTGCAAACCTTTGGCGTTAACGTCAATCCGGACTTTGTCATTGACGACTACCCTGAGATCGTCAGCGCCTTCGGTGGCATTCTGATACGCCCCTACCTATTCCGCGCCCCGCACGACAAGGAGATGAAGAAAGTGTACAGCATCGTCACCGAGTATTCGCTGGGGGGTTCGTCAGAGGACTCCTCGTTTCGTCTTCGCAGCGACGGCTCCGGCCCGAAGGACGAGTAGACGGCATGCCGATACGACTGCTGGCCCCCGAGGTCTCGTCCAAGATCGCCGCCGGCGAGGTCGTGGAGCGTCCCGCATCTGTGGTGAAGGAGCTGGTCGAAAACTCTCTGGACGCAGGCGCCACGGAGATTTTGGTCGAGATCAAGGCCGGCGGCGCAGAGTACATACGCATTGCCGACAACGGCTGCGGGATCACCGCCGACGAGGTCGAGAGCGCCTTCCAACGATTCTCGACGAGCAAGCTCGCGGATGCCGACGACCTGGAGTCCATAAGCACGCTCGGCTTCCGCGGCGAAGCCATTCCCAGCATCGCGGCCGTCTCCAGGGTATCCCTGGTGACGCGCACGCCGGACGCGGAATCCGGCGTCGGGCTCGAGGTCGATGAGGGGAGCGCGCTATCGAAGGAGTCCCACGCAGCCTCGCCGGGTACCGCCGTGACGGTCCGCCAGCTGTTCAAGAACTTCCCGGCAAGGCGCAAGTTCCTGCGCACAACCGCCACCGAGACATCGAGGGTCCAGTCGCTCATCACCCGCTACGCTCTGGCCTACCCGTCGGTCAGGTTTCAGCTCAGCACCGAGCGATCCGAGGTCTTCTCAAGTCCCGGCTCGGGCGACCTGCGCGAGGTCATCTCCGCCGCTTATGGCCTCGAGACCGCACAGGCGATGCTGGAGCTGTCCACGGAATCGCTCGGAGAAGAGGACAACAATCTGTCGGTGTCGGGTATGGTCGGCCCCTCGTCGGTCGACCGGGCGAATCGGAGCTACATGAGCTTCTTTGTCAACGGCCGATGGGTGCAGAACCGGGCTCTGGGCTACGCCGTAGACCAGGCATACCGCGGATTCCTCATGGAGCGGCGATTCCCGGTGGCAGTGGTCAACGTACACGTGTCCACGCGAGACGTCGACGTAAACGTCCACCCGGCAAAGGCCGAGGTCCGCTTTCGGCAGGAGAACCGCGTGTTTGGGGCAGTGCAGAAGACGGTGCGACGTACGCTGACCGACCACTCCCCGGTCCCCGAGATGAGGCACTTGGCCACACCCCGGGCGCACCCAACGACAGGGCCCGCAAACGCCCCGTTCTGGCCCACCGCACCCTTCGCCACGTCTTCGCCGGCACCGATGCCTCACACTGACTCAGCCGAGACTCTCCCGGACCAGACGCCGTACATCAATCCACCGGTCCCCAAGCAGGCGCTGCCGGTGCTCCGCGTGCTCGGGCAGGTCCAGTACACATACATCGCCGCCGAAGGACCCGACGGGATGTACCTGATCGACCAACACGCTGCGCACGAACGCATCGTCTTCGAAAAAGTCAGGGCGGATGCCCAATCACGCACGTTCGAGGCACAAAGCCTTCTGGAGCCTGTGAGCGTCGAGCTTAACCACAGGCAAGAGCAGCTCTTCGGGGCCCACCAGGAGTTGATCGCGCAGGTAGGCTTCGGCGTCGAGCCCTTTGGGCCGCAGACCTACCTTGTCCGCAGCGTCCCGGCGCAGGTTTCCGAGGGCGAGCCCGGTCAGATCTTCCGGGACATCCTCGACTCGATGGACGAGGGCGCGGGCTTCGAGGCGTGGGAGGAGCGGGCGGCGTACTCCATCGCGTGCCACGGTGCCATCCGGGCGGGCAAGAGCCTTTCGCGGGAGGAGATGTCGGAACTCGCAAGGGCGCTGGAGGAGTGCGACCAGCCCAACACCTGTCCCCACGGGCGTCCTACCATGATCCACCTCAGCTCAAGCCACCTGGAGCGGGAGTTCGGACGCCGTTAGGCGGTGGTCCCATCGTCTGGGCTGGCCCACTCACCCTGCTTACCCTCAGCGGTGCGGGGTGCTCGTCGAACCGTGCGGATTGAGGACGCGAACAGCTTGAGATGAACGTAGGGGCAGGTTTGAAACCAACCCCTGCACTGCGAGGTGAGCTTTGGACAGGGTGCGATTGGCCATCGTCGGCTGCGGATATATCTCGGTGCTGAACGCGCCAGGCTACCTCCAGCACCCCCGTTGTGAGGTTGCCGCGCTGTGCGACCCGATTCGGGAGCGGGCCGAGGGCCGCGCTATGGAGTGGGGCATCGATCCCATGATATACACTCGATACGAGGACGTGCTCGACGACCCCGAGATAGACGCCATAGAGATCCTGACACCCACGCACATGCACGCCCGGCAGAGTATCGACGCCCTGGACGCCGGCAAACACGTCTCGTGTCAGAAGCCCGTCGCCGTCAGCGTCGCCGAGACGTAGGAGATCATCGCGGCGGTGAGCCGCGCGAGCACGAAATTCCGAGTCACCGAAAACTTCTTGTTCTATCCGCCGCTCGTGAAGGCCAAGGAGCTTCTCGACAGTGGCGTAATAGGCGAGCCCTCCATGGTCCGAATCCGCACTGTGTGAGGTGTTCGCCAGGAGGGCGCACCCAGCAGAATGCCCCCTGACGCTCTCGCGTGGCGACAAGACCCGAACGCCAACCCGGGTGGGCTCCTCTACGACGATGGCTGGCACAAGTTCGCCACGGCCATGTGGTGGCTCGGAGAGGTCGACGCTGTCTACGCTATGGTGACCAGGTCCGACAGCTCCTGGCTGGAGATGCCCAGCGCCGTAATGTGGAGGTTTCGACAGAGAGACTGCCTCGCGACCTTCGACTTCGCCAACGCTGATGAGCTGCCCATCAGGAGCTCGCTGGCGGCCGCGGACGAGTTCTTCGAGATACAGGGCTCCAAAGGTGCGATATGGGTGACCCGGTGCACCGGCGAGCTGTTGGCCATGCCTCCGGTCATGCTGCTGAAAGGGACGGATACCACGTCCTTCCAGACACAAATGGACTGGCTATCGAGCTTCCACTGGGCCGCCGTGGACTTCAACGACTGCATCGTCACCGACCGGCAGCCCGACATGGACATCCATTTCTCGAAGAGGGCACTCCAGGCGACTCTCGCGGTCTATGCGTCGTCCGAGGCAAAGCGCGAGATCGACCCCGGTACCATCAAGTAAACAGCCTCATCGCCTCGGCCTCACACTCCCTCTTCTGGGACTCATCAAGAGGCTCATATGCTGAGGCGAGTTCCACGTTCTGTCTGACCCTGGACGGAAATCTCACTCCGGGTATCGCCACAGATACGTCGGGATTGGACAAGACATACCTCAACAGCGCCGCGGGCGTCAGGGTGGTCTCATCGTCTGACGCCTCCATGCGGTTCCTGAGGCTGCTCATTCTGCCCGAGCCGCCCAGGGGTCTCATCACAATAGTCCCGACGTCGCGTTGCTTCGCCTGAGCTATCAGCGGCTCGGTGTCTCGATAGAACGCGGAATACTCAAGCATGACCGTGTCGAACTCCCCACAGTTGATGGCCTTCTCCAGCATCTTCAGGCTGTGGGAAGAGATGCCGATGTGGTCGATCAGGCGCCGCTCCCTAGCTATCTTCAAACCCACCAGCGCGCCTTGTTTCTGCATCACCTGTTCCCAGTCTTTTTCGGTCGAAACGTCATCTAGTTGGTACAGGTCTATCCGGTCTATGCCGAGAAGCTGCAGGCTCCTGTCGACGTCATACTGGCTGCCGTCCCTGGTCCGGTTGATCGTCTTCGTCGCAAGGTGGAATCTCTTGACCTCACCTCGTCGAATCACCTGGCCTATGAGGAACTCGCTGCCCTCGTAGATTCTGGCGGTATCGACGAAGTTGATGCCCAGGTCCGAGGCCTGCTGTAGCGTCTCTTCGCCCTCTTCCGACTGAGGCGTGTCCATCGCACCGATGCCGAGCTCGGTGACCATGAGGTTGGTTCTTCCCATCCTACGTTTCTGGAGCTCTGCGATGTCCTTCAGCCTTCCCCATCAATCGGAAACAAGATCCAATGAGCCCCGTCCGCGGGCCGGAGGTGCACTCTAGCCGAAAGGCCATCGCCACTTCTTACCATTACCGGCCGGCCCCGCCGCCTGAACCTCCGGCTCCGGATCGGTAGACGGACTGGGTATCGGCCGCCTACTAAGCTCTTCGAGCTGATCGACCATGCGATCCAAACGGTACAGTTCTACGAGCTTCCTGCAGTAACCACAGGGCGGAACGTTATACGCCTCCAGGCTCCCTCGCTCGGCTTCTGTCCTGGTCAGTAACATCACAGGTGTGGTCACCAAGCCAGGATCTCCGGAGACTTGCTCCAGGACCTCCCATCCATCCCCGTCAGCTTCAGGTCCAGGAGGATCAGGTCAGGACAGAACGAACTCTCATGCTCTCCCTCCTTGCGAAGGTGGGCCAAAGCCGTTTCGCCGTCCTCGGCCACCGTGGTGTTCGTCGGGCCGCTGGCGCTCCTGAGAGTTTCCTCCGTCACCCCCACGTCCGCAGGATCGTCTTCCACCAGCAGTACCTCGATCGGTTTCGTATCTGACCCCACCGTCATGTCGGCCACCTCCTCTTGGTGATCTGGCGGGGTGCCGAACGACCCTTCGACCATCTCTCTGACCCCCTTCTTGGCCGGGACAGGGGGAGAAACTTCGTCTGAGAACCCTCTTTGCCTGGCTCAGTGCAGGTTCTCGGGCTCCCGGCCCCGATCTATCGGGGCACGCCGCATATCTCTTCGGCCTCTCGTGTCTGTCCCAAACCCTGGGCCACAGCCTCGCTGATATCGTGAAGCTTGCTAATTTACCAGGCGGCCCCGGGGGGCGCATCCTCGGCATCGAGCCTCAGCCGGACCGTGGGCTCTCTCTGAAGCTCCGCTCTGATCCTATCGACCGATTGCGCTCCGCCTGGGGTTCTTCTCTCAGTTCTCCCAAACATTCATACTCGACCAGCGGCTGATGGTCATGAAGATCGTGGGGTTGAACGCGTCGACGACCGACCGGAGATGAAGCCCGGCCACAGAGTCGCCGCAGCCCGGAGCTCGCGCAGCAGTATCGTCACCTGTCGCTGTTCACCCGGTGTCACTTCGCGCTCAACCAGCAGCGTCACGGCCTTAGCACTCTCCTGGCCCCATAGGCAGAGCTTGGTGAGTACCCTCAGGCCAGACCGAGCATAATAAGCGTATGTTGCTTTGTCAACAGTGTGCGAAATATCACAACTTGTTTCGTAGCTGATCAAGAACGCGTGATGCATATAGCAGATGTTGTGAGATTATTCACAAACCTAATCGTAACCAGTTTTCATGAAAGCTAAAACCCGGTCGTCCATGTCGACACATCCGTGCAAAGTCGATGTGGACTCTCGCGCACCGGCTGTTCCTCATTGATGAGAGCGTTTTGCCGCACATCTCGTCCGAAGGAGGATCGACCGCCAGCGCGAACGCAGCGGCTTGGCACTGGGCCAGAGGCTTCCTTGCAAACCCAGTAGTCCGATGTTAGACTCCGTCGAACGCGAGCTGCAGGCTACACTGGAGCACTATTCTTTGACCCCTTCCGTGCGCAAGAACGGCATCTTCTACGGCTGGATCGTCCTGGGCGCCTGCTTCTTCACGCTATTCGTGTCCACAGGCGTCAGGAACGGACTCGGCGTGTTCGTCGTGCCCATGAGCGACGAGCTCGAGTGGACCCGCACATCCTTGTCCGTGGCGATATCTATAGGGATGCTCGTTAACGGCATCAGCCAGCCCTTCCTGGGACGGATTTTCGACCGGTTTGGGGGCCGCGCCGTCATCTCTGCCAGTCTCTCGATCCTGGGCGTCTGCACGCTGCTCCTCAACTACACCCACAGCCTCTGGTACTTCATCCTAATCTTCAGCATCGTCATGTCGATCGCCACCGGCGGGGCGTCGATGGTTACAATCCACTCTCTGCTGGCCAGGTGGTTCTGGCATAAGAGGGGGATGGCGCTTAGTCTCGGCACGGCGGGCGGATCGGCCGGCGCGTTGGTGCTTGTGCCCTTCACCAACTACCTCATTCTGGCGGCCGGGTGGCGCGTCACCTGGACCCTGCTTGGGGGAATGATCCTGCTGCTGGCGTTGCCGCTGGCCTTCCTTGTCATCAAGGACGACCCGTCCGACATGGGCGAGACGCCGGATGGCGAACCTAAGCCGGTACCAGGACGCAAAGCAACGAAGCCCGGCCACCAACGTAACGGACCCCTGGAGGCGGAAAGCTGGCGAGACTCTTACCGGACTCCCCCCATCTGGCAGATGTCCAGCGCGTACTTCGTGTGCGGGATGACCACCGCCATCATCTCGGTCCACTATGTGCCGTTCGCCATCGATCGCGGTCTATCGTCCAGTACTGCCGCACTGGCCTTTGGGCTGATGAGCGGCCTCAACGTCCTTGGCGTGATCTGTGCAGGGGCGATCTCCGATCGGTTGGGGCGAAAGTATCTGTTGGGGACGCTCTATGCGGTGCGTGGCCTCGCCTACGCCATGCTGATCCTAGCACCCGCGTCTCTCGGCATCTGGGTATTTGCGATCATCGCGGGTTTTTCCTGGGTAGCAACCGCTCCACTGACGTCATCTCTAACCGCCGACATCTACGGACTCAAAAATATTGGCACTCTGAACGGCATGTCGACCTTCGCCCATCAGATCGGTGGGGCGCTAAGTGTCCTCATGGGAGGCGTGCTGTACGACTGGCTCGGCGCATACGACGTGCCGTTCGCCATTGCCGGCGTCACGTTGGCAGGTGCTAGTGTGGCTGCGTTCAGCATCAAAGAGAGAAAGTACTCTGTCAGGTACCAGGTTGCCGAAGCACCACAGGCGCCACTCCCACACGCTGGCTAGCCGTCCGGGGCGCGCCCCTGGACGATCCACGTCGCGGGAGTCCTCCTCAACTTGGACGCGTGGCTAGCCGACATCTATGGGAATGCCTCTCTCGACTCCAGCCCATCACTCCGAGCCGGCGGACCCGGAGCTGCTCGAGTGGATCATCCATCAGGCCGACGCGCTGCTGGCTGTGGGACCGGTCGTCATGGTCGTCGCGCTCGGACTGGTTATCGTCGCCATACCGGTGGCCGTGATGACCATCTATCTGGTGCAACGGCTTCGCCAAAACCAGGAGTAACACGAGTGTATAACCCGCGGCTGGGTCGAATGGGAGAGCGAGGGGTTCCCATTCTGGTCGATTATGCACCATATGCAGACCTAGTGGGACTTTCGCCACCTGCCCAATATCCTCTTCGTACATTACAACGATCGTCTCGGAGACTTCAACGGCGAGATACGTCGCGTCGAGGACTTCCTCGGCATCACGGTCTCCGTGACGACCCTGCACTCGACCACGAACGCGTCCGCCTTCACCACCATGATTCTAATGGAGCTCCTGAGGTCGCGGAAGCTCAGCGCGGTCAGCGTCGACGAGATCTGTAGACATGTCTGGCCAGAGCTAAGCCTGGACAGCGTCGTCGTCATCGGGACCGCACGCCGCAGACGGCTCTATGCGTTGCGTTGTGTGTCGTTGGCTTTCGCACCGACATGATTATCTGGATTTCCCATCATTCCAGAGAACCGTTTGTTTGATTGAAGAGATATGCCAGGACGAAGGTTCGTTTACCAGGCTGAATCGATAGATTGCATGCGTATCGAAACGCTCTTCGTCTCTCTTCCCGAAGATGACTGCGGGTGCAACACAGGAGGTATGCTCGCCATCTATCCGGATATCCAGGTTGCTCAGGATCTGCTGAGTATCAAGCTCCTGGAGAGCCGTTTTTCGAAGTGAAACATACTGTTCTCTTGAGGGCGTCTCACGGGTTCCACGTAGATCCGTGTAATCCAGGTCGATTAGCTCAGCTAGCACGTCCTTGAGCCCCTCCCAATCCTTTAGATCGAAGCTTCGGGCAAAACGGCTGATCACGCCGGCTATGTCGTCCATCTCAGCTCAGTCGTTGACGTCTGGAGGCGCTTATGGAGGCCATCTTTCCACCACCGGAAAACGGCTAGCTCGCCCCGCTGACTCCCTACCGTCACTCCGACCGTCCCCCAGACCTACGATTCCACTCCGCCTAGCCCAATATATCGTTGATGAACCTGAGCGCCCGCCTTCCCTCTTCCTCGAAGCCGTGGTACGAGTGCTCGCGTCCCCAGCTGATGGCTCCAACGGAATACTGCGTACGCGCAACGAGTAGCTGCTGCTCTTCTTTCGGGGTCAAGGACCATCCGTAGCCATCGAAGAATGCCTCCAGGAGCTCGGGCCTGTCTATCCACTCCCAGTTCGGACACCGGCTGAATTCGGCAACCCGCACATCCCAATAGGCGAACTCGAAATCGATGACGCCGGACCAGGCGCCGTCCGAGATTACCAGGCAATTCGCAGGGCCGTAGTCACGATGGCGTGGTACCAGCTGCTCTCCGGCAAACGCAGTCGCCAGCCCCTGGACGGCCCGTACGACGGCTAGTTCGTCCTCACTGAGGTAGCCGGCGCGAGCTCCTTCATCCGCCTGGCGGTCGAGTTCTGCCGAGACGTACTCCGTCGCGTCTCCAACGGGTTCTCCGACGCACGATCCATCGCGCCTACAAGGGCCTAAGCAATCCCCTCGAGCGAGACTGTACAGCCCAGCCAAGGCTCGGCCTGCAGCATGCCATGCCGCCTCCTCCAGGTCGTCCGAGAGAAGCGCGTCATCCATGACCTCTCCCGGAAGCTCGCCGATGCACAAGGCCAGAGGCTCGCCGTCGTGCACCGCGAGCAGTCGAGGAGCATGTACGCCGAAGGCCGGCGCCCACTGTTCGTAGCCATGGACCTCTCTCTCCCAGGAAGACCTCTGGCCATGGACCTTGAGGTAGCAGTCGCCCGACGGACTCCGAGGCCGATAGACCGAAGATCGGTCGTGGGACCGCTGGTCACCGGCATCGACCTCACAAGGGTCAACGACGGAGGAGCACTATTTCAATAGATTCTTCATCTGGCCGTCTTCCATGGCCAGCCCCTGTTCTCGTCTCCGGTTATGACAATCGTGGCGGGTCGACCACTATCGCAGAATCGCGGAGATGTTGCCGCCGTCCTCCGTGCTGCATGCGCCACGTACGATCGGAGCGACTTCGACCAGAGACAGAGTCTTCACCGGCACCGCTCCAGTCGCGAAGACGCCCTTCCGTCCCTGCTCCAGACGTCGCTCCACCTTCGTCACGGCGTCGATCATCCGCTGGTACGCGTCATGCGCGGTCTTGCCGTAGGTGAAGATACCGTGCTTCAGCGCTATCAGGGCGTCGACGTCCTTATTTGACTCGAAGACTTCTACCGTCTTCTTGGCCAGGTCGAAGCCTGGCTTGATGTAGGGCACCAGCCCGGCGCGATCGCCGAACACCTCTCGGCACAGCTCTTCGCCGTTGGGCTGGTTGGTCAGGTTCAAGATAGCGGTGGAGTGGGTGTGATCGACGAACTTGTGAGGAAGGAACGCGTACAGCAGCGTCTCTATCGAAGGGGCCGGTGCCTTCCTGTAGAGCAGGTTGCCACGCTCGAAGTTGATCATGTCCTCGTCGCTCGGCGCATTCAGGTCGCGCTGCTTGAGGGGAGGACCAAGAGGACGGTAGGCAGACTCTCGGGCTCGATGCCGGCCATGTCACAGCCGCTGCCCTTGACGCACAGCACGTCGCCGTCTTCGCCAGACAGGTTCTTCATCCTCAGCTTGACCGAGGTGTTCCCACCACCGTGCAGCACAAGTCTAGGGTCTCGTCCCAGCGAGCGTGTGGTGTAGACGCGCAGCGCCATATCGGCGTTCACGCCTCTCCCAACGTACTCCGCCGCCAGTCGCTCTGCATCCACTTCGGACCAACGGCTATCCATGTCTTCGTGCTACCTCAGGCTACTTCCCGCCGGCCGGCACCCGACTCCCTCATCTCTTCGAATACCTCAGGACAGGCAAAGCACTCGCCCCAAGGGAGATTGGACTTAGTCTTTGTCCGCGATACGGCCGGTCGCCATCAGCCACATACGAGCGATCTCAGTCCCTATGAACTTGAAGGTCTTTCGTAGTGTACGGTGGAGTTTACCCAGGTCGTCGCCGTCAAGCACATCGTAAAACCAGGTGCAGAAGGAGCCGTGGTCGGCCTGTATGTCCTGAATGACCAACGCACTTGAAATGCACTCCTCTATCTTCCTGCGGTTACGAATGACCGAGGCATCTTCCGTCAGACGCTCGACGTCGTGAGGACCCATATCCGCCACCCTGTCGATGCGCCAGCCGTGAAACGTCTTCCTGAACGCGTTCCTGCGAGCGAGGACCATGCGAAACGTGAGCCCGGGCTGGAGGACCTAAAAGTTCATGATCTCGAACAGGTCGACGGCGGCCCTCTCCGGAACTTCGCGGAGTTCACTCTAGCTCGTCTGATCGCCCACCACAGGCCCTTCGCCGTGGGATCTTCTCCGCTGGTCGTATGGGGTCTGGACGTCCGTCCCCGATGTGACGCGACAGTATGATACCATCCTGATGCCAAGAGCCACCAAGGAGCTGAGATGTGTGCAGGAGCATCACGACGTTACGTCGCCCGGAGCGGACGGCTACCGGCACGGCCACGCCTACCACGGGTCGCACCCGTTCTTCATGTGGAACAACGCGGCGATCCCCAGGCGGTACCTGAGTAAGGTGTACTTCGCGGGGGTGAAGGAGCCCGAGGTCGCCGAACGGTGCGGGTTCGAGGCCTTCGAGACCGTGGAGAGTGCCATCGAGGCCGCCGAGGCAGAGCTTGGAGGGACCCCCAGCATCGCGCTGTTGCAGCGCCCCCCCTGGTTCATCCCGAGGGTGTCGGGTGGTTAGCTATCACGCCGGCGTGGAGCCCCCAACCTAGCCTTCCCCCACCGGGGAAGGGACAGGGACCTCTTCCCCTCGCAGGGGGAGATTCAGAGGGGGTACCCCCGAAAAAGGTCTGCATAGCGAGTGATCGGAACCTCTGGGACTAAAAGAATGAAAATCACAGACATCGTTACATTCCACTGCTCCGACGGGCGCCGCAACACCATCTTCCTCCAGATGCACACCGATGAAGGAGTAGCGGGCGTGGGCGAGCCTTACACCATCGGCCCTGACGAAGGGGTTCTGGCCCTGGTAGAGTCCATCAAGCCCTGGTTCGTCGGACAGGACCCATCCCGCATTGAGTGGCTCCTCAGGCGGGCCCGCAACACCATGCGCTTTCCCCTGGGGGCTGTGGCCTGGTCGGCGCTGTCCGGCATCGACCACTGCCTCTGGGACATCGCGGGCAAGACGGCCGGCGTACCCACATACATGCTCCTGGGCGGCAAGTCTCGGGACCGGGTCAGAGTCTACCACAGTGTTGGCGGGACGACGCCCGAGGAGCTCGGGGAGTCCGCCATGGCACTCAAGGAGGAAGGATATAGCGCCTTCAAGACCAGCCCCTATCCGCAAAACTGGCGTGAGATGCCGTGGAACCTGGTAGTCCGCGAGTCGGCTGCGCGCCTGGAGGCGCTGCGCGCCGCCGTGGGCGAGGATGCGGACATTGCCATCGACATCCACACCACCCTGATGGAGGCGGCCCGCGCGCGGCAACTCACGGATGCCGTCTCGCCTTATCGTCTCATGTTCGTCGAGGAGGCCGTCCGGCCGGAGAACATCGCTACCATGGCCAGGGTCCGCGCTCAGGTCAGGGTCCCCCTTGCCACCGGGGAGAACCTGTTCGGTCTCAGCCAGTTCACTAACCTCATAGAGTCCGAGGCCGTCGACATCATCCAGCCAGACCTGTGTGTCTGCGGCGGCCTTCTGGAGGCCAAGAAGATAGCGGCGGTAGCCGAGGCCAACTACGTGACCATCGCGCCACACAACCCGCTCGGACTGTTATCCACGGCGGCCTGCGTCCAGCTGGCGGCCTGCACTCCGAATTTTATCATCCTCGAGTACCACGGGGACCACGCACGTCTTAAGGCTCAGTTCGTCGACGACCCCTGGCAACCCGTCGACGGATACTTCGACATCCCCGTGCGTCCAGGCCTAGGGATGGAGCTCAATATCGACGCCATCCAGAGCCATCCTCCCATCCACTGGGACCGCGGCTTCCCCACGCTTGCCGATGGAAGCCCGGCAAACTTATAGGCGGTTGACGTGAAGATCACGAACATCACCTGCATCGTTGCCAACGCCGGACGCCGTAACATCCTGTTCGTCAAGACCGAGACGGACGAGGGCCTAGTGGGCTGGGGAGAGGCGTACGGTGTCGGTCCAGACATGGCCGCGGCCGTTACCGTGGACTACCTCAAAGAGTGGCTCATAGGCGAAGACCCCAGAAACATTGAGTACCTCTGGGCGATCATGTACCAGGGCCTGCGGTTCCCGCCCGGCTCAGTCGGCCTCGCTGCCGTAAGCGGTATCGAGCATACCCTGTGGGACATATCCGCCAAGGCGCTGGGCCTCCCAGTGTACAGGCTCCTGGGCGGCCAAGTCCGGGACCGGATCAGGGTCTACCAGAGCTGCCGTGGCGCAACGCCCGAGGAGGCCGCCGAGCATGCGGTGAACCTGATCTCTCGATACGGATACACCGCCCTGAAGATGAGCCCATTCCCACCCGGGCAGGAGACCATGCCCTGGAACAAGGTCCTGCGTGAAGGCCCCAGATTCCTGGAGGCCGTCCGCAGCGCGGTCGGCGACGGCGTGGACATCGGCCTGGACGCGCACGCGAAACTCTTCGAGCCCGCTCGCGCCCTGGAGCTGGCGGACGCTCTAGCCCCGCACCAGCCATTCTTCCTGGAGGAGCCGCTCCGGCCCGAGAACATCGGCGCCATGGGCGAGCTGCGCCGGAAGATGTCGATACCGCTGGCCACCGGCGAGTGCCTCTACGCGAAGTTCGAGTTCAGCGACCTACTTCGGGCCGAAGCCGTGGACATCATCCAGCCGGATGTTTGCGTCTGTGGAGGCCTTGGCGAGATGCGGAAGATCGCCGCTCTGGCCGAGGCCCACGACGTCGTCGTGGCGCCCCATAACCCAATGGGGCCCATCGCCACGGCCATCAACGTCCACTTTGCAGCCGCCACCTCAAACTTCCTCATCCTGGAGTTCGTGCCCCACGACACGGGCACACGCAGTGAGTTCGTGAAAGAAGCCTGGGTGCCCGTGGACGGCTATATATCCATCCCCGAGGGGCCTGGATGGGGGCTGGAGGTCGACGAAGAGGCGCTGGCCCGGTACCCGTACGCCTCCTGGCGCCGCGCGAACACCCGCCGTCCCGACAACAGCCCCGCCTTCATCTAGCGACAACAATCCCTCTCCCGGGTCTGGGGTAGGGTTAGGGCGAGTGTCGGGACTCGTCAGTCTCGAGGGTCTTGATCTCGGCCTCCACTTCCCCCAGCTTGACGTACTCCTCGCGGATCAGGTGGAAGGACCGCCGGAGATACAGGTCTGCCAGCTTCGCTCCGCGGCTGTCTTCGGCCTTGGCGGCGTCGATCAGCCGACCGACCTGATGGTCGCCCGGCAGGTAGCCGGACAGGACTTTTATGTCGGCCTCCGCCTCTTTCACGAGAGCGTCCTCCCCTCCCTCCGAGGAGAACCGGAGTCTTCCCACCAGCTTGGTAAGCTCGCTTAGCTTGTCGGCGTCGCTCATGAGGCCATATAACACCTCGTTGACGCTCGCCTCGCCCATCTCCTCCACGACCTCGGGAAGTCCCACAATCGATGCATAGACCTCGGCGTACTGCTGGACCGCATCTGTCACCAACATCAACGCCGACGAGACATCGGTGGCGCTGAATGTCCCGCCGAACAGGAGATCATCGTCTCGAGACGCAGCCAATCCTTCGAGGTAGGCGTACCCCTCGACCCGCTCCGGCGCCGGAGGGAAGGCGAAGGCTGAGAGGTCCTTGGCACCGATCTCACCAACCTGGTTCATGAGGAACGGTGGGACGTACTTGGAGATATCGACGCTTATGGGGAGAAGGACCATGTAGGTGGCCCACACCTCTTCGGAGTCCGTCGCGCTCCTAAAATAGAGGATTGCGTGGCCTTTGGGCCGCTCCTTGCTGCCACTCTCAAATATGATGTCCATGTTCCCACCCCTGGGCAGACTCTTCCTCAGGCGGTCGACCGCTGCTAATACCCATTATACGTCAGACCGCGTCACCTGGGATGGAGGCACACCGACACAACTCACGCAAGCGCACCTGCTATAATCGGTGCCCGAGGCCGCTGAGGGTAAATCCGTGCTTACGCTCGATCCAGATACATACCGCCGTCTCCTGCGGCCGCTGCTGTTCAGACTGCCGCCGGAGACGGCTCAACGCACCGCCGAGATGGTGCTGGGGCGGGAGCGTGTGTGGCGTTGGCTGGCGCCGGCGCTCCGCGTCTCGGACCAGAGGCTGCCTGTCGACTTTTGCGGGCTGAAGCTCAACAACCCGGTTGGGCTTGCAGCGGGCTACGACAAAGACTGCATCTTCCTTCCCTCTATGGCCGCGCTGGGATTCGGCTACGTCACGGGCGGCACGGTCACCGAGTCGCCGCGACCGGGCAATCCCAGACCGCGGGTCGTCCGATACGTGAAGGAGCGGTCCCTTATCAACGCCCTGGGATTCCCCGGCCGGGGCCTGGAGGTCGTGGCACGCCACCTGGAGCGGGTGCGGAGCCGCGATGTCGGTACCCCGACGGTCATCAGCGTGTCTGGTGTAACACCGGGGGAAATCCTTCGGTGTCACAAACGTCTCGAACCACTATGCGACGGGATCGAGGTTAACATCAGCTCGCCGAATACCTCGGGGCTCCGTGTGTTCCAGGAGCCCGACGGCCTTGACGACCTGCTGGGGCAAATTGAAGGACAGCGTAGGAAGCCGTTATTTGTCAAGTTGCCCCCTTACGGGCCTTATGACTCCGGCGCTCAGACCGCTCCTGACCGTCAAGAGAATGTGCCGCAGCCCCCAGCAGTCCTGACAGCAGAGCAGGTGCTGGCGCTTGCCCGAGCTTGCGTTCGGCACGGCGTGGATGCCCTTACCGTGGCCAACAGCCGGCCGACCCGCGACCCGAGTCTGTCCACAGGCGTAGGAGGGCTGAGCGGCAAGATGGTCTTCGTGGACACGCTCAGAATGGTCGCGAAAGTCAGGTCTGAGGTCGGCGACTCGATCGCAATCAACGCTTGCGGCGGGATCTTCTCCGGCGAGGACGCCTGGCGTGCCCTCCAGGCGGGTGCCACGACGGTCCAGCTCCTGACCGGGCTGATCTATCGCGGCCCCGGCATCGTCAAGCGCGTCAACCACGAGCTACTGGCATGCATGGCGAGGGATGGGTCAAGCCAAGCTGCTACGCCCTCACTCTGACCTTATCCATCCCCTCTCATCTATCCCCTCTCCCGCGTCGTGAGAAGGGATAAGGCCCCAGCGCAAACCCGATATATGAGACTGGAGGCCGCTACGGCCGAGTTCCAACAACATCATCGAGGGCAACATAATCGCATTCGGCCACTTTAACGGCATCAAAGTGAGTGGCGATCCCAGAGAATGGTGTTATCAGCACCGGCAACGCGATCCTCTCGAACTCCGTCTTCTCCGATAACTTGCTGGGAATCGAACTGTCTGCGTTATCCGCCAGCGAGGCAGCGACGCCGAATAATGCAGGCGATGGCGACATCGGCGGCACCGACCTGCAGCACTACCCCGTGCTGACGTCGGTGGCCAGCACCAACATAGAGGGCAGCCGTAACGGCGCTACCAATACTGAGTTTCGCCTGGAGTTCTTCGCCAACACAGCATGCGGCCCCTCCGGCAACAGCGAGAGCGAGACCTTTCTCGACTCCCACACCGTAACAACCGACGGCATGGGCAACTTTAGCTCCTCGGCGAACCTCCCTGCCGCTGTTTCTGCGGGCCAGTTCAACACGTCCACAGCGACGGACCCCGCGGGCAACACCTCGGAGTTCTCCGAGTGCATCGTCGCCACGGAGACGATAGCCGTGAAGATCGACCTTAGCATCAACCAATTGAACCTCGGCAGCAACGGCGTGTTGCCTGTGGCCGTCCTCGGCGGCGCAGGCCTGGAACTTGCTGAAATTGACGTCGGCACCCTCAGCCTCAACGGTGCCGAGCCAGTACACAACGGCCATGTCGAGGACGTCAACGGAGACAGCAGCGACGACCTAGTTGTCCATTTCGCCGTGCCCGATATGGTGGTTGATCCTCAACCAGTCGGCGGCGATATCGTGCCGATCACGTTGACCGGCGAGATGAGCGACGGCACACCGCTCTCAGGTGAGGACGTTGTGGCTATCAAGCTCGCCAAGGCCAACGCGCCACAAGGGGGCAAGAAGTAGCACCCCGCCTGTCGGCAGCCATCCGGTTGTAGGAGCAGGTTTGAAGCCTGCCCCTACGTCCGCAGTCTGGTCCCGGCCGTGGATTCCGAGTTCGGCAGAACTAAGACCGTGAAACCAGCGCCTCGGCCTCGTGGCGCTCGGGCATTGCCTCCTGCGCGCCGGGCCGGGTGACTGCGAGGGCACCCGCGGCCGCCCCTAACCGAACCGAGTCGCGAACGCTCTTGCCTTCGCAGAGTGCGACCGCTAGCCCCGCGCCAAAGGCGTCCCCAGCGGCGATGGTGTCCACCGCATCGACGTCGAAGGGTCCCACGTGGCCGCTTTCCGAGCCTGAGGCGTAGTACACGCCGAGCTCGCCGAGCTTCACCACGGCCAGCGGGACGCCCATGCCTCTGAGAGCCTCAGCGGCCGCCATTGCGCTGGCTACGTCGGTGACGTCGACGCCGGTGAGGAATGTGGCCTCCGTCTGGTTGGGAGTCAGGACGTCGACGGCGTCGTAGGCGTTCCTGACTTGGTCGAGGGCGGGCGCTGGGTCCCAGATGACCTTCACGCCGAGCGACCTAGCGTGCCGCGCCGCCGCCAGCGATATGTCGAAGGGCACCTCCAGCTGCAACAAGAGGGCGTCTGCCCTGTCAAGGGCGCGTTTCGCCGCCTCAAGCTGCGCGTTATCGCTGGCGGCGTT
>Ga0310345_10001980_pt1 | contig 21438 bp, 18 predicted proteins | sample HC15DNA20500_MG_FD_204667 | JGI IMG/M metagenome (GOLD analysis project Ga0310345, IMG submission 204667) | Marine microbial communities from station ALOHA, North Pacific Subtropical Gyre - HC15-DNA-20-500_MG | ecosystem: Environmental > Aquatic > Marine > Oceanic | place: Pacific Ocean: North...
CGCATTTGCCCGCGATCGCCGGGATCAGCGTGGCCGCCGTGGCGCCCGAGCCGATCACCACCACCGTCTTCCCCTCCAGGTCCTGGTCCTCGGGCCAGGTCTGGGGGTGCAGGATCTCGCCCTTGAAGTCGTCCATGCCGGGCCAGCGGGGGGTATAGCCCTCCCGGTGCTCGTAATAGCCCTGGCACATCCACAGGAAGTTGCAGGAGACGCGCAGGTCGGCGCCGTCCGAGAGCCGGCGCAGATGCAGCGTCCAGCGCGCCTCCTCCGACGACCAGTCGGCCGAGACCACCTCGTGTCCATACCGCACATGCCGGTGCAGGTCCTGCTCCGCCATCGCCTCGTCGAGATAGTCGAGGATCAGCTGCGCCTCGGCGATGGCCTTCTTCTTCCACGGCTTCCACGAGAAGCCGAAGGTGTGCAGATCAGAATCCGAGCGGATGCCGGGATAGCGGTGCGTCCGCCAGGTCCCCCCGAACTCCGCCTGCCGCTCGATCATCGCGAAGCTGCGCTCGGGATGGTCCTGCTGCAGGTGATAGGCCGCGTCGATGCCCGAGATCCCGGCGCCGACGATCAGCACGTCGAAATAGGCGCCATCCTCGAAGCTCCGCCCCTCGGCGGCCTCCAGCGGGCTGGATGCAATGTTCATGGCTCTCTCCCTTGGCCCCTCGCGCCTTCTGCGGGCGCTGCGAGGGCGGTTCCTGTCGCGGGGGGCGTCAGGAGGCGGCCGTCCACCGGCCGCCCCGATCTCAGGCGGTCTCGCGCGCCATCTCGGCCAGCCGCTCGCGCAGCTTGGCCTTGTGAACCTTCTCCAGGGTGGAGCGAGGCATCTCGTCCACCACATGCACCTCATGCGGCACCTTGAAGTCGGCGAGCCTCAATCGGCACTCCGCGATCACCGCCGCGGGCAGGGCGGCGCGCGCGGGCGCGTCCAGCCCCGGCGCCGGGATCACGAAGGCGACGGGCGCCTCGTCCAGCATCGGGTGTTTCTTCGCGACGATCGCGCCTTCGTAGACGCCCGGCACCAGCGCGATCACCCGCTCGATCTCGGAGGCGGCGACGTTCTCGCCCCCCACCTTCAGCATGTCCTTGTCGCGGTCGGCGAAGGTGATCCAGCCGTCCTCGCCCAGGCTCACCCGGTCGCCGGTCACGAACCAGCCGTCCTCGACGAAGCTCGACTCGGTGGCCTCCCGGTTCCCCAGGTACTCCAGGAACATCTGGATCCCCTGCCAGCCCCGGCACTGCAGGTGCCCGGTCTCCCCCGGCTCCACCATCCGCCCCGCGTCGTCGAGGATGCGGATGTCGTAGCCCGGCCCCGGCCGCCCGGTCGTCATCGGCTTGTTGGCCTGCTTGCAGTCCCCCACGATCCCGTGGGAGATCGTCTCGGTCATCCCCCACCAGCCGATGGAGCGCACCCGGTAGAAGGCGTCGAACGGCGTCTCGTTCGCCGCCATCCCGAACATGCGGATCGAGTGCTTGGGCGCCGGCCCCTGCTGCTGCACCGCCTTGAGGAAGAACGGGATCATCGAGCACCAGGTGACCCCGTTCCGGTTCACCACGTCCCAGAAGCGCGAGGCCGAGAACTTCGGCATCATCACCACCGTCCCCCCCGCCCACATGCTGGGCAGGATCGAGTAGGTCCGCGCATTGGTGTGGAAGGTCGGCATCATCACCAGATGCACGTCGTCCGGCCCAAGCCCCTCGTTGAAGGCCGAGCACCGCCCCCCCCACAGCGCATTGCCATGGGTCCACAGCACCCCCTTGGGCCGCGAGGTGGTCCCCGAGGTATACTGCACCGACCCCAGCCGCCACGGATCGGGCGCGAGGCCGGGCAGGGCGTCCGGATCGCCCATCAGGGAAGAGAACGCCGCCTCCGCCTGCGGCTTCAGCGCGCCCTCGGCGGGCGCGCCGCCGACCAGCGTCTCGGTCACCGCCACCCAGCGCACATGCCGGCAGGCGCCCGCCACCAGCTCCGCCAGCTCCGGCTGGGTGATCGCGGCGACGGCGTTGGAGTTGTCGGCGAAGTATTCCAGCTCGTCGGCCGAGGAGCGGGTGTTGGTCGTCACCACGATCGCCCCGATCCGCTGGCAGGCGAACCAGGCGACCTCCATCTGCGGCGAGTTGTCGAGATGCACGATCACCGCCTCGCCCGCCTTCACGCCCCGCGCGTGCAGCCCGGCCGCCAGCCGCAGCACGTCGCGGCGGAACTCGGCGTAGGTCCAGACCCGGCGGGGGGCGTCGAAGGGCTCCCAGACCAGGAAGGGATGGTCGCCGCGGGTCTCGGCGCGGTAGTCCAGCAGCCAGTTGACGTCGCGTCCGGCGAAAGGATTGACGATCTGGGTCCGCGCGTCGCGGCGGGGCGTGGGCATGGCGGTCTCCTCCCGGCCCGGCGAGTCGTTTCCAGCCCCGAGGGGCCCGTCCCGGGTCCTTGTTAACCGCATGGTTGAACTCTCCGCCGCCCCGACGCAAGCCGGGAGGAGGGCGACGCAGCGTCGCTTTTCAACTTGTCGGCCGACAGGCTCCCCGGTCCACCGGCGCCCTGCGGGCGGGCTTCGTCTCGCGACGAGGGGCGCGCCCGGCGACACAGGCCCCGCATCTGTCCCATTCCGAGGCGCCTTAAATCACCCGAAGTGATTTAACCGCCGGGCGCGCAGGGCGCCCGGCGGCGGATTCCTTAACCGACCACGAACGGATCGACCGGCCGGATCGGGGGATGCGCGGCCTCGATGATCGCGCCCGCGTCCAGCAGCAGGTCCTCGCGGAACCGCGGGCCCAGCAGCTGCACCCCCATCGGCTTGCCCGGCGTCCCGGTCGCCACGCTCAGCGCCGGCAGCCCCAGCGCCGGCAGCCCGACCTGGAGCATCTGGGCCGCGTAGATCCGGTCGAAATCCTCCGGGCCGGCGACGTCGGAGTTGTTGGCGAAGGGCGCCTCGCCCGAGACCGGCAGCAGCACGATCGGCCACTCGGCGAGGAACAGCTGCCACTCCCGCAGCAGGCCCAGCCGGCGCTGCAGGGCGCGCATCGCATCGGCCTCGGGGCCGGCGATGCGCATCATCTGCTCGGCCACGAAGATCGCGTCGGGATCGCCCTCTGCCGCCAGCTTCGGCCCGCCGGCGACGCCGAAATCGGCCATCCACAGTTCGATGTTCAGCCGCGCGGCCTCGCGCAGCGGGGGCAGGGGAACCTCCTCCACCTCGACCCCCGCCTCGGCCAGCGCGGCGGCCGCCGAGATCACGGCCGCCTGCACCTCGGGCGCGACCTCCATCCCGTCGGGGGACACGGCCAGCGCCGCCTTGCGCGGGACCGGCGGCCCCTCCAGGGCCGCGGGCATGTGCCAGGGATCGCGCAGGTCGGGCGCGGCCATCGCCGCCAGCGATACCCGCAGGTCGGCGATCGAGCGCGCCAGCGGCCCCGAGACCGCGGTCAGCTGCGCCCCCATGGTGCGGTCCGCGCCCGAGAGATTGGCCGCCGCGACCCGCCCCGTCGTCGGCCGCAAGCCATGGACATTGTTGACATAAGCCGGATAGCGGATCGAGCCGGCGATGTCCGTGCCATGCGCCACCGCCCCGATCCCCGCCGCCACCGCCGAGCCCGCGCCGCCCGAGGACCCGCCCGGCGTGATCGCCGCGTCATGCGGGTTCAGCGTCTGGCCGTGCAGCGAGTTCCGGCAGAACCAGCGCAGCGAGAAGGCCGGCGTGTTGGTCCGCCCGATCACCACCGCCCCCGCCGCGCGCAGGTTCGTCACCACCGGGCTGTCCTGCGGCGTCACCAGGTCGGCCTGCGTGCGCAGCCCGTTGGTGGTCGGCCGGCCGGCGTAGTCGATGTTGACCTTCACCGTCGTCGGCACGCCGGCGAGCGGGCCCACCGGCTCGCCGCGCGCCAGCGCCGCGTCGATGGAATCGGCCTCGGCCAGCGCCGCCTCGGCGGTCTCGTCCACCACCGCGTTGATCGCCGGGTTCACCGCCTGCATCCGCGCGATCGCCGCCTCGCATTCCTCGCGCGCCGAGGTGTCGCGCGCCCGGACCCGCGCCGCGATCGTGGTCGCCGAGGCCTGCCACAGCTCCGTCATCTCCGCTCGTCCCCTCTTCTCGGCCCGCTCCCGGGCGGGCCCGGGCCACCGTCCCGCCGGCGGCGGCGAAGGTCAATCGCCCAGCCGCCCGCTCCCTGCGGCGAACTGCGCCGCCGCACGGGCCCCGGAGCGCCCCCGGGCCCGCCGCGCGGGGCGTCGAACCGGGTTTACGGCGCCTGATTAATTGGTTAGTTAAGTCGTCGCGCAGCTCCCTGACGGGCTGTGAAAACAACCACGAACAGGGGCGTTCAGCTCCGGAGGATGGGAGGAGATTCATGGCCGTTTCGGCGACCAGACGCGCGCGGACCGCCGTGCGCCGGCCGCGGTGAGCGCGGCGACCGGCGCGGCCGGCGCAGCCCCCGCCGACGCCTCGCCCGAGCGGACGCTGGAGGGCGCGCTCGCGCGCCTCGCCCCGCGTCTGGGCGCGGGCGCGACCGGCGTCGCGGACCTCGTGCGGCTCTCGGGCGGCGCCAGCCAGGAGACCTGGGCCTTCCGCCTGACCGGGCCCGAGCCCCGCGACCTGATCCTGCGCCGCCGCCCCGACCAGGCCCGCCCCGGCAAGGAGGACCTGCCGCTGGCGACCGAGGCGGCGATGATCCGCCTCGCCGCCGCCCGCGGCGTGCCCGAGCCCCGCGTCCTGCACGTCCTCTCCCCCGAGGAAGGCGCGGGCGAGGGCTTCGTGATGACCCGGGTCGAGGGCGAGACCATCGGCCCGAAGATCCTCAAGGCCCCGGAGCTGGAGAGCGCGCGGGAGAAATTCGCCCCCCAGTGCGGGCGCATCCTCGCCGCCATCCACGCGATCGAGCCCGGCGACATCGCGCTCGAGACCCGCACGGCCGAGAGCACGCTGAAGAAGATGGTCGACGACCATGCCGAGTTCGGCCAGGACCGCCCGGTCTTCGAGCTCGCGCTCCGTTGGCTGCGCGAGAACATGCCCGAGACGCCGCCGCTCCGCCTCTGCCACGGGGATTTCCGCCTCGGCAACCTGATGATGGACGAGACCGGCGTGAACGCCGTGCTCGACTGGGAGGGCTGCCATATCGGCGACCCCCACGCCGACCTCGCCTGGCTCTGCGTCGGCTCCTGGCGCTTCGGCGGCGAGCAGCCGGTCGGCGGCATGGGGCCCCGCGAAGAGCTCTGGGAGGCCTACGAGGCCGCCGGCGGCGGCTGGGTCGACCGCCACGCCGCCCGCTGGTGGGAGGTCGCCGGCAACCTGCGCTGGGGCGTGATCATCGAGTGGATGGGCGGCTGGATCCGCGCCGGCGCCGACGCTTCCGTCGAGCGCCACGTGATCGCGCGCCGCGCCTCGGAGATCGAGCTCCTGCTGCTCGCCGACCTGACCGGGAGGGAGATCTGATGCGCGAGTATCCCGCCGCCGAGGACCTGCTCGGCGCCGTCGCCCGCTTCCTCAAGGAGGAGGCCGCGCCCAACCTCCCCCCCCGCGAAAGCTTCGACGCCCGGGTCGCCGCCAACGCGGTGGAGATGGTGCGCCGCCAGATCATGGCCGGCGCCGAGCGCGAGGCCGAACGCGCGCGCCTCGAGGCCCTGCTGGGCCGCGAGGGCGACCTGGACGATCTTACGGCCGACCTGGCCGCCAAGGTCCGCGAGGGGGAGATGGACCTGACCACCCCCGGACTCGCCGACCATCTGTGGCGAACCACGATGGACAAGCTGGCCGTAGACCAGCCCCGGTTCGCCCCCTACCGCCGCGCCCGCGCGGCGGAGGCCTGACCCCGGAGGAGACGTCATGGATTTCTCGATACCCCAGGAGCTGCAGGACTACATCGCGCGCCTCGACGCGTTCATCGACGAGAAGATCAAGCCGCTGCAGGCCCAGGACGACAACGAGCGGTTCTTCGACCACCGCCGCGAATGGGCGCGCACCGACTTCGACAACGGCGGCCTGCCGCGCCCGGAGTGGGAAGCGCTGATGAAGAAGGCCAAGAAGCTCGCCGACGAGGCCGGCTTCTACCGCTTCTGCCTGCCCAGGGAGTTCGGCGGGGACGAGGGCTCGAACCTCGCCATGGCGGTGATCCGCGAGCATCTGGCCTCCAAGGGCCTGGGGCTCTTCAACGACCTGCAGACCGAGCATTCGGTGGTCGGCAACTTCCCGACCATCATCATGCTGCGCGACTTCGGCACGCCGGAGCAGAAGGACAAGTTCATCAACGGCGTGCTCGACGGCACCTACCGGCTGGCCTTCGGCCTGACCGAGGCGGGCCACGGCTCCGACGCGACCCACATGGAGACGCGCGCGGTCCCCGAGGAGCGCAACGGCAAGAAGGGCTACCGGATCGACGGCGAGAAGCAGTGGATCACGGGCATGCACGAGGCGACCCACGTGATCCTCTTCGCCCGTCGCGAGGGGAACCCGGGCGACGCCAAGGGCCTGACCGCGTTCCTGGTCGACACCTCGCTGGAGGGGATCCGGAACGAGGAGTTCCTGTGGACCTTCAACATGCCCACCGACCACCCGCGCCTGTCGATCAACGACCTGTGGGTGCCTGAGGAGGCGGTGTTCGGCCCGCCGGAGAACGGCCTCGCCCTCGCCCAGGCCTTCGTGCACGAGAACCGCATCCGCCAGGCGGCGTCCAGCCTCGGCGCGGCGTGCTTCTGCATCGAAGAGTCCATCCGCTATGCCCGCCATAGAAAACCCTTCGGGCAGGAGCTGGCGCGCAACCAGGGCATCCAGTTCCCGCTGGTGGAGCTTGCGACCCAGGCCGAGATGCTGCGCCAGCTGATCCGCAAGACCGCGTGGGAAATGGACCAGATGCCCCATCCGGAGGTCGAGAAGACCATGTCGGACAAGGTCTCCATGTGCAACTACTACGCCAACCGCCTGTGCTGCGAGGCCGCCGACCGCGCCATGCAGGTCCACGGCGGCATCGGCTACAGCCGGCACAAGCCGTTCGAGCACATCTACCGCCACCACCGCCGCTACCGCATCACCGAAGGCTCGGAAGAGATCCAGATGCGCAAGGTGGCCGCCTATCTCTTCGGCTACATCGGGCCGCGCAAGGGCAAGATCCCCGCGCCGACGCCCCGCAGCCAGGCGGCCTACATCGAGACCCGGGCCCACGCGGCCGAGTGAGCGCCTCCGCCGGCCCTCGTCGCAGGGAGAGCGGCGGCGGAGGAAGGAACGGCCTGCGGCCGCGGCGGGCGACCGCCGCGGCCGCAGGCAGGGGGACCCTTGACGGGGTCTGGGGAGACCGGACGGCCGCGCCGTCCGGATGCACGTCGACAGGGAGGACATTCATGACCCGACGCACCACCAAGCTCGCCGGCTTCGCCGGCGCCGCGGCCACGCTTCTGGCCTCGACCGCGCTTCCGACCACGGCCTCGGCCGAGGAGCTGCGCTTCGCCATCGGCTGGCCGCCGAACACCAACGCTTCCAGGAGCTTCGAGACCTTCGGCGAGGTGCTCTCGGCCGAGACCGGCGGCGAGCTGACCGCCAAGGTCTACCCGCTGTCGCTGCTCAACTTCCTCGAGTCGACCACCGGCGTGCGCGACGGCATCGCGGATCTGACCACGATCCTGCTGCCCTACTTCCTGTCCGACTTCCCGATCTCCAACTTCGGCACCGAGCTCGCCGCGCTCACCGACCTGGTGGTCGAGGACGGCGACCGCGTGGGCATCGTCTACGCCGGCGCCTACATGGAATGGGCGATGCTCAACTGCCCCGAGTGCATGGACGAGTTCTCCAAGAACAACTCCGTGTTCCTGGGCGGCGGCTCCTCCACCCGCTACCACCTGATCTGCAACAAGGAGGTCAACACCCTCGAGCAGCTTCAGGGCGCGCGGATCCGCGCCGGCGGCGCCTGGTGGGCGCGCTGGGCCTCGGCGATGGGGGCCACCCCCGTCTCGATGTCGATCAACGAGACCTTCGAGGGCCTGAACCAGGGCGTGCTCGACTGCTCGGCCTCCTCGAACCCCGAGCTCTTCAACTTCGGCTTCATCGACGTGGCGGAGTTCGTGACCACCGGCGCGCCGGGCTCGCAGTTCCCCTCGGCCACCGCGGTGCTGAACAAGGACGTCTGGCTCGACGCCTCGGACGAGGAGAAGACGGCGATGCTGAAGGCGGGCGCCGCCCTCGCCTCGGCGATCACCTACGTCTACATCCAGGAGTCGCAGAACGGCATCGCCGAGGCCGAGAAGCGGGGCATCCCCGTCAAGCAGGCCGGCGACGACCTGATGGCCAAGAGCCGCGCCCACACCGAGGCCGACGCCTCGACCGCGGTCGCCAACTACTCCGAGAAGTTCGGTCTCCAGGACGGCGACGCCAAGGTCGCCAAGATGAAGGAGCTGATCGAGAAGTGGGACGGCCTGACCCAGGGCATCGCCGGCGAGGAGGCGCTCGCCGAGCTCTACTTCAACGAGATCCAGTCCAAGCTGGACCTGTCCACCTACGGGCAGTGATCGTCTGAACGCGCGCCCCGCCCGACGCGAAGAAGCGGGCGGGGCGTTTCCAACCGGGAGGAGAGAAGCCATGAAAAAGGCCATCAAGGCCGCGTCGCTGGGGGCCTTCGCGCTCGCCGGCATGATGGGCGCCGCCGCGCCGTCCGCCGCCACCGAGCTGCGCTTCGCCGTCGGCTCGCCGCCGAACTCGCTGGGCGACAAGGCGGCCAACCACTTCAAGGAGAAGCTCGAGGAGTATTCCGGCGGCGAGACGACCGTGAAGGTCTATCCGCTGTCGCTGCTCAACCTGCTCGAGTCCAACAACGGCATCCGCGACGGCATCGCCGACATCGCCACCGTGCTGTGGCCCTACTTCCTGACCGAGTATCCCGAGACGAACCTCATCGCCGAGGCCGCCTCGATGTCCGAGCTGCTGGAGGGCGACCGCCAGCAGGCGACGCTCGCCTACCTGGGCGCGATGATCGAGTACGTCGCCATGCGCTGCCCCGAGTGCACGGCCGAGGCGAAGGCCCAGAACCAGGTGTTCCTCGGCGGCCTCGGCACCTCCTCCTACGTGCTGCAGTGCATGAAGCCGGTGACCAGCTACGAGGACCTGCAGGGCCTGCGCGTGCGGGCCGGCGGCGCCTGGTGGTCGCGCTGGCTGACGGGCATGGGCGCCTCGCCGGTGTCGCTGTCGATCAACGAGACCTTCGAGGGGCTCAACCAGGGCATCCTGGACTGCACCGCCTCGAACCCCGGCGACATGACCCAGTTCGGCTTCATCGACGTGATCTCGGACGTCACCGTGGGCGTGCCGGGCTCGTCCTTCGCCTTCGCCATGGCCGACATCAACCTCGACACCTGGCAGTCGCTGGACGAGGAGCAGCGCGGCCACGTGCTGCGGGCCGCCGCCGCCCTCTCGGGCGACGGGATCATGGCCTACTTCCACGACGGCCGCGAGAACATCGAGGAGAAGGCGCCCGAGCGGGGGATCGAGATCCACCAGGCCGACGAGGACCTGCTGGCCAAGAGCCGGGAGTGGATCGCCGCCGACCTCGACGCGCTGGCCGCCTCCTACGAGGAGCGCTTCGGCATCGAGAACGCCAAGGGCAAGCTCGAGGACCTGCGCAAGCTGGTCGACGAGTGGATGCCGCGCATGGAGGGGATCGACGACCGCGAGGCGCTGGCCGAAGTGCTGTGGGAGAACGTCTACTCCAAGCTGGACCTGAAGACCTACGGCATGTGAGCGAACGACCGGGCCGGGCGGCGGCGCGCCGCCCGGCCCCCGACATGACGACCGCCTGACCCGGCCAAGACAGAATCCGCGCAGGCGGACGCCACACCAGGGAGAACGAAGATGTTTCATTGGAAGCCGGCCGCGGGCGCCGCGGCCTTCGCGATTTCCGCATCCGTGTCGGCGCTGGCGGCGACGCCCGCGCTCTCGGCCGAGAACCTGCGCTTCGCCATCGGCTGGCCGCCGGGCTCCTCGGCCGAGGAATCGACCCAGCATTTCGCCGACGTCGCCGAGGCGGAGTCGGGCGGCGAGCTGACGGTGAAGGTCTATCCGCTGTCGCTGCTCAACTTCCTCGAGTCGACCTCGGGCGTGCGCGACGGCGTGGCCGACCTGACCACGGTGCTGACCCCCTATTTCATCACCGAGTTTCCGGAGATGAACTACGCCACCGAACTCGCCTCGCTGGCCGAGCTCGAGGACGGCGACCCGGCGCGCAACGTGATGGCCTACAACGGCGCGCTGATGGAATACATCTTCTTCAACTGCCCCGACTGCCAAGCCGAGCTGGAGGCGCAGAACCACGTCTACCTGACCGGCTCCGGCTCCCAGTCCTACTTCCTGCAGTGCACCAAGCCGGTCTCCTCGGTCGAGGATCTGGCCGGCCTGCGGGTGCGCGCCGGCGGCGCCTTCTGGGCGCGCTGGGCGACCGCGATGGGGGCGACCCCCGTCTCGATGTCGATCAACGAGACCTTCGAGGGGCTCAGCCAGGGCGTGGTCGACTGCGTCGCGGCCTCGGCCCCCGAGCTCACCAACTTCGGCTTCATCGACGTCGTCACCGACATGACCCCGGGCGTGCCCGGCGGCTCGTTCGTCTCGGGCGTGGCGCAGATGAACCGCGAGCGCTGGGCGGAGATGAGCGAGGCCAACAAGCTCGCCCTGCTCAAGGCCTCGGCCGCGCTCTCGGCCCGCGGCGTCTACAGCTACTACGAGGTCGGCAACGAGAACATGGCCATGGCGAAGGAGAAGGGCGTGGCGATCCACGAGCCCTCCGCCGAGCTGATGGAGAAGACCCGGGCCTGGATCAAGACCGACGCCGAGGCGCTGGGCGCGACCTATTCCGAGCGTTTCGGGCTGAAGGACACGGACGCCAAGCTCGCCAAGCTGCGCGAGCTGATGGGCAAGTGGTCCGACCTGACCGCCGGGGTCGAGAGCGAGGAGCAGCTCCGCCAGATCTACTGGGACCAGCTCCACTCCAAGATCGACATGGCCACCTACGGCCAGTGAACCGACCGGATCCGCGCGCCGGGGGAGCGGACCGGCGCGCGGCCTTTCATTTCAACCTGAGACGGCGGGGTAGCCGATGAAGCGGATCGAATGGATCCTGACCAAGCTGGTGTCGTTGGCGGGGCTGGTGGGCCTCGCCTGCGTCGTGCTGATGATGGTGCACATCGTGTGCGATGTGCTGGGGCGGTTCCTGTTCAACATGCCGGTGGAAGGCACCATCACCGTCGTGTCGAACTACTACATGGTGATCCTCGCCTTCGGGTCGCTGGCGGTCTCCGAAGCGCGGGACGCGAACATCTCGGTCGAGGTGGTCTCGGACCTGCTGCCCAAGAGCGTGCAGCCGTCCCTGAGCGGGCTCGCCAGCCTGATCGCGGTGGTGGCCTTCGGGCTCCTGACCGTGCGCGGCTGGGGCGAGGCGATGGACAAGTTCAACTCCGGCGCGGCCCTGCAGCAGGGGATCGTCACGATCCCGATCTGGCCGACCTACTTCGCGGTGCCCATCGGCTGCGGCCTGATGGTGCTCGCCTCGGCCTGGAAACTGATCTGCCTGATCGTCGGGCGCCCCTTCGTCATCGCCCAGCACGACCCGGAGGCCTTCAATGAGTGACGTCGAAATCGGCCTCGCCGGCCTTGGGATCCTGTTCTTCCTGATCGCCCTGCGGGTGCCCATCGGCTTCTCGCTGATCGCGGTCAGCTTCGGGGGCCTGTGGTATCTGATGAGCTGGCGGGTCGCCTGGGGCGCGCTCGCGGTGATGCCCTACCAGTTCGCGGCCAACTGGGTGCTGAGCTCGGTGCCGATGTTCCTGATGCTCGGGTTCATCTGCTACCACACGAACCTCACAAGGGGCATGTTCCACGCGGCCAAGGTCTGGACCGCGGCGCTGCCGGGCGGGCTCGCCATCGCGGCGATCTTCGGCTCGGCCGGCTTCGCGGCCGTCTCGGGCTCCTCCATCGCCTGTTCGGCCGCGATGGGGCGCATCGCGGTCCCTGAGATGATGAAGCAGAAGTACGACGCCGAGCTCGCCACCGGCACGGTCGCCGTGGCGGGGACCATCGGCGCGCTGATCCCGCCCTCGATCATCCTGATCCTTTACGGCGTGATCTCCCAGCAGCCGATCTCGGACCTGTTCCTGGGCGGCATCTCGGCGGGCATCATCTCCGGCATCGGCTACGTGATCGTGGTGCTGGTGCGGGTGAAGCTGAACCCCAACCTCGCCCCCCCCTACACCGGCGGCGAGCCGATGTCGGAGAAGATCGCGGCGCTGAAGGGCACCTGGCCGATCCTGCTGGTGATGGTCGGCATCTTCGGGGGCCTGTTCGGCGGCATCTTCACCCCGACCGAGGCCGGCGCCATCGGCGCGTTCCTGGCCTGCCTCGTCGCCGCGGTGCAGGGCGAGCTGAGCTGGGGCCGGTTCCGCAAGGCCGGCGAGGAGACGGTGACCGCCACCGCCGCCCTGATCGTGATCGCCATCGGCGCGACGCTGCTGACCCGGTTCCTGACCCTCTCGGGCGCGGGCGACTACATCTCCGAGTCGGTGCTCTCGATCGGCGCCTCGCCGGCGATGCTGCTGCTGGGCGTGATCCTGATCTACCTGCTGATGGGCATGTTCCTCGAGCCGCTGGGCGCGATGCTGCTGACCCTGCCGATCGTGCTGCCGATCGTGGGCGACGCGGGGTGGAGCCTGGTGTGGTTCGGCGTGGTGCTGTGCAAGCTGCTCGAGATCGGCATGATCACGCCGCCCATCGGCATGAACGTGTTCGTCATCAAGGGCGTGGTCGGCAACCTGGTCTCCACCACCCAGATCTTCCGCGGCGTGTTCTGGTTCCTGGTGATGGACCTGTTCGTGCTGGCGATCCTGGCGGTGTTCCCCGACATCATCCTGTTCCTGCCGGAGATGCTGGGGAACTGACCCCCCGGGGCCGGACCGCCCCCCCTGAACCGACGCCGCCCGCCCCGGGAGACCGGGGCGGGCGGTTCCCGTTCCGGCCCCCGCCGCGCCTCCGGCGGAGGCCCCGAGCCCGGGGCGCGCGGCAGGGGAGGAGGCCCCGGGTCGAGCCCGGGGCGCGCGCGCCCCGGGGGACGGGGCCGGGGCTCGCCTCAGCCCAGCGCGGGCAGGATCTTCTCGATCTCGGCGCGGTGCTTCTCGTACTGCGGCGGCAGCTTCAGGGCCTGGCCCAGCGCCTCCTGCGCCTCGTCGACGGCGAAGCCGGGGGCGTCGGTGGCGATCTCGAACAGCACCCCGCCCGGCTCGCGGAAATAGACCGAGCGGAAATAGTTGCGGTCCCGCTGCTCGGTCACCTGCATGCGGTGGTCGGCGGCGAGCCGCGCCGCCATCTCCGCCTGGTCGGCGTCGTCCTTCGCCCGGAAGGCGATGTGGTGGACCGAGCCGCGGCCCATCCGCGCCGGCATCGCGCCCGGCGCCTCCACCAGGTCGACCACCGCGCCATAGGGCCCGTCCCGCGCCTCCAGCCGGGTCAGCGGCCCGTCGCGGCCGGTCTGCGCGAAGCCGAAGACCTCGCGCAGGATCGCCGCCGTCGGCTCGGTCCGGCGCAGCAGCAGCCGCACGCCCTGCATGCCGCGGATCGCGCGCTCGGCCGGGATCTCGGCGCCCGTCCAGGCGGGCTCGGCGCCCGCGCCCTCGACCTCGACCAGCGCCAGGCGCAGGCCGTCGGGGTCGCGGAAGGGCAGGGCGGCCTCGCCGAAGCGGGTCTCGGGCGCGGAGAGGTCGAGCCCCTCGGCCTCCAGCCGCTCCGCCCACCAGTCGAGCGCGCCGGCGGGCACGCGGAACAGCGTCTCCTGCGTCTCGCCCGCGCCCAGCCGGCCGGGGGCCGACTGCTCCCACGGGAAGAAGGTGAGGATCGAGCCGGGCGCCCCGCCCTCGTCCCCATAGTAGAAATGATAGGCGGAGGGGTCGTCGAAGTTCACCGTCTTCTTGACCAGCCGCAGGCCCAGGACGCGGGTGTAGACGTCCACGTTGCGCCGCGCGTTCCCGGCGATGGCGGTGACGTGGTGCAGGGGATGGGCGCTCATGCGTGTCTCCGTTCGTCTGCGTCGGGGCCGGCGCGGCGGGGCCGCGTCGGGGTGACGCAAGGATAGGCCGCGATCCTTCCGGGATGAAGCGTCGCCCCATTGCATCCGTGCAATCCCGCTTGGCAGATCCGCATCCGCCGTGTTCACCTGCGCCAGCCCTGCACGGAGGATCCCGCCCATGTCCGAGCTGCTCTCCGCCCTGACCTGGGAGGATTTCCGCCTCGTCGGCGCGGTGGCCGAGACCGGCGGCCTGCCCGCCGCCGCCCGCAGCCTCGGGCTCAGCCACTCCACCGTCTTCCGCCGGCTGGCGCGGATCGAGGCGGCGGTGGGCGCGCCGCTCTTCGAACGCGGCCGCGAGGGCTACGCCGCCACCCCGGCGGGGGAGGAGATGGCCGCCGCCGCGCTGGCCATGGCCGAGGACGCCGCCGCCTTCGCCTCCCGCCTCGAGAAGCGCGAGATCGCGCCGGCGGGCGACCTGCGCATCGCCACCTCCGACGCGCTGCTGCAGGCGCTGCTGACCCCGATCCTGGCCGAGTTCCGCGAGGCCTACCCGGAGGTCCGCCTCGAGCTGGCGCTGGGCAACCCCTCCCTGAACCTCTCGCGCCGGGATGCGGACGTGGCGGTGCGCGCCACCGACCGCCCGCCCGAGACGCTGGTGGGCCGGCGGGTGGCGGGCCTCGCCTGGGCGCTCTACGCCGCCTCCGACGCGCCGCTCGCCGCGGCGGCGGCGGGGCCCTGGGTCGGGCCCTCGGACGAGCTCGCGGGCCTGCCGGCGGCGGCGCTGACCCGGGCGCGGGCGCCGGGGGGCGAGGCCGCCTGGCGGGTCAACTCGGTGATCGCCATGGCCGAGGCGATCGGGCAGGGCGGCGGCGTCGGCTTCCTGCCCTGCTTCGTGGGGGACGGGCGGCTCGACCTGCGCCGCCTGGGCCCGCCGGAGCCGGAGCTCGCCACCGGCCTGTGGCTGCTGACCCATCCCGACCTGCGCCGGGCGCCGCGGGTGCGGGCCTTCCTCGACTTCGCCGCCGCGCGCCTGGCGGCGATGCGCGGCTTTCTCGCCGGCGAGGGCGCCCGCGGCCCGATCGCCTGAAGGCCCCTTGCCTCGGCCCCGCGCATCCGCTGCAAAGGGGGTGGAACCGCCGCGACAGGCCGGCGGAGGCGCGGAGGAGACGGGCATGAAGGTGGCAGGCAAGGTCGTGGCGGTGACGGGCGCCGGCGGCGGCATCGGCGAGGGGCTGGCCCGCCGCTTCGCCGCCGAGGGCGCGGCGAAGGTGGTCGTCTCCGACCTCGACCCCGCGCGGTGCGAGCGGGTGGCGGCCGAGATCGGCGGCCTCGCCTTCCCCTGCGACGTCTCCGACCCCGCCCGGCTCGAGGCGCTGGTCGAGTTCGCCGAAGACCAGGCCGGCCCGGTGGGCCTGTGGTGCTCCAACGCCGGCGTCGGCTGGGCGGATCCGGTGCTGGGCCAGGTCGCCAGCTCCCCCGACGCCGCCTGGCAGAAGGGGTGGGAGATCAACGTCATGGCGCATGTACGCGCCGCCCGCCTGCTGGCCCCGAGGATGGCCGCGCGGGGCGGCGGCTGGTTCCTGCACACGGTCTCGGCCGCGGGCCTGCTGAGCCAGATCGACGGCGCCGTCTACGCCACCACCAAGCACGCCGCCATCGGCTTCGCCGAGGCGCTGGCGATCACCCATCGCGACGACGGCATCCGGGTCTCGGTGCTCTGCCCGCAGGGGGTGGACACCGAGATGCTCCGCGGTCTCGAGGGCGGCGCCCAGGGCGTCGACGGGGTGCTGACGCCCGAGGCCGTGGCGCAGAGCGTGATCGAGGGGCTGGAGGCCGAGAGCTTCCTGATCCTCCCCCACGCCCAGGTGCGCGACTACATGGCCAACAAAGCCGCCAGCTACGACCGCTGGCTCGCCGGCATGGCCAAGCTGCGCCGCAGGATCAACGGCGGCTGACCGCGGCCGCATCCGGCCTGGCGGAGGCGGCCGCGCGGAGTCTTCGTGAGGCCGCCGTCCCTCCGGCGGACGACGGGCTCGGCGGGCGATCTCCCCGGCCGGGGAGATCGCCCGATCATCTGCGTGGCGCTCGGCGGGTCCGGGGGCCTCCGCCGCTCGCAATGACCTCTCTGACGGCAAGACGGGGCGGCGCGGTCCCGCCCCCAATTATTTTCTAATTATTTCAGTAAAATAGGTGAAAATCAGGCGCCGCCGTCGAGGGCCCGCCCATTTCGGGCGGGCGTGCGCCGCGTTCGACGTTCGCGCCGGGGCGTTCGCCTCCCTGCGACGCATTCGAAATCCGCGCGGACGGCGGGTCGGGCCGGGCAAGCCCCCGAACGCGGACGGGCGCGACGGGGGATCCCGGCGCGCCCGGTCCGGGCCGTGGCGCGGCGCTCAGCCGGCGGGGCGCAGGAGGCTGGCGGAGAGGGCGGCCTCGCCGCAGCGCAGCAGGCGCTGGCCGACCGCGTGGGCCGCGGTGCGGTCCAGGCACTGGCAGCAATCCTCGAGCGACTCGGCCTGCAGGGCCAGCGCGGTCAGGCCGATGCGCGGCGCGATGGCGGCCAGCTCGCGGGCGAGGCGGGCGAGGCGGGTCCAGGACTCCTCGTCCAGCGCCCGCTCGATGGCGACCAGGCGGTCGGTCGCTTCCAGCAGGCCGTCGTCCACCAGCTCCGCGCACTCGTCGGCGCCCAGCGCCGCCTCCAGCGCCTTGAGGGCCTCCAGGTCCAGGGCCGCCTCGGTCCGCCGCGGGGCCAGCTTGGTCACGGTGTTCATAGGTCTGCTCCCATCCGGGGCCGGAGATCCGTTCCGGCCATGTCCACTCCACCGAGCAGGGGGATAGCCCGGCGGGAGTGAAGGGGGAGTTGACGGAATCGGGGCCCAAGCCCCGAAGATGGTTATCGAATTCCCAACCGCCCCCGCCCCCGGAAAGCCGGCGTCAGCCGCCCCGGCCCCCTCCGCCGCGAGCCGGGGCGCAGGCCGCAGCCCGCGAGAGGCCCCGGGGCAAGCCCGGGGCGCGCCCCCAGCGGCGAGCGGAAGGCCGGCCGGCGGAAGAGGTGCGGGCGGCGGGCGGCGCGAGGCCCCGGGTCAGGCCCGGGGCACGCCTGGGGGGAGGAGAGGACCACGGCGTCCGGAGCGCGGGCCGCAGGTGCAGAGAGTCGCGGCCCGGGGGCGCTTGGCGAGCGGGGCGGAGGGCGGAGACGTCGCCGGTGGGTCGCCGGCGCCCGCGAGACCGCGGCCCCCATGCGAGGGCGCCTGCGCCCGGGACGGCCGCGGTCCTTGAGCGGGGTCGTCGGCCCCCCGAAAACCGCGGCTCTCAGGCGAGGGCGGCGGCGGGGCGGATCTCGCCGACGGTCAGGCCGCGGCGGTTGATCTGGGGCGGGTTCAGGCGGCGGGCGATGGCGGGGTCATCCGCCTCGGCCACGCCCAGCCGCACCAGGATCGCGGCCATGGCGCATTCCGAGGCCCGCGTGCCGCCGTCGTCGATCTTCAGCGCCACGCCGAGGCCCAGGCCCGGCAGGATCGCGCCGAAGACGCCCTCGGCCCCCGTCTTGATCGCGGCCCGGCCGCGCAGGGCGCGCATCATCTCGGTGCAGGCGCGGCCCTCGCCGGCCACCAGCTCGGGATGGGCCATCATCGCCTCGACCAGCGCGCCCGCGGCGGCCTCCCGCGCGCGGCCCAGGCCCTGGGGGCGGGCCATGCGCGCCATCGACGCGGCGAACCCCTTCAGCGTGGTCGCGAAATTCGGGGCCGAGCAGCCGTCGATCCCGTAGCCCAGGTCCGGGTCCCCGGTCATCTCGCCCATCGCCTCGCGGGCGGCGCGCTGCACCGGGTGGTCGACCTCGACATACTCGGCCCCCCCGCCCAGCCGCCGGTTCAGCGTCAGGAACCCCGCATGCTTGCCCGAGCAGTTGTTGTGGGTCTGGTCGCAGGCGACCCCCGCCCGCACCAGCGCGTCGTGATCGGCGAGGTCGTGCGGCTCCTGCGGCCCGCAGCGCAGGTCGCCCTCGCCGAGCCCCAGGTCCGCCAGCCAGGCCGAGACCCGCGAAGCATGCATCGGCGCCCCGTTGTGGGAGGCGCAGGCCAGCGCCAGATGCTCCGAGCCCAGGCCGGCGGCGGCGGCGGCCCCGCTCTCCACCAGCGGCAGCGCCTGCAGCATCTTGCACGAGGAGCGCGGGAAGATGACGCGGCCGGGGTCGCCCCAGGCCTCCACCACCTCGCCCGAGGGGGTGCAGATCGCGATCGCGCCGCGATGCACGCTCTCGAGGATGCCGCCTCGCACGGCCTCGACCAGGATCTCCGAGACGCCGGGCGCGGCGGGGTCGACCAGGCGCGAGGGCAGGGGGTCAGTCATCGTTCAGCTCCACCGAGAAGTCGTCCCCCAGCGCCTCGCGCAGCCGCGCGAAGGCGAGGCGCAGGCGGGACTTCACGGTCCCGAGCGGCGCCCCGGTCGCCTGGGCGATCTCGGCCTGGGTGAGGCCCGCGTAGAACGTCAGCCGCACGGCTTCAAGCTGATCCTTGCTCAGCCCCCCCAGCGCCTCGCGCACGCGGGCGTCGCGGTCGGCGGCGGCGGCGGCGCGCTCGGGGTCCGGGGGCGCATCGGGCTGGAACAGCGGGTCGTTGGGGTCCGGGGCCGGGCGCGCATGGCGGCGGATCAGGTCGATGCGCCGGTTGCGCGCGATGGCGTAGATCCAGGTCGAGACGCCGGCCTTGGCCGGATCGTAGGTCGCCGCCCGCCGCCAGACCGAGACGAAGACGTCCTGCGTCGCCTCCTCGACCACGTCGGCATGGGCGCCGCCGCGCAGCAGGAAGGCGCGGATCCGCCCGGCGTAGCGGGCGAAGAGCTCGGCGAAGGCCGCGCGGTCGTCGGCGGCGGCGAGCCGGGCGAGCAGCTCGGCGTCGCTGGGCCCCTCGCCGGGTCCGTCGCCAGCACCACCGGGAGGTTCCGTAGCGGCGCCCGTCGGCGCCTCTCGTCCCGCTCCGCCGGGGCGGTCGGGGGCGGGGTCCTGGCGCGGGTCGTCGGACATCGAGAGGGGCGGCGTCTCTGTCTGCGGCCCGGAAGCTCCGGGCGGGGCGGGGCGCGACGGGCGCGCGCGGATAGGGGGCGGGGGCTGGCCCGCGCGAAGCGACGCGGGGTCGTGATGCGACGGGGACGCGGCGGGGTGGCGCCGTCGCCCGATTTGCGTCTAGATTAGGCCGCAACGCGTCGGCAGGAAAGACCGGCGCGCGAACCGGCGGACGAGCCCGCCGGCGGCAGGAGGGGACCGGTCGCATCTCGACCGGGCCGTGCAGGTCGTGGCAAGGGCTCGCCGGCGCAAGCAGGCAGAACGACGATTGCAGGCGAATCGAGGCGAGCATGAAGGCTGAGGCGAAACGCGAGGGCGCCAAGCGCATCGGCGCGCGGCTGGCGGCGGCGGCGCTGGTCCTGGCTGCGGCGACGGCCGCGCCGGCCCAGGCGACCGCGCAGCAATCCACCAACCGGGTCGAGGCGTTCCGCGACTGGTCGGTGTTCACGGCGGACGCGGGCGGGCCGGTGTGCTGGATCGTCACCCAGCCGCAGAGCTCGGTGGCCAAGCGCGACGGCCGCCCGGTGCAGGTGCAGCGCGGCGACATCTACCTGACCGTGGCCGTGCGCCCGCGCCAGGGCGTGGACAGCGAGATCGCGATGGTCGCGGGCTATCCGTTCCGCGACGGCTCCACCGTCACGGCCGAGATCGGCTCGCGCAAGTTCGAGCTGTTCACCGAGGGCGAGAACGCCTGGACCTATCCCAACGACGACGGCGACATCCTGACCGCGATGAAGGCCGGGGCGGCGATCGTGATGACCGGCGTCTCCTCGCGCGGGACCACGACCATCGACCGGTTCTCGCTGCTGGGCTTCACCGACGCGCTGACCTCGGCTCAGAACCGCTGCAAGTGACGGCCGCGGGGCTTCGGCCCCGCGACGTTCGGACCGGACTTGGCCCGCCGCCGGCCGGCCTTGACGCGCCCCTCTTGGATGCGGGGCGGGAAACTGCTATGTGACGGCCTGCGCGCCCCCTGCACCTCGCGGGGGGCGCAGCCTTTCGTGGGGCCGCGGGGCGGCCCGCGATGCGCCGCCAGACCTTTCGCCGACCCGGAGACCGCCATGACCACGGTTCCCCCCGCCGCGGCCGCGCCGCTGACCCAGGACACGCCCGGCTTCGCGCCGAAGGCGGCCGAGGGGCTGCGCCCGCTGGTCGGCCTCACCCGCCCGCAGCTGATCGAGGCGCTGGTCGAGGCCGGGACCCCCGAGGGCCAGGCGAAGATGCGCGCCACCCAGCTGTGGCAGTGGATCTACCAGCGCGGCGTCACCGACTTCAGCGAGATGACCAACCTCGCCAAGGGCTTCCGGGCGATGCTGGCGGATCACTTCCGCCTCGACCGGCCGCAGATCGTCACCCGCCAGATCTCCAACGACGGCACCCGCAAGTACCTGCTGCGGCTCTCGGGCGGGCATGAGGTCGAGGCGGTCTACATCCCCGAGGAGGATCGCGGGACGCTCTGCATCTCCTCCCAGGTGGGCTGCACGCTGACCTGCACCTTCTGCCACACCGGCACCCAGAAGCTGGTGCGCAACCTCACCCCCGAGGAGATCGTGGCCCAGATCCTGGTCTGCCGCGACGACCTCGAGGAATGGCCCGTCGCCGGCCAGCGCCCGCCGGAGCGCCGCCTGCTCTCCAACATCGTGCTGATGGGCATGGGCGAGCCGCTCTACAATTTCGAGAACGTCCGCGACGCGATGAAGATCGCCATGGACGGCGAGGGGCTGTCGATCTCCCGCCGCCGGATCACGCTGTCGACCTCCGGCGTGGTGCCCAACATCGCGCGGGCGGGGGCGGAGATCGGCTCGCTGCTGGCGATCTCGCTGCATGCGGTGCGCGACGAGCTGCGCGACGTGCTGGTGCCGATCAACAAGAAATGGGACCTCGCGACCCTGCTGCAGGCCTGCCGCGACTACCCGCGCCTGTCGAACGCCGAGCGGATCACCTTCGAGTACGTGATGCTCAAGGACGTGAACGACTCCGACGCCGATGCCAAGCGGCTGGTGCAGCTCATTGCGGGCATCCCGGCGAAGATCAACCTGATCCCCTTCAACCCCTGGCCGGGCTCGCCCTACGAGCGCTCGGACTGGGACCGGATCGAGAGCTTCGCGGAGATCGTGAACCGGGCGGGCTACGCCTCGCCGGTGCGCACCCCGCGCGGGCAGGACATCATGGCCGCCTGCGGGCAGCTGAAGTCGGCGACGGAGCGCGGGCGCAAGCGCGCCTCGGAGATCGCGGCCGAGGCCGCCGCCGGCTGATCCCCCGCTCCGCCCCGGTCGAGGGCGGTCCCCCGCCCCGGCGCGCGGCCCGCCCGCCCACCCCCGACGCGCCGGGCCGGGGGACCGCCCTCTTCTGCAGACGTCGCCCCG
>Ga0310345_10001981_pt1 | contig 21435 bp, 27 predicted proteins | sample HC15DNA20500_MG_FD_204667 | JGI IMG/M metagenome (GOLD analysis project Ga0310345, IMG submission 204667) | Marine microbial communities from station ALOHA, North Pacific Subtropical Gyre - HC15-DNA-20-500_MG | ecosystem: Environmental > Aquatic > Marine > Oceanic | place: Pacific Ocean: North...
TTGAGAAAAATATTGTAAACATTAAAAGTCATACTCACAACGGAGGCGGAGGCGAGTGCGAATTTTGGGACATCGGATGCCACTTCGGAAAATGGGCGGAGGGACTGGGAAAAGTTGTTTTAATTGCTGGCGTGGGAATAATCATTTTTTACGCATTTAAGAAAGGACTCATCGGGCGAGCAGTGGGAAAGATAAGATGACATTTAACGGGGATCTATATCCGACAGCGGGAGCCGATGTCGTGATGAATGTGACGGGAGATCTCGTTCGATACAACTCGGGAGCGAGGGAAAGACTCGGGATAGGCTCCACGAATCAGGCTCTCTCTGTCGTGGGCGGTCTCCCTGCGTGGAAAACTTTAGAGCTTGCAGAATCAACGCTCACAACTCAAGGAGATGTTTTGTATGAGGGAGCAGGAGGACTTGCAAGATTAGGACAATCGACTGATGGATTTGTACTCACTACAAAAGGAGCATCAGCAAATCCAGTTTGGGCAGCTGCCGGGGGAGGGCAAGTAGAACTGCTCGACACACATACTGCAACTGGAACTGAATCAACCTACGAATATACGGGAACGCTGGATCTTGATGCTGATTATCAAGAAATTATAAGTTATTTTAACGGTAAAACAAGCGATAGTTTAATTTTACAAAATAAAATAAATTCAGGCACAGAATATCACACCCGCCTGACCTCTAATCTTAATGGCACAGTTTCAGGAATCTCAAATGATAGTGCAACTCAAATTGATTTAATTGATACTACAATTAATAATGTAGCGAGAAATTGTCAAGCATTAATCCATATCACGAAGGCTCAAGTTGGAGGCACTTCATCACCTATCTGTTATTATGGATGGGCTAATAGTGCAGCTCGAGCTTGCCAAAATTTTGCGGGAGGCACTGCAAATACGGGATCTGATGATATAACGAGTATAGAATGGCTAACATCAACTAGTACATGGACTGCTGAAACTACTATCCAGACCTTTGGGTTGAAAAAATGATACTAACAAAAAAAATCTCTCCAGCAACAGATGAAACAACTGAGTTTATTAAAAAATTTTATGGCAAAAAGAAATATCAAAACTTGAAAGCAGTTGATGGAAAAATTGTATCTTGTGAGACAACAGATCCAGATGTTAAAGATTATCTCAAAAAATTAGGCTTATCATAATGGAAGATCAAACTATAATGCTCGGAGTTTTATCGAGTGCTGTTATTGGAATAAATCTTTTTGTGATTAAATCTCTCTCAGATTTGTGCAAAAGAATTTCAAGGCTTGAGGGTTTCATTCACAAGCATGACTGACCTTTCAAGCTGGGTTGTTTAATATCACATCTTTGATTGAGTCTCATGGAACTAGATCCAAACTTAGCTCTTGCCTTAGTTGCGATAGCAATGCCAGCCTCCATTATTGGAGTGTTGAAATCTTTCGCATCAGGAAGATAGTAAAAAAAAAATCGACTGGAGTTTAACTCCAATTTTTTTTCTCTTTAAACTCTCGACTATTAAAAAAACCGCCCCGCTCTTAGTTCCGTTCTATTCACTCTCTTAACCCTGCGGGCTTATGCTCCTTTTTAGAAAGAGGTTATGATTGTTTTTAGGCGTAACCCTGCGGAAAAAGTATGCAGGGTTGATATAATTTAGCTATTTTTTGATTTAGGAAGCTTTTAGAGCCTAATTGCAGGCATAAATCCGCATACTACTCAGAAAAACCCCTCACACCCTGCGGAACTAAAAGTATGCGAGTTCTGACTTTACTCGAGGATTTAGCTCCGATTCTTTCCTTTCGCATACGAGGGACACAAAAGCTCAGGGCTTTCATAAGGGAAAAAACGACCGAATAAGGCTCTCTCAAATTAAGTCAATGAAAAAAAAGGGCATAATATGGAACTTTTAGGGCTTAAACATGAGACTTTTTAACGCTTTTTTTACCACTGGATCATCCGTCTCTCTCATCCTCGCTCGCAATATTGCATTTAATTCTCTCTCATCTCTCTTTTGATTTTTGTCTCCATATGTGCCGACTCCGCCCTCTCGCTTTACTCTTTCCTCGAGTTTTTTTTGGAGATATTTTGAGTCTTTTCGATAACCTTTAATTGATGCCTTTACTTTTTTCAGTTTTTTAGGATCGACTTTCTTTCCTTTCTTAGCGAAATTTTTCACGAAAGCTTTTCGGGCTTTAATTTGGGCGGGCGATGCCATTTTACCAATTTCCTAATGACTTAGATCGTTTTTGAGCTTTCTCATAAGCTGATCTTGCTTTCTCTAATCTGCTAATTAATGATCTAGGAATATGTTTCCCAGTTGATTTAAATCGTTTAACTTGCTGAGTAAATTCTGTCTGCAAGCTAGCATATTTTCTCCCAGTTTTTGTGACCATATCTTCAGCTTTACCTTTTTTCTTAGCCCAGCCTTTTGTTGTATCTCCCCCACGATATTTTGGCATAATCTAAGGTCTCCCAGTGTTATAAAAAATCCACTATTTGACAAAAAAGCTAATTTTTCCCACATCGATAGCCTTAAACCTAAATTATTTCTCTGGGAAATATGGCAACAAAAGGAATTAACCAAATTGTCAGAACGTGGGGATCTGCTTTAGCGACCACTAAAGCTTTTTTCATTGATCTTCCAAATCTGACGAGATGGGCGGTCAAGTCTGATCAGATGTCAGAACTTGAGAAAGCGAGAATCGATCGGGATGTTATCAGGACTCTCGATGGGCATTATCCGTATATGAAAAATTACGGAGCCTTACCTCACTGGAGGTCTCCGAGATAATGGATCTCGAGAATTATGTGACCTGTTCCCAGTGTTTGCGGGAATTACCAGCAACGGGCATCTACGAGATTGAAAATGCGATGGTATCAAATTACCACTGTGAGCAATGCTGTTACACTTTCAGCATTTACTCAATCTCGAGAACAAAACTCGCAGAGATAAACGGAGGAACTCTCCCCGAGAGATGTCAAACAAACCGACACGATGTAGAATTAGAAGAAGCTGTTGATGCTGCCTTCCAGGAAGTCCATCCGATGGAGGATAAATGATGAGCGAGGAATCCTCATCCATTTTTATTTTTGGAGATAGACAAATCGATCCCGAGTTAGATGGCGAGGAATACAAATTCACGCTTCCCGATGGTGCATCCGCAATATGGGTTAAAAAACCGACAAATAAGATTCCTGTTAATATTTCGAATCGAGATGCAGGGAGCGAGAAATCAACTTTTGAAAAAAATTTAATTTTTATTGGCAATATGTATTTTGGGGCGAAATGGGATCCCGAGCTTAAAAAATTCGTAGTAGATGAAAAATCTACAACATGGCGGGAAGTTAATCCCCTTTCCATGATCGACCGCCTCGAGAACTGGCGGGGGATGAAAGACACAAAAGGATTATCCGAGCGAAAAATTCAAAATTATATAAAAATTCTCAAGGCTTATCAAAAAGAAATTTTAATCGATAAATCGGGCGAGGATGTTTCCGCTAAAGTTGATAAGGAAAAACAGAAACAAAAGCGAGCGGAAAAAATCCCGAAGCTAAAAAAAGATCAGACCGCTGATAAACTGAAAAAGGATTTCATGAATCTGCCAGCGATTAAAGATTGGAAAAAATATCTCACATCAAAAGGAAAGGAAAGACAGACAGGGCTTTTCGATATGTTATACAAAATTTTAGCGGTTAATGATGAAACAATGAATCCCGAATTTTTTACTCTCGACCTCGAGGGAGAGCCGATGTCGAAAAAAGTCGATGAAGTAAAAAAGGCAGTTGAGATTTATCGGCACTGGGCGATGACATATTATACGCCCCCCGACTTTTATAAGAAAGCATGGAGATCCTCCGTCTTTCCCTCTGAGACTGATAAAGACAATGAGGGAAATCCTCTCGGAAACATGATTAAGTTTCCTGATGCCGATGGAATATTTTTCAAACTTGAGCGGACTCTGGGAAAAACAAAAGCTCTCCATAAACAGGATACTTATCGGGTGTATGAAAAATCAATGTTCGATCCTGATCTAAAGATGGAGGATGGATCGAATCTGTGGACTAACTGGAAAGAATACGCAGGCGGAAGCTATGCAGTAGAGGGAACTAAAACCCGAATTTTTGGGACAGGAAAGAAAAAAGGAGGGCGGGGAACTACTCGAGAGAGGAACGCTGTTCGGGATGCATCGACCGCCATCTCTAGTTTTATTTTATCAGCCAAAAAAGGCGAGTGGGAGATGCCTGATCAGGATATTAATTCGATTCTCTCGAAAAAAATCGATCCTCCAAAGCACGCAGACATCGGACAGGAGTTCTCAGACGATGAAATCTTAATGGGGCGAAAATTCCTCGAGACTGGAATCCCTCATCACTGGGAAAAACTCCCGCCCGAGAAAATAAAATTCACATACGAGGGGCAGGAGATGACAAGAAATATTCAAAGAAGAAAATTAATCCCAGACGTTCAGCCAAAAAACATAAAACCCGATCCTCATTATAACGAAACTCTCCCTCAATACAAAAAATTTGGATCTCCTTACGGAGAGTTAAAGCCCGCCTCGATGTTTTTCAGACTGGCGATGCTTACGGGCTGGCGGATTACTGAGGGCGTGACCTGTGGCTCGGAGATAATCACTAGAAAGAAATTAGAATCAGGGGAAAAACGTTCGGGATGGTGGATGGAGTCTAATAATAATATGTCAGTCGCTTTTCAAGTTAGAAAAACACAAAAGCACGCAGATGATTCCTATTTCGAGGCAGTCATCCCGCCTTATTCAACGGAGGTCTTAGACACAGCGGAGACCATGAAAAGAATTTTCAAAAAAACAAACACTAGACGATTCATAGATGAAGATACTAAAAAAAAGGGATGGAGTCCCATAAGCCGACCATTGACAAAAGCCGAACAGGAAAAAAACGCTCGGGAACTGGCTAAAGAAAAAATTTTCCCATCTCGAGTTTTAGTCGGAGAAAATGGGATGTTCTTTCCCGAGATGTCGGGAGATACTCCGACCTTTCAGCTTCAAACAGGGGGGGAAATCGATGCACTAGATAACAGCGAATTTATCCTCGCTTATCTCGCTTTCCCGCTCCGAGAGATGTTCGCTCAATTAGATAAGACGGGAGTATTAATTCGGGATGGAGATGAAATCGAGGAAATGTCTCGAACGGATCGAGAGATGGATAAAAGACTCGGAAAGACTCAGGGAAATCGCACAAAAGTTTTTGGAACGGAGCATGGATGGGCGGTCACTTGCGGAGATGGCTGTCGGAAATCTACAAGGACAGGAAAAAAAGATAAAGATTTTACTCATCAAACTGAAAAAGCGATTCAGGATAAACTCAGATATGAAGATCCACAAGATTATTGGATCGACCATCCTCAGCATAGTTTAAGGCATCTGTTCGCCCAGCTATGGCTCGGAAAAACTGGATGGAATTACGGATTCGTAGCAGATACGGGACACTGGACAATTTTACAAACTTTAAAAGATCATTACGGTAAAATTCCTAAAAAAATAATGGGAGAGCGAATCATGGATCTTATGGCAAAAGAAAGAATCTCTTTCGCAGATGAAAAGGGCAGGACAGATTCTCGGGATGTTTTAATTTCAGACATCGCCCAAAATGTCGCAAAGCAGGATCTCACGAAGATGGGAGAGACTGTCGCTGAGCAATCTGCGAAATATGAAGAACTCGAGGAAAAAGGAAAGGAAGAACATAAAGCAGAAGCTCAAAAGAAAAAGGAAGAAAAAAAGAAACAGGATAAACAAACAGTGACGACAGCGGAGACGAAAACAGATTTTGACTAAAAATAAAAATTATGAATATTGGAATCCTACTCTTTCCTTTCGGCAGAAAAGACACATCAGAACTCATCTCGAGAAATCAGTTGAGAAAAAAAAATATGATGCATCGACCGTCTCGGAACTGGCTCAGACCATCATTGAAAAATGGTGTAAAGGCGAAGTAATCGATAAGACAGTGGATTTGGTGCGGAGAAATTGGGAATTGAAAAACAGAAAATTAGAACTCGAGATCGAGCGGTCTGAGCGAAAAGATTTAGGACTCGCATCCGCCAGTGTGAGAATAAAACCAATTACAATAAATCAGATTCCCGATGATGATGAAAACATCCGCTCGCCTTATGACGAATCAAACAAAAGGCTCCAATGCATCGAGTGCGGATGTCTGTTCACATGGAAAGATTCGGATGAATATATCGAAAAAATCGGAGAGCTTAAAAATCATCTGCTGATAAAACACGATAGACAATTTAACGCACTGGAAAGAGAAGTTATTGATAATTTACACTATGAGGGCGATTCAACTTGATTGAATCGATAATTGGTTTTTGTTCTACTTGTCATAAAGAAATTTTGGAGCATGAGAGTTATTCAGTTAAGAAAAAAAAATATTATCACATGGGATGTTAATGATGTCTTTTTTTTATCCGCCAATCACACAAAAAAGATATGTGGACTGTGTAATCTGTAAAAGATTTGTATCGGTCGGTCATACTGAATTATTATTCATGGATAATAAAAAAGAAATTAGAGTCTGCGGGTGGTGCAATCATGCCTAAATCATTTAATCGAACCGCTGGCGATGTCTGGGAAACTCCCCCCGATACTTTTGAATTTGCCTGCGATTATTTTCACGTTTATCCGAGATTAGATGTCGCATCTACTGACGAAAATAAATTATGCGAATTTAATTTCACAGAGAAAGAGGATGGACTTTCTCAAAAGTGGTTTTATGATTCGTGGTGTAATCCTCCATACTCTCAAGCCTCAAAATGGATCGAGAAAGCCTTTCGAGAAAATAAAGAAAATAACATAAACATCATCGCCCTGCTCAATGTCACTACTGAAACTTTCGCATGGCAATCTTTTATTTTACATGGGATGGCTGAAATTTATTTCATCTCTGGGAGGCTCAGCTTTTTTCAAAATGGAGTTATCGCTAAAAATTCCAGCCAGCATCCCTCCGCCTTAATTTGCTGGAGAAAAAAATGAGAGAATTAGTTATCTGTAAAAATTGTAAGGGGAAATTTTATGATGAATATAATCTCATCTGCCTCGCAACGCTGGATTATTGCCTATTATGTGCGAATAAAAAACTAAATAAAGACACGATTAAGGAGGGATATCATGTCGAGTGAAGTTGAAACAGTTCAGCCAAAAGGAGAGCCTGTCGTAAAGTTCTGCCCCATCTCAGGGGAGGAGTTTGATGAGACCGTCTTAACTAATCGATGGTTAAGATGCGATTCCTGCGATTCGGTCTTTATGATCAAGGTAAAAATCGAGGATTAAAAATGAACAAAAGCAGAGTAGCGAGGGATCTTTGGAGGAAAGTTTTTTCAGATAACCTCATTGATCTTCGCAACTCCGACCAGCGAAAACAGGTCGTATCAGAATTTTTGAACGATCCCGCTAATTCAAAAGCGGGATGGAAGAAAAAAGATTCTCGTTTTTTCAGACTCGCTTTTTCTAAGGTCGCTCGTGAGAATAATTTTCAGCCGATGTCTGTCGGGGTAACTCCCACGCCATCAAGATCAAAAACGAAAAAAGGTTCAATGAGTTTCAATGTAAAATCTAAGGAGAAAGCCCCTCCGCCCCCATCAATTCCCGCTGAGGGTCTAAACTCAGCCGATGCAACGAAAAACGCACAAAAATTGCCGATACCAAATACAGCCCAGATAAACGCTCAAATCCCTCAAGCCTCATATTATTCCGCCCAGTCCATCGGGCAGATCTTTGAAACTTTTTTTAATATTTTTTCAACTAAACTCGGATGCTCTCCGCTTTCTCAAAACGAACGGATAGCGATGGGCGAAGCGTGGACTCCCGTTTTTAATCAGTATTTCTCAGGCGAAAATATTTTCATAATGCCCGCTCTAGTTTCACTTCCGATAATTTTACAGCGAGTCGCTGAGGTCTCAAAAATCAGAAAAGAGAAAGAACTTAAAGAAAAATACATGATGGAGGATGGGGCAGAGGCTCCGCCCCCTGACCGAAAGCCTGCGGAGACTTCCAAATCAAAATGGAAAGGGATGAGTTTTGACGGAACGACTGAGCAAAGATGAATACTGGGATCAGTTAGATCCCGATAAATTAAATCTTGAAAAAAAGGATTTAATTGATTTCTGTAACTCCTGTATCGAGGAATGGAACCGCTCAAAAATGGAGAATTTTAAATATATCGTGGCGATGTCGCTCATGGTATCAAGCATCAAGCTTACTCCCGAGAAAGTGATGAAAGTAGTTTGGAGAAAAATTGTGATATGGTTTTATGATCTACAATTCAAAAACGCCCTCGCAGATAAATCAGAGGAAAATATGTTAAAGAGGCTGAGGGAAATTGGATCAGGATAAAATCGACAGAGTCCTCGAGATGTTTTTCACTTCCCTAAAATCTACGGATGACAAAACTCTCGATACAGGCTTAACACATAATCAAACAGTGATGTTATTACAGCAATCAACGATCGCTCTCGCTGAAAAATATCCGAGAGATTTCTCCTTATACGTTCGCTGGTTTTTGAACGCCTCGATGTATCTTTTGGATGAGGATCCCGATTTGTTAGAAATTAAAGAGATTGATTTGATTGAGTGATTTTAGTTCTCCCGATAAAACCGCTGAGGATCCGAAAGGGGATGAAGATCGAGATGTTGCCATCGATGATCAAGTCTCCCCAGATACGGAGGCTCCGCCTGTGATGTCGGGAGAATTAGATTTTTCTTTTGTCGCCTATGATCAGGACATAACGATCCTAGGGGCGAAGAATAGCGGGAAGTCATATCTCGCAAATCAAATTATGAAATCGCTTAACGGTGTCACTGTCTGGGTTTATGATATGAATCAACAATTTCACAGCTCGAGGGCGATGGTCTTTACTGACTTAAACGAGATGCTAAAAGTTTACGATTCCGCAAAGCGGGGACACTATATCGGACAGTTTCACGATAACTCAGAAAATAATTTTAGGCGTTTTTGTGCGGAGGCTTTCAAGCGGGGAAATATTTGCCTAATTCTCGATGAGGTTCATTCGTTTACCACAAAAATGAAACAGCTTAAAGAATTTAATAATATTATTCTCAGCGGGAGACCTCGAGGAATTTCAAACATCGTAATCTCATCGAGACCAGCCAGCCTCCCGAATAATGTTCTCAGCGGGAGCAAACACGTTTTCGCTTTCAAATTAAATCTCGAAAGCGATTTAAAATTTCTCGCATCATATCTCGGGGATGATGTTTGGATCCTAATGCCCCCAGACAAAAGAAAGAGGCTCCGTAATCTCCCAGAACTGGAGCCTCACACTTTCTACTATCGAGATATGGATGAAGATACGGGGAGGCTCGGAAAAGTTTGAGATATAAAATTTTTACCTGTCCCGAGTGTAAATTCAAAAAGTTTGAAACTCTCAACGGTCTCAACGTTCATCTCGGAAAATGTCACACAGTTTCGTATAAGATTTTAATCCGAAATAATAAACCATGTATCAAGAAGAAAAATCGCACATCTTTTTCTTATGAAGAAATATAAAAAAGCGTGAGATTAGCGACCTACTAGATCAGGGTTATCTCGAGAACTTTCTGACTGTTCAGGCTAATCTCACTAAGAGATTGATTTTTCACTAAAGAAACGCTATCAGAAAGTCTCTCACGTAATGTGGTATTCTTAGAGTCTAACTTCCTCAAGCAATCAATCTCCATAAAGAGACTATGGAAAATATTGGTATATGAGTGCTATGCCAAAGGTCAGGCAGGCTCAGGCACGACCTAACGAGCTTGAGTGTTATTAATAGCTAAAAGCTTAGATCCTCTCATGGGATATCCTGCTCAAATCGTCAGAAGTTCAAAAGACATTTTTACAGATCCCGCCATAATTGCAGTGCTTTCCGCAACGCTCGTGGCACCGTATATAGTCCCGCAAATTGAAAAATTAGTTCAATCAGTTCCATTTTTGAAAGACCATCCATCCATCGGAGCATTTACGATGGGCTTAATTATTTTCGCAGTAATCGCACCAATAAAGATGCCATCAATTCTTAGATCAATCATCATAGGAATTTCAGGCGGATTCGTTTTAACATCCGTTTTACCTCTATACACCCAGATGACCACAGCGAGGAATCAGTAAATTGGTTTTGAAGAATTACCGAACATTAGTTCAGAGCCAAGTTTGGGATGGCACCTCACAGACCATCACGACAAATCTCCCACGAGATTTCTTGATTCAGAGAGTGATACTAGATTTGAATAATCCATCAATCGCCTGCACTGGCACATCAACGCTCGTCACAGATCCTCTTTTGAAGTGTATCGATAAAATTAAAATTGTCGCAGTCGGAGAGGGAAGCTCGAGAACTATTTTCGAGGTCTCAGGAAAAGACCTCTATCACATGAACACTTTCGATTATGGCTCAGCCTGCGAAGATCTAACAGTTCCCGCCACTACGACAGCGGGCATCGCACACACTGGCTGGTGTATCGATTTCAGATGCAATCGCCTTGATAACGATGATTTTTCTGTGGCTCTCCCATCGTATCTGCTTTCAACTTTACAACTCGAGATTACTTATCTCGCTCCATCCGCCACAACATGGGGAACTAACTTCCCTACGACTTTAGGAACTTTCACAAACACTATCACACTCATAGAGGGTATTCCCGAGAGCGGGGAAGATTTCAGCAGTTCGCCACTGATGACGATCCTCACTAAACAATTAACGGGAGACACGACCACAGGAACCGATGAAACTTTTGATACTTTCTTTACTGTGGGAGCATTAATCCGCAGAGCTTTCCTAATAACAGAAACATCAGCGGGAGTTCGCTCAGATACAGAAATTGAAACTTATTCTGTAAACTCGGGAACGATCCCGCTTATGTCTAAAATTTTATTCAGAGCGAATAAAGCCCGAGACATTATCAATTATAGAATCGCTGAAGATTATGACGGTAGTTACACTGTCGCAGGATGCACGATGATTCAATTTGATAATTCGAGGATGCCTTTTATTCAAACCTCAGGCGGTCTCCGCATCGGAGGTCTCTCCACTGTCGGATATACAACTTCGGATCTTCCATTTTTAGCTAACAAAAACAATGCATCATCTATAATCCGCAGAGTCCAAGAAAGTATCGAGGGCTGAGTAAATTGCCATCTTATCTCTCGATAAAAAAAAAGAACAGATTTCTCAGAAAGTAATCGATAAGGGTTACACAGATCGAATTTTAAGACAGTCTCAACGTTTAACAGGAAATCAATCCCTGCTCGAGGCTCATCAAAATACGGGAGAAATTCCAATTAAAAAATTAATGAGGATGAGGCTCTAATTGGCTGAAATTTACAAAAAGGGACAGCCCTCAAAAAATATCTCTGACACTGTGGACACTACATCGGATGAGGCTCCAAAAGAGAATCTCTCGACAGCCTCCCTTAATTCGGGAATCTCCGCAGGGAATCAGGGAGCCTCCACGAACGATGCCGACTTTACAAAACGAACGAACACAAAAGGATCCAGCTCTACGACAGAGCCTCCAAATACTCAGGGAGTCTCTCAGACCACATCAGCAAATTATAATAAATTTTATTCAGCGAATAAATTAACACAGGGAGCGAACACAGGTCTCATCACATCAGCGACTCAGAATCTCTCCGAGACCTCTGTCGCATCGAAAGACACATCGAAAGCCCAGACCGTAGAACTCGGAGTCCAGCCCTCCGCATCATATATTTCCGCAGTTTGGAGCAACGCTCCCGCCAGTTCTTATGCTTATCTCGTGAATAATTACGGAGTCGATGTCGCCTCCCGAGTTTCTGGATCCTCCCCTCAGCAGACTTTACAGCCCGCAACGCTCGCACAATCTTCCTTTTTGTCTAGTAGAAAGCCGACCATCCGACAGGCTGAGGAGAGGAGAAATAAATTTGTGGATAATAATTTATTCAAAGCTCATAAAGTTTTCAAAGTCTCAGCCCCCATCCCTACGAAAGTTTACAGAAAAACTAATCTTTTCAAGCAGGCGAATCAGGATAATAATCCTCTCGCAATTTTGGAGGGAGACAAATTCCTAAATCCAAAAACTCAATTTCTCCCGCAGATAAATCAGCAAATTGCTCCCCGCCCCGAGTTTAAGGCTTTTACATCTACGCTCGCCAGCGGAGTGAAAAAAACCTCTCCGATGGATGACACATCCGATTTAACTTCAAACCGCAAATCATGGCGGGATTATTGGATCGATATTTCAACGAGTAAATATTTCCCCGTTTATGTCGGAGGAACTTTAATGCTAATCATAATTATTTTAATTCGGAGAAAGCGTTAAGGAGGGATGTGAATAAAATGAATTTACCAAAAAAACCGCTCACAATAGTTATCGTGATTGCTCTCGGTGTAATTGCTTACAAACTCGCAAAGGATAAACAGTGGATATGAAAAGAAAAAATCGAAAATTCTTAGGAACTAAAAAGGAGGTTAAAAATGAAACAAAAAAAGACCGAAAGTAGTCTGAAAAAAATCGGACTCCCCTCAGCATATATCGGGATAACAGCCTTAATCGTTACGATGATTTGCAATAATATCGGAGCGTGTGCATAGATGGGATCTCTATTTACGACCGCAGATGGAACGGAACTCACAGGACTGACAGCGGGGGAAGTTTTCCTCGATTTCGTTGCTGGAACTGTGACCGCCCCAGATGGGACAGTAACAAACATGAATAAAAATCTCAATGATCTAGGTTTGAATCAATGTAACTCGATTGGAGTTTGGACATCGGATGCAGATTCAATCGTTCACATCGGCTCGGCTCTGTCGCTCGCTGATCATCAGCTCGCCCATGTTTTGAATAATATCGGTTTTTCATCCGTTCGGATTACCATCCCTGCGAACTCGACTCCTGATGCATCTAATCAGGTATTTTTTCAAGCCTCAACGGATGGATGGCTCGGCTATTCTTTCCCCGAGATTTCTCATCAGAGGGGAATAGTTCCCGCAACGGGGGCAGATACCTCGACAGATACAAACACGACTTATCTATCCAAACACGTAGGGGCATATAATCAATTTTTAATTACAACGCATAACACAGGCGGATCCAATAGTATAGACTTACAAATCGAGTTCTCGGAAAATGGATCCGATTGGTTCCTCGATTCGGGTTATACAACTTCGGTCACAATCGGAGCGAACAGCTATAATGCTTTCGCCTCTGAGGTCGAGCATCATTTTTACCGAGCGAGAGTAGTCTCGACATCTTCGGGGAATCATTCAACTTTTCAAATTCATTATAATTTCGTAAAGGACAGGGGAATTTAATGCCGATAACAGGAGCAGTAAACTCGCTTTGGAGTATGCATCCTTTTCCCTACAAAAATGTAGAAATTCATTCATCTTATTTCGCCAGCTCCCCCGCTCAAGCATCGCTCAAGATGTTCCCCTCTCCGTCTAACGCTGAAAAATCTAAGGAGAGTTATGTCGCCCCCGAGCCTGTCATCATTTTACCTCCGCAGTATCATCCTCAATATCTTGAACAGAAATCCCTCAGCCCGCTCACTCAACAGGAGAAAAATAATGCAGTTTCAAAAATGGCATCGCCCCATCCTTATTCTCAGGACATAACGGGAAAGGATGTCCCCTATGATAAAAAACTAAATGACATGAATATCTATAATCCTCCCTTTAATTGGTATGGAGTCTCAGCCATCGGGCTTATCATTTTAGGTGTCATCGTAGTGGCGGGGAAGTTCAAATAATGCAATTCTCGGATTTTATTTCTCAATCAGTCACAGGAGAGGCGAAAGTTTCTCTCAGTAATCTTGAAGTGGATTTAAATCCGAAATATAATATCTGGGGAAAAAATCCAAATCATATCGTAATTTCAGCCGACATCTATCTCCAATCGGAGGATGTCTCAACTTTCGCTTATGAAGTTTTGAACTCTCGGGGGCAGAGAATCAGCCTCTCCATCCATCCGAGAACAGTAAAACCAAATACAAAAGAAAATTTTAAGATTGGAATAGATCAGCCCTCAAAAAATGCGTATTTTCCCGATGGCTATTATTTGCTCAGAACGTGGGCAATCTCTACATGGACAGGGAGGCGGTTTGATTGGAAGATACACACAGGAATTAAGGAGTATAAGCAAGTATCAAACACAGCCTCAATCGAACTCAAAAAAAAAGCTCTACTGGCGGTAATCTGATGGGGCGACCTCCATCGGTTTTTACAAACCCGCCCTCTGGGGAAATTGTCTCAGGCGAAAAGCCTTTTGAAAAACCTGATAGATCTAACGTTTTTACAAACCCGCCCTCTGGGGAAATTGTCTCAGGCGAAAAGCCTTTCGATAAACCTCCAAAAATCGATGTTCATCAGACCACGACAAAAACGGATAATTGGTGGGATGGTATATTAGATATTTTCACGCCCACGAACGGGGGAGGATTAATCCCCGAAGCTTCCGCAGAGGAAGAAACGACCGCCCCTCCTGTTACTGTCTCATCAGACCTCGAGAGCAGAATCGCACAACTCGAGAGAGTTCAGCAAACTTATCCGCAACTTCCCTCAGCATCTCAGAAATCAGATCGTGATATTTGGAATCATCTTAATCAATGGGTTTGGGGAAAGTCAGGAGCCGAGAGTTCTCCTGTCGGAACGTGGGAGGCAGAGCCGACCGCAATTAAACCGCAACAAGATAGACAGTATAGAGAGTATATGGGATTACACGAAACACAGAGAGGCGAACTTTTGGATGCCTTAGAGCATCGGGGAAAACTCGAGGAAAAAATTGAGAAAAATATTGTAAACATTAAAAGTCATACTCACAACGGAGGCGGAGGCGAGTGCGAATTTTGGGACATCGGATGCCACTTCGGAAAATGGGCGGAGGGACTGGGAAAAGTTGTTCTCGTTGCTGGCGTTGCATTAATCGTTTTTTACGCATTTAAGAAAGGTCTTATCGGTCGGGCAGTGGGAAAAATAAGATGAATACTGGGAAAGTTGTTTTAATTACGGTCGGCGTAGTTGTCGGCTTAAATTTAATTGGAATTATATATCATACGTGGAGGGCTAAACAATGAGTTTTTCAGGCGACCTATATCCGACAGCGGGAGCCGATGTCGTGATGACTACAACGGGAGATTTAGTTCGATACAACGCAGGAGCGAGGCAGAGGCTCGGGATCGGATCCACAAATCAAGCCCTCTCGGTCGTGGGCGGTCTCCCTGCGTGGAAAACTTTAGAGCTTGCAGAATCAACGCTCACAACTGAGGGAGACATTTTATTTGAAAATTCTACGCCCGCCCTCGATAGGCTCCCCGCAGGAACTTCGGGATATTTTCTCAAAACTCAGGGAGCGAGTAATCCTCCTGTATGGTCAGCGGTCTCAGCGGGAGCATCAACCGCCCTCGATAATTTGTCAAGCGTGGCGGTTAATGATACGATTGATATGAACGTAAATAATTTAATTAATGTCAAAATGTTAAACGTGGATTTTCCATTTGAGACAGCTATTGCATCAGGAGCTGTTGCTTTTGCTTACTCTAATAATACAATAGATACGGAAGCTGATGCCGCTACTGATAATCTTGATTATTTTGATTCACTCACAGACGGAGATATTATTATTTGCCGTAGTGCAGTTGATTCAAGAGATCCAACGTTGAGATCTGCCATCACAGGTGGCACAAAAATGTCAGGGAATGGAAGTTATACCTTAGAATTAGATAGTTATCGTTGGTATGGAATAGCTCAAACAGGAAATCCTGATGCTAACTTTTCAATCATGGAATGGGCGAGGAGTGATAATTATCCATGATAAGCAATCCACCAATCGGTTTATGGTTTGGGAAAAATCATATAAAAATAATGAAATCTACTTTTGAAGATACCGATTCTCGTAATTATCTCAAAAACGAAATTAAAAGAGATCCAAATAATGATAAACATATATTCGTAATTTCAGAAAATAAAAAACAATCTGTTTGCTATGAAATCAATGAGAATCTCAATGAGTTTGTTTCAATCCAAAATAATAAACTCTGTAAAAAAATGGATAGATTATGGCAAAATTTTCTTACCAATAAGTCAAAAATGCAACAATCAAATTTATCAGTCAACGATAAGGAAAAATTTGTTAAACTATCGAGGCAAAAACATCTTAATCAGATTAAACTATCAGATAAAAACAATACCGAATTAGAAAGTAAATTAAAAAAATTGTGATAATATGGAAGATTTTACTGTCTTAGTCGGAGTTATTAGCTCGGGACTCATCGCAGTGAATCTCTATGTCATCCGCAGTATCTCAAATCTCTGCGACCGTATCTCTCATCTCGAGGGAAAGTTCTCGCATAAGCCTTAACGACCTCAGAGGGGGGGATTAATTATACTAGATTCTAGCCCTGTCTATGTTATGGAACTAGATCCAAACCTCGCTCTCGCCTTAGTGGCGATAGCAATGCCAGCCTCTATAATTGGAGTGCTGAAATCTTTCGCATCAGGAAGATAGTAAAAAAAAAAAATCGAAGGAGTTCAAAGTATCTCCTATTTTTTTTCTCTTTAAACTCTCGACTTAACAGCGAGCCTCTCTTTCGAACAAAAAATTAAATCCGCTTTAACATCTCATTACGTCTTGTCGGTCTCTCTAGAGAGATAAAATACCGAGTTGCTGTGCCTAATTACCGCAATTTGCCTGCGTAATGGCGGAAAATAGTGCGGTTATTAACATTAGCCAGTGACGGGAGCGATATTCCCCTCATAAATCAGTATACAGCATTAAAAGTCCGTTCCTAATTACGTCACGAAAAGTTTACCGCCCCCCGACTTTACTCGAGGATTTAGCTCCGATTTGTTCCTCTCGTCTACGAGGGACACGAAAGCTCAGGGCTTTACTAAGGGAAAAAACGACCGAATAAGGCTCTCTCAAATTAAGTCAATGAAAAAAAAGGGCATAATATGGAACTTTTAGGGGCGGGAGAAACCATGTTTTGAAATATTTTGATGCATCCTCATATATTTCTCAATGGCTTTTTTCAGTCTTAATGTTTCCTCTTTCGTTAATCTGGGCTTTCTATTCAATATCCTTATTTCTTTCGTTATCTCCATTGATTTTTCATCTTTCGTCATATTTTTCCATCTCTGAGGTTTTTCCAAATCTGCATGATATTCCGCTAATCCTTTCCCAGTCGGAGCGTATAATTTTTTCTTAGAGCCTTTTTTCTTTCCAGCGTATTTTTTAACGAAAGCTTTTCGGGCTTTAATTTGAGCGGGCGATGGCATAATCTCAGTTCTCCCAGTGTTATAAAAAATCCACTATTTGACAAAAAAGCTAATTTTCACGACATCGATAGCCTTAAACCTAAATTATTTCTCTGGGAAATATGGCAACAAAAGGAATAAACCAATTTGTCAGAACGTGGGGATCTGCTTTAGCGACCACTAAAGCTTTTTTCATTGATCTTCCAAATCTGACGAGATGGGCGGTCAAGTCCGATAAGATGTCGGAACTTGAGAAAGCGAGAATCGATCGGGATGTTATCCGAGTCCTCGATGGGCATTATCCGTATATGAAAAATTACGGAGCCTTACCTCAATGGAGGTCTCCGAGATAATGGATCTCGAAAATTATGTAACCTGCTCCCAGTGTTTGCGGGAATTACCAGCAACGGGCATCTACGAGATTGAAAATGCGATGGTATCAAATTACCACTGTGAGCAATGCTGTTACACTTTCAGCATTTACTCAATCTCGAGAACAAAACTCGCAGAGATAAACGGAGGAACTCTCCCCGAGAGATGTCAAACAAACCGACACGATGTAGAATTAGAGCAGGAAGTCCATCCGATGGAGGATAAATGATGAGCGAGGAATCCTCATCCATTTTTATTTTTGGAGATAGACAAATTTTTCCTTATGGTTATTTTCCCAATAAACCGACAGGCGGAGCAACGGAGGCGAACAAAAAACTCGGAGGCTTTTTAATGTCTAACGGAGCCTATGTCGAACAAACTTTCGTTAAGCCGAGTTTTAGAGTGATAAAAGATGTCGAGGATTTCGACTCCGAGCATATCCCCGAGCCGACTTTTCAGGAGGCTTTAATTTTTCTCGGGGAGTTATATTTCGGGGCAGTATGGAACGATAAGGAAAAAATTTTCAAGGAGACAGAATTTTCGGGGCGATGGAAATCTTCGGGAAAGCATCCCGATATGATAAAACGGATGAAACTTTTTCCTCATCTCGATGTGTCAGCGAATCAAAAAATCAAGATGGAACAGAAAAAGGGACATACGTTATTTATTTACAAAAAGGGGAAGCTTGATTCGGTCGTAGGATTTGGGCGGGATGTCTGGGGCAGATATAAAATTGTATTAGATGCTTATAATCAAGATAATCTTCACGTTGTAAAATTCGATCCATCAAAAAAGGATCCCGAGAATCAGAGCCTCGATATGACAAAAACTCTCCCTAAAATTTTCCCCCCTGCCCCTCCGAAAGAGACAGGGACTCGAGAGCGGGGAGGGGATAAAATGTCTGAGGAAACAGAGATCGAACAAATCGGGCGAGATCAATTCGAGACACAAACAATGCCAGCGGAGTTTATTCCGAAAAGCGATGACAAAGCTCTAAAATTAGTTTATCAGGATGAAAACGGATTTATGGTTTATCCATATATGGATGAATGGAAATCAAACATCGGAGGAAAGGGAGTCGAAGATCCTCAGAAGCACGTTGCTTCCGCCTATCGAATATTTTTATTAAATAACCATCTCGAGAATCCCTATTTTCTGACAGCGGGGATGAAAGATGCTCCCCTCAATGTAAAACTCGATGCGATGAAAAAGATGGTCGCCATCGCTAAACACTGGGCGGGATCTTTCAAGACAGATGAGAAATTTTATAAAACTAAATGGAGAGATCCCCTATATTCCGCAACGGAAGATCTCGAGTTCCCTGTCGGAACGTGGGAGAATCTCGAGTCTTTCAAACAGAGAGAAAAAAAATCAGGACTCGAGAGAAAATATAACACAGGCGACAGGGAAGAAAATTTCAGGAAAGCTTCCGCCTCGATTTTAACTCAGTTTGTAGAGAGAGCCCCTGTCGGAGCGTGGCTCACAGGAAAACAGCCATCGGGAACTCTGCTCTCAAAAAAAATATCCGAGACCACATACAAAACACATGGACAAAATGTCGATGATAAACAGATTCAACAGGCGATAAAATTTCTCGAGACTGGGATCGAGCATCAATGGCGACCCGATTTAAGAGAGGGAAAAAAGATCTACATAAAATTAAACGAAACTCATCCCGATGGAACTTCGACAGAGATAAGAGAACTTGTAGAAGCTCTCTATCCAAAAAAGGGCGATAAAATGGATTTTCATTATAACACGACTCTGAAAGAATATCAACGATGGGGAAAGCCCTACGCCCCCGACTCTCCCGCAAGCTTATTTTTTAGAATCGGGATCCTCTGCGGATGGCGAAAAGTCGAGGGCTTAACCTGCCCGACTCGAGAGAGAACAGTTGAGGGACAGGTAAAATATTCAGCGGGGATAGTTCGGAAAGGAGAGAATCCATCGGGCATCCACTGGGATGAACAGAACGCATGGCTTAACGTGGCTTTTCTAACTCGAAAAACATCTCGATCTTCAAAATTAAAATATGATAACGCAGTGATTCCGCCTTTCTCATCCGATGTGATGGACACTCGAGATACCATCTCGTTAATCCTTAGAAAGGCAGGTCGGGGGGACTGGGAAAATAAAAATTATTACAATTATGATTTAGATGAAGATGAAGAAATCGAGAAAGATGGAGAGAAAATAAAAAATCCATATTTTAACACATGGATTAAATCTGATAATTTGGATTGGCTCCCCATCGTTCGTGAATTTTCTGACGAAGAATTAAATGATATGTTTCCTCAGCGAACTGTTAAAACTCGAAAGAATGAGGCGACTCCGAAAGGCGAAATCACTCTCCCTCGAGGAAAGCCCTCCGAGTTGATCATCGGATGGCAGGGGCAATTTTACCACGTTAAAAGCTTCCAAAAAAATATGAATAAATGGATCCCGTCATGGGAACTTCCGACAGGAACGGAACTCACAAAACCTGAGGATGCCGACATGGTCTCCGCTTATCTTACTTTTCCGCTGAGAGAGTGTTATTTAATGATGAAAGGATCCACGATGAAAAAACGCTCAGACAGCGACATCATCTCACAGCTCGATGAGGATGCCCTCGAGGATGAAAAGTTAAAAATTTTTGAGTTAAAAAATAACGGATGGGCGACAGAGTGCAAATCAGGATGTCAGGGTTTTCTTAAAAAAGAGCGGGGAGAGTTGAGCGAGTTCAAATATTCAGCCGAAAGGATGGAACAGGATGTTTTAAGATACAAAACATCAGATCAAGATTATTGGATCTATCATGCGAATCACAGTGTCCGTCATATTTTCGCTCAGCTATGGCTCCAAAAATCCGACTGGAATTTCGGAGTCGTGGCATCTCGGGGACACTGGGAGACCTTAGACACATTGAAAAAACATTATGGCGGGATGCATCAGGAAAAATACGCAGACTTTATGATTCAAGTTTTAGCGAAAGATCAGGTCGGATCTCATCAGATGATTAAACAGAAAGTCGCAGAGCAATTACAAAAGAGAAATTCAACGATGGGGATGGCGAAAGAGGCGACCTCTTTCGAGGAAGCTCTGATAGAGGAAGAATCAAACCCCCCGCCAGTGGAGGAAACTAAATCAGATGCCGAATAATTATAACGAAAGACATCCGCCAGTCTCTTTTCGAACTATTCCAAAAATAATAAAATTTCTTGAAAAAGAGATGCAGAAACAGCCCGAGATATTTTTTTCAGTTCATGACGTAGCGAGAGACATCGTTGAAAGGATGGAGAAAGGGGATTTAATCGATAAGAAATCAGATTTAGCGATGACAACTATAAAATTAAAAAATAGAAAATTAGAACTCGAGATCGAGAAGCTCACTCAGAGCATAGCTTTTCGCTCAGGACTCGCCTCCGCCAGCGTGAGAATAAAACCAATTACAATAAAGCAGATTCCCGATGATGATGAAACTATCCGCTCTCCTTATGACGAATCAAACAAAAGGCTCCAGTGTATCGAGTGCGGATGTCTTTTCGGCTGGAAAAATCAAGAGGAATATTATGAAAAAGCGGGAGAGCTTAAGATGCATTTAATGTTAAAACACGATAGACAATTTAACGCACTGGAAAGAGAAGTCATTGACAATTTACACTATGAGGGAGACTCAACTTGATTGAATCGATAATCGGTTTTTGTTCTACTTGTCATAAAGAAATTTTGGAGCATGAGAGTTATTCAGTTAAGAAAAAAAAATATTATCACATGGGATGTTAATGATGTCTTTTTTTTATCCGCCAATCACACAAAAAAGATA
>Ga0310345_10001982_pt1 | contig 21423 bp, 20 predicted proteins | sample HC15DNA20500_MG_FD_204667 | JGI IMG/M metagenome (GOLD analysis project Ga0310345, IMG submission 204667) | Marine microbial communities from station ALOHA, North Pacific Subtropical Gyre - HC15-DNA-20-500_MG | ecosystem: Environmental > Aquatic > Marine > Oceanic | place: Pacific Ocean: North...
AGAACAAGAACAAGAACAAGAACAAGAACAAGAACAAGAACAAGAACAAGAACAAGAACAAGAACAAGAACAAGAACAAGAACAAGAACAAGAACAAGAACAAGAACAAGAACAAGAACAAGAACCAATAAAAAAAATTACGAATAATGCTAATGGTGATGTCGTAATTACTTTTAATAAACAAGCATGTAATTTACGACATAGAAATATTAAAAAACGAAAGAGAAAGAAAAAGCGAAAACAAAAATCCAAAAAAAAATTTAGAAAACAAAAAGGAAAAGAAATTTTTATGATAATAAAAATGGATCAATGGGCATCAGTTCATCCTGAATCATTAGATTCAGAAACAGAAATGGAAGAGGTTCGTAAATTGCTTAATTTTATTTGGTCAGAAATGCATTCTAGTGAAAAATATGCTTATTTTAAATACCTAGAAATTGATGAAAAATATAAGAAAGCCAAAACAAATAATGTATGTAAAAATGTATTAAATTTTTTTGATAATATTGTAAATAATATTGGTAATTTTTTTGACAATTTATTAATATGTTTGGAAGACAATAATGAAAAAAATTACTATAATCCAAAGAAAATTTAAAAACTTAAAAAATATAAAAAATTGAATTTATTAATTAAATCATATAAATGGAGTTTTATTTATAAAGAGAATTTGTATATAATGAATCACCAAACACTAAATGATATAGAATGTTTAGTAATAAAAATATTGTATTGTTCTAAATCAGAAATGAAACTTTTAAGATATGAAACTTGTTATAGACAAGTATATAATTTTTGTATAAATAATAAAAATAATACAAAAATTTTAATTCAATTAATGGAAAATATAAAAAATATAATTATATCTAATTTTAAAATTTTAAAACACTATAATATGACAGTATTAAAAGATATTATGTTATACTATACAAAGGAATATAATAAGATAATGAATATAGAAGAAAATCATACATTATATTTTTTAAATATTTTAATAAAAACAAATAAAATGGTAATACAAAGACGAAAATTAATACAAAAATATTTAAGTTTATTATATAATAAACAAATTCCAGAAGATATAAACAATATTATTTTTCAATATATTTAAATTTAAATTATAATATATCTTGTAATTAATATATATTATAATTTAAAAATGGGTGGATCAATTAGTACAGATCAACAAATAGAAAATGAAGTAAATATTGAAGAAATGCTTGCTAAATATTCTTATAATTTAGATACAGAGGTTATGTTAATATTTGAAGAGGAAGAAGAAGAGCAACAAAATCAATTAATTGTATTTCCTCATATTCAAGATACAAATCTAAACTCTATAAGTAAGGCATATGAAAAATTAAAAAAAGATCAAGATGAACTTAAAAAAAATAAGGAAGAAGAAAAAAAAGAAATAAAATCTTTAACAACAAGAATTCAAAGTACTAGGAAACAAATTGATGGTGTTTTTAATAAAGATTTAGCAAAAGAAAATATAACAAAATTTGGAGATATAAATAATAAATTAACTACATTGAAAGACAATTTTTCTTCTTTACTATCTGATTATAGTATAACAAAAACAATATCACCTCTAGACATTTTAAAACCAGAACCAACTCAATCAATAGAACAAACTCAATCAACAGAACAAACTCAATCAACACAACAACAAACAGTACAAAAAATAGAAAATGTAGGAAATCCTGTAATAAATATCAATACCCAAAAAAATAATGATAAGGATGATAAGGATGATATTAGTGTAAAAGATATATTAAGTTTAGCAAAAATTGGTGGTAGAAAAGAACCTGAAGGAGAAACAAAATTTAAAGATGATCCATTTGATTATATTTTTGAAAAATTTTCAAAAAGAGAATTAAATAAAATCGGAAATGATTGGGATTTACCAAAAACCCAAAAATACAATAAAGATGAATTAATAAATATTTTAAAATTAATGTTAAAATATAAAAATAATATAAAAATAACCAAAAAAGAATTAAAATTATTATCAACAAGTATTCAAGTTAAAAGAACTAACAAAGGATATAATAAAAAAACAATAAATACAAAATTAATAAACGTTCCAATAATTTAAAGATATTGAGTTATTAAATGTAATTTACTTTTAATAATTGGTTTTGTTATAAAAATATTCATACCAGATTCAATACATTTTTGTTTTATTTCATCATCATCATATGCGGACATACCAATTATTATAATATTTTTATTTACATTATTTGAAGTTCGAATCATATTTGTAAATTCAATTCCATTCATTTTTGGCATTTTATAATCAACCATAATAATATCATATTTTTTTAACAAAAATTTATTAAAACCATCTTTAGGACAACATGTATATTCAAAATTCCATTTTTTTTCCTTAAAAATATTTTTTAAAATTTTATTATGAACAGGGTCATCATCAATACATAAAATATTTACCAAGAGATTTTCATTTTTAATACTTTTTCTAGAAAAGAAAGTTGTTTGTCGTTTATTTAAATATGATATTGGTTGAGAATAATTTTCATCTTGTATTTGTAAAATTACATCATTATTATTTTTGTTAATTTTTTGAAAATCTACAAAAGGGATATTTAAATCAATTTGAGCAATATTAATCAATGATTTTTTATCAATTATATCATTAAATATATTAAAATTTATATCTTCATTTCTACAAAAAGTTTGAATGATATTTTGTAAATTTACGACAGATAAATTATTAATAAATTTTTTTTGATTATCTGTATATTTATTTTTTTTTTTATTCATTAATATAGAATTAATATTAATGGATTTATCTTTCATTTGTTTTTCGGTTTTATCTTCAATATCAGTTGTACATTCACAATCCATAGTTCCAATAATATAAAGTTGTTCTTGTATATGATTATAAAAATGGAATGTTTTATCTCTCGTAGTACTACCATTTTTTATTAAAAATGAATTAATAGTTCTATTAATTTGTGAGTATAATATTGCTAGAATATGATGATGTTCTGCTTGATCTGGATATTTAATATGAAGTTCAAAAGCAGATAATGTAGTAATTAATATAACTGCAATTATACCAAGTATATTGAGAATATTAAATGTGTCTCCATCTTTAAATTGCCTTGAAAAAATAATATCAAATGTAGAAAAAATACCTAAAATAGAAATAGCAATTTTAGTCATTTGATCATATTTTTTATATTTATTTGATGATGTAGAATGTATCAATGATTTAAATCTTGTTTGCCTTTTCCATTGATTTAATAAAATTTTAATATTTGATGTATCCATTATAATAGTATTAATTTCATATTATTAATACTAATTTGAAATCAATTTTTATAGATATTTTAATGAAAAATAAAAAAATTATATATATTGACAATATATATAGAAATATAATGAATCTATTATTCATATTAGCAACATTAAGTATTAGTATTTTAGTAATTGTTTTTTATTTATGTTCTAAAAGTAAGAATAGCGAACATTTTGGATTTATTGCCAGTGAAATTAAAAAAAAAATGAGTAGTATTGCGAAAGGACCAATTAATTCAATTAAAAATAGTTTAATGGCACCAATAAATTCTATAAAAGATGAAGTAAATAGCATAAAAGACAAAATTGCTGATATAGTAAATAAAATTAAAGAACTTCCTGAAAAAATATTCGATGAATTCAAAAATATTATTGATAAACTAAAAAATTCAGTAATTGGTGCTTTAAAAAAAATGTGGGATGGAATTAAAGGAGCTTTTACTAAAATTTGGGATGGTATTAAAAATATTTTTAAGAAAATTTCAGATATTTTGAAAAAAATCAAAAATAGTATAAGTAATGCTCTAAAAAAAATGTGGAATGGAATTAAAGGATCTTTTACTAAAATTTGGAATGGTATTAAAAATATTTTTAAAAAAATAATGAATATAATCAAAAAAATGAAAGATAGTATAGGAAATGCTCTTAAAAAAATATGGGATGGAATTAAAAGTGCTTTTACAAAATTATGGAAAGGTATCAAAAAAGTTTTTGAAAAAATCAAAGACATTTTTAAAAAATTAGGAAAATATTTAAAAAAGGCTTTTAAAATAGTAAAAGATGCTTTTATATCATTATATAAAAAAATAAAGAAATTTTTTGACAAATTCTGGGAGAAAATTAGAAATGCTTTTACTAAAGTGTGGGAGATTATAACAGACCCATTATCATTCTTTATGAATATTTTTGAAAAAATTACCGTAAAAATGACAAGTGGTGTTAATAAAACATTTCAATCAGCTATATGGTCATTTTTTCCACCAGCATGGCGAGGAACATTAAATAAATATGGGACATATGTTTTATTAGGAACTGTAGTATTATGTATATTTGGATTTATTGGAATAAATGCTTTAATAAATATTGTTAAAACTGATGGATTATGTGTTGATCCAAAGGATGGAAATATTATAAAAAATCAATTTAATGAAGCAATAAAAGATAATGGTCCCAATTGTCCTTATCATATTCCTAAAGGAATGTGTGAAAATCCAAATACTAAACGTATTTATACAAATGATGCAGGTCAGCAATTAACATCTGATAATCCAGATTGTCCAGGTTATATACCAACACAACCAGAAGTAGTTGAAGTTGAAAATGTAGTACAAGTTGAAACTCCAGAAGAAACATCATATACAGATTTTAGAAATAAACTACAAAAACAAATCGGTGGTAGAAGAAAAAATAACCCAAAAACTATCTGGAAAATTTATAAAAAATATAATAAATACTAGTAAATCTATATTTTAATAAAATATTTGTTATTATTAATAGAACAATGATAACTTCATTATTATTAATAATAATTTTTTTTATATTTATTTATGTTTTAAAAAAAAAACATGTAGAGGCTTTTTGGCCGAAATTTGTAAGGAAAGCTGCTAGAAGTTTCAAAAAAACAGCAAAAAAAACAGTAAAAACAGTAAAAAAAACAGCAAAAAAAGTAGTAAATAAAACTAAAGATATTGTTGTTGATGGTACAAATGTACTTAAAAACAAATTTAAATCCGCGTTAGGTGATATCGAACAAATAATATTGAAACCAATAAATGCCCTGAAAGATAGCATACTTGTTCCAATTAATTTAATTAAAAATCTAGTAAATAATGTAAAAAATAAAATATTTAATATTGTAAATCAAGTTAAAAAACTTCCTAGAAAAATAATTAACGGATTAAAAAGCATTATCGATAAACTAAAAAATTCAGTAATTCGTGCTTTTAAAAAAATGTGGGATGGAATTAAAGGAGCTTTTACTAAAATTTGGGATGGTATTAAAAATATTTTTGAAAAATTAATAAATGTAATCAAAAAAATCAAAAATAGTATAAGTAATGCTCTAAAAAAAATGTGGAATGGAATTAAAGGAGCTTTTACTAAAATTTGGGATGGTATTAAAAATATTTTTAAGAAAATTTCAAATATTTTGAAAAAAATGAAAAATAGTATAGGAAATGCTCTTAAAAAAATGTGGGATGGAATTAAAAGTGCTTTTACAAAATTATGGAAAGGTATCAAAAAAGTTTTTGAAAAAATCAAAGACATTTTTAAAAAATTAGGAGAATATTTAAAAAAGGCTTTTAAAATAGTAAAAGATGCTTTTATATCATTATATAAAAAAATAAAGAAATTTTTTGACAAATTCTGGGAGAAAATTAGAAATGCTTTTACTAAAGTGTGGGAGATTATAACAGACCCATTATCATTCTTTATGAATATTTTTGGAAAAATTACCGTAAAAATGACAAGTGGTGTTAATAAAACATTTCAATCAGCTATATGGTCATTTTTTCCACCAGCATGGCGAGGAATATTAAATAAATATGGGACATATGTTTTATTAGGAACTATAGTATTATGTATATTTGGATTTATTGGAATAAATGCTTTAATAAATATTGTTAAAACTGATGGATTATGTGTTGATCCAAAGAATGGAAATATTATAAAAAATCAATTTAATGAAGCAATAAAAGATAATGCCCCCAATTGTCCTTATCATATTCCTAAAGGAATGTGTGAAAATCCAAATACTAAACGTATTTATACAAATGATGCAAGTCAACAATTAACATCTGATAATCCAGATTGTCCAGGTTATATACCAACACAGCCAGAAGTAATTGAAAATGTAGTACAAGTTGAAACTCCAGAAGAAACATCATATACAGATTTCAGAAATAAACTACAAAAACAAATCGGTGGTAGAAGAAAAAGAAGAAGAAGAAGATTTTAATATATTTTATCTTATATACTGACATAATTAAATTCAATTATTTTATAATTTATTTTATAAATTATAAAATAATTAAAAATTTCATAAATATTTTTAAGTTGAAAAATTTATTTTAAAATTATTTCTTTTACTTCATAAAAATTATTACCACCGAATATACTAGTTAAAACTAATCCACATGTAATTATTATATTATAAAGCACTGATAATGGATTTAAATCTAAGTCTATTTTTCCATTAAAAGCCATATGTACCCATTTGAAGAATATTGCAATAACTAAAGCGGCAACAAAGGCATATCCCAACCAAATACCGCCAGTCTTGATAACAGAATGTGTAAATTGTTGTCCTACAGCTGTACAATTCTTTGATGTAACTGACGCAATATAAGCTGGCCAATAATCTGTAAAAGAATAAATAGTAAATACTCCGAATATTCCTATTAATACTGCTTTATACCCCCAGTAATCAAGATTACCAGATGATAATAAAGTAAATGGATAAAATATTAATACAATGGATGCTATAAATGGTATTGCTGCTAAAAATTCATCTACCTTCGGTGAAATAGTTCCTGGATGTTTTCCTTTACATTTTCCTACCCAAAATTGATATCCAAATGGTGCGATTCCAAAAATTAATAATAAAAAACATAGATTCCAAAAAGAAAATCCAAATACATGAATTATATCACTAAGTTTATCTCCCAAATTTATAAAAAAAATTAAAAATGCCAAGGTGAACACTATACATATTCCCACTATTCCAAAATTTCTTCCTGTTTTTCCTTGACCAAAAAAATATCCATCCTTGTTCACCGGCTCTTCAATTTTTTCTTTACAAATATATTCCTGATATTTTTCACATAAAACACCATCATTATTTCTATACCTAAGACAATTATCTCTATCTTCATAATTATCTCCACCAGTTTGTGTTAATGTTGTCATTATAACTATATATAATTATATATTATTTTATTTTAATCAAATAATATATAATTTATAAATATATTCTAATAATTTTATAAAATTAAATAAGAATATAATCAACATCCCATCATCATTTTACCAAAAATACTTGTAATAACAAGCCCAAAGAAATGTCCTGGTAAATATATCATACCTTCTGGCACTTTTGAAAAGAATGGATGAATAAGTTCACCAAGTACTTCCAATGCCATTAATGGAGCTTTTAAAAATGGAATAAAATTAAATATAATAGAACCAGCCATTGCCAAAAATGGACCCCAAACTGATGCCCAAAAAATACCACCCCATTTTTTCTTTTTTTTTGGACATTCTTGAATTACAAACCAAACTTTAAATAAAAAAGTTATAAGCAATAAAGCAATAAATGTTAGCATTGGAACAAATATCATATCTAATGGCCAAGGGATTTCAAACCCAAGTGTTAATAAATATTCTAATAAATTAGTAAGTGATAATGGAGTAAGTATTACAAAAATTGTTAAGAGTAATCCTCTAATTACGCTCATCATAAAACCCATAATTAATTGTTTATTATATATATAATTGTCACAAAATAATTATACGATACAACGATTTTTGAATTATTCCAAATACTAATATTCATTTTTGGTTCACATCATAAATCATATGATACATTGAATATGGCGTAAAAAATTATAAAAAGATTCTATATTAAATTTATTACAAAATAAACATTCCAACGCAATTATAATTAATGAATAATAATATTTCATTTATCTTCTTTGACATTCTAGTAATCCAATTGTATGAAATTTACTATTTGTAATTTCACCAAATAATGAAATAATCTTTTCAAGTATGTTTTCAGAAGTAAATCCAAATCTTTTCATATTTTCACTACCAGGGGCCGAAGCACCAAATGTAGTCATACCTATATTATAATGAGCATATTTTGCCCAACCAAATGTTGATGATGCTTCTACTGAAACAACTGGTACATCTGGTACTAGTATTTTTCGCCTATATTCAATTGATTGTTGTTCAAAAACATCAAGGGAAGGACTTGAGACTATACGAACATTCATTCCCTTTTTTTCTAATTTTACAGATGTTTCTACTAGCAAATGAACTTCTGAACCAGAACCTATAAGTATAATATCTGGTAATCCTTCACTTGTTTGTTGTAAAATATATGCTCCTTTTAATGCCTTATATCTATCCGATTGTACTAATGATGGAACCGATTGTCTAGTTAAAGATAATACAATTGGGGTAGTTTGATTTTCAAAAGCAAATTCATATGATGCAATAACTTCTCGAACATCAGCTGGACGAAATGTAACAAGATTTGGTGTTGCTCGTAATAATGGTAATACTTCTACTGGCTGATGAGTTGGACCATCCTCACCAAGAGCAATTGAATCGTGTGTCATTATATAAATTTGACGAGCATGCGAAAGTGCCCCAACACGAACGGCACCCCATGCATATGTAATAAAATTTAAAAATGTTGCCGAAAATGGAATTAATCCACCATAATATGAAATTCCGTTACATATTGCTATCATAGCATGTTCCCGAATACCAAAACGAAAATATCTTCCATGATAAGAACCAGGTTGAAAATCTACAGTATTAAAACTTGTTTTACAAGATGGTGTCAAATCAGCACAACCACCAACAAGTTCTGGAACACAATCAGCAATTACTTTTAAAATTTTTCCAGAAATTGATCTAGTAGCAACATTTGAATTATCATCATTAAATTGATCTAAGCATTCTTTCCAATTATTTGGTAATTTTTTTTCAATAAAAATACGATTATATTCTGCTGCTTCATTTGGCCATTGTTTAGAATATTCTGTAAACATTTTTTCCCAATCATCATAAAATTTATTCCCTTTTTCAATAACATTAGCATAAAACTCTTTTACATCACTTGGAATTTCAAAAGATTTTGAACTATCCATATTTAGAGCGTCTTTAGTAGCAGATACTCCATTAATTCCAAGTGGAGCACCATGTGCTTTAGATGTATTTTCAAATGGAGATTTATATCCTATATATGTCTTTAAAGAAATAATTGTAGGACGATCACTTTCTTGTGCTTCTCTAATAGCATTTTCAATAGCATCAATGTCTTCATTTCCATTTTCTACTGTAATTGTATTCCAACCACAAGACTTAAATCGCATTGGTATATCTTCTGAAAATGATAATGAAGTATTACCATCAATTGTAATACTATTATCATCATAAATAATAATTAAATTTTTTAATTTTAAATGTCCAGCAAGAGAACAAGCTTCAGATGAAATTCCTTCCTGTAAACAACCATCTCCACAAAATACATAAATTTTTGAATCAGCAATTGGAAAATTTGGTTTATTAAAACGTGCTGCGATATGTTCTTGTGAAATTGCCATTCCAACCGCATTAGCAATACCTTGTCCTAAAGGACCAGTTGTTGCCTCAACACCATCTGTAATATTTATTTCTGGATGCCCTGGTGTATTACTCCCAGATTGTCTAAAATTCTTTAAATCATCTAATGATACGTTATATCCAGCTAAATGTAACATAGAATAAAGTAAAGCACAACCATGTCCATTAGATAAAACAAAACGGTCTCGCGAAGACCATTTACTATGCTTTGAAGAAAATTTTAAAATACGAGAATATAGTATATGCATAGCTGGTGCCATTCCAAGAGGCATTCCTGGATGACCAGAATTAGCTTTTTGTACCATATCTATCGATAGGCAACGAAGAGTATTTATACAGCGAAGTTCTTCCATTAATGTAATAATTTAATTTACATATTAATGTTTAAATAATTATTTATTAATATGTAAATGTATAATTTAACTAAAATTCTATACTAAACTAAATATTCCAGATAAAATATCATTGGCAATTTTATGATCAATACAATCATACGCAACTTTTATTAAACTGCCATTTTTATTTATCTTAATATGTCCTTTATTCATTACTATTATTTTTTCATTTTCAATCTTAAAAATGTCTCTACGAATATAATATATCGCAACTACTACATCATGAATAATTAATTTTGTATCATTTGGATCTACTTCATTATATTTGACAGATTGACTAAAAATTTTAGATATAATATGTTTAAAAAAATTCTCATATTTAATTCCAGAACATTTTTCAATCATCTTTGGAATATCAAATCTTAATTTATGAGTAATATCTAATGGAAATAGTACAATATTTTTACATTTAAGAACTGATTTAGTTGCTTCTTCATCAATATAGAAATTATATTCAGATTCTGGTGTAATATTTCCAGGAACTTTTACAGCACCACCCATAATTAATATTTCTTTAGCCTTATTCAAAATACCCTTTTCAACTTGTTCGCAAGTATGTAAATTTGTTAATGGTCCAATAGCAATTATAGTTAAATTATCAATTTCCTTTAACTTACGACTTAAAAAAGACTCCGCAGATTCAGAACTAGTATATACTTTTTTTGAAATTTCTTTTATCTTTCCATAATGTCCATCTTTACCATAAAAATATGAACATTTATTATTAAATTTCGCAGAAGTTTTAGATTCAAAAATAGGTATGTCATGAATTCCAAATAATTCTTTAACTAAAACACTTATTGTTTGAAAACAATCATCTGATTTTATATTACCACATACAGTTGTAATTCCTATAATATTACATTTACCTAATTTATGTAATCTTAACATATTACCAATACAAAAAGTATCATCACCACCACCATCAGTATCAATTATTACTGGATTATTCATTTAAGTTATATACAACGTATTAGTTAGATATATTTATATATTAAATAAAATAAAGATTTAGTTAAATATAAATATAAAAAAAAACATAATGTCTAAATTTGATGTAATATTTGGTATGGTTGATAAAATGGGATCGCTTGGTATGCTGACCATGTGGCTTGCTTTTTATACAACTACTGTTATTTGTATGTTAGTTGATGATACTGAAGGAAAAATCAGAGATTTTTCTCTCTTATCTCAAGTATTTTGTTGCATTAATTTATGCACTCTTGGGTGGGCAATTACTAAAAGATCTAATGTAGTCGAAACAAGTTTATTAACAGTAAATACTGATTTGGCAGCAACAATTGTAGCATGGGCATATTTTGGTGGAGATGTTTTTAGTTCAAGTGCTATTGGAGTTTTTAATTATTTTCATGTAATTTTTGCTTTTGTAATGTTTATTAATAATTTAGCAGGTTTTGTAGTAATCGCCACTGATTATGATGGTTGGGTTGAATTTAAAGGCGAAAATCAAGTTGGAGCAGCTGGAAACAGAGCAAATGTTTAATATTTTTCATTTAATTTTTTTTCAATTCCTTTATAAACAATTGTAAACATAATTCCTTGTAACCCATTTCCTAAAATTCGTGTTTTTAATCCACGCCCAAATAATCCCATTATACCATCTTTTTGTATAACCTGTTTTACAGATTCTGGATAACTGACTGGTATTTTACTTGATTGTTTATAAGTTTTTACAACTCTTATAGAATTTGAACAACAATCAGAACATACTGAAGAACTAAATCCAATTGTGGCATTACGTGCTAAATTTTGTAACATATCATCAGATTTGGGTAAATAAGCATTCAAATAATTATATGTTACAAACCAAGGATAATGTCCTACAAATGTTGCTGAATATGCTGCCAATGAACCATGATATAAAACTCTTGGACCACTTGTTTTTACTTTTGAAAATAATTGTTCAACCCCAACTTTTCCATGAACTTGCATATTTGTTTTAATAGCATCAATCGGCATTAAACAAATTCTCCAAAGTGCAGCAACACTTGAAGCACAAAATGTTTTTGTTGAAATTGATAAGTTTTTAGTATTTGGATTTTCATTTAATGCATATATTATTCCTGCATTTGCAGCAGTATCGCCAAATCTGGCTAATGGACCTTGAACTAAAGCAGGTGCTAATCCTCTATAAAAACGTCTAATTCCACCTTCTCTATATAAATTTTTAAGAGCAACGCTTGTTGTATGTCCATTTCTATATTGGTAATTCATTGTCGTTCTTACCCACATAAGAGAACAAACTTGTGTAACCATAGCAAGACTACCAGATACACCTCCCCCAAGTGCTCTTTTTAGTGATTTTTGAAATAATGAATCGTCTGTATTATTGGCCATATATTATTTAATTTATAAAATATACATATAAGAGATATTTTTATCTTATTATCTGGTAATAAATAGAAATTATTATCACACTTAATAATAATAGATATGTCAAATTCTAATATTTTAGAAAATTCAAAAAAGTGTATACAAAAAACTTTAGAAATAAAGGAAATATTAAAAAACAATAAATTACCAAAGGTCAACAAAAAATCTGCTCAATTTTATAAGAAATTAACAAAAAAAATAAAACAAATATATCCAAAAATTTTATCAAATGATAAAAAATTTGGCAAATGTAGTGGAAGTATTAATCCAAATTTATTTTCTTCATTTTTAGATTTGAAAACTAGAGAAGAAATAAATAATAATACATGTTTAATAAAAATTAATGATAATATTAAAATTTTTTCTAATGCAAATAATCAATTAAGTGATTCTATTATTAAAACTATATTTTCACGAACTTCATTATTAGAAGAATTTTTTTCTAAAAAAGTAACTGATTTAACTATTTCATTGTCAAAAGATTTAAGACAATTACCTGAATATAAAATTCAATTGAAACCAAAAAATATTAATGGTGGATGGACATATTTTACTAGCAATGAAACAGGTGTAGTAATATATAGATTAGAAGAATTTGCGAAAGTTTTACTTCATGAATTATTACATTCATTTGAATTTGAAATTTCTTCTGATTCATCTGAAATATATTCACAAAAAATAAAAGAAATTATAGAATATGATGCTGATATTAAATTAATTAATGAAACTTTTATAGAACTTGGGGCAAATATATTAAATTCAGTATTAATACCAATTGAAACAAATAAATATAATTTTTCTAAAATTTTAGAAAATGAAAGATATTGGTCATTGTATCAAGCGGCAAAATTAATAGTTCATTATGGATTTAGTAATTTCTATGAATTTTTAAAATATAAAAAATGTATGAATATTTCATCTAATAAAGAAATATGTGAAAGGAAATGTAAAAAAAAAGAGAATGGAAAATGTATCTTAAGTGATAAACATCCAATTATTACTGAAAGTACAAATTTTGTTTCATATATAATTAATAGAGCAATTGCATTTTATTTAATAAATGATTATACACAAATTCTCATAGATATTACTAAAAGTAAATCAAATAATATTTCATCATTATTTGATATAAATAACAATGAAGATAGTATTAAATTTGTTAATTTAATTTTAGATGGTTATACAAACAAAGGATTTATAACAACTATTGATTTTTTAATAAGATATATAAAAAAAAATGAGTTTAATAAAATGTATGTTTCTTCTAAAGAATTTAATGTTTATAATTCTGTTAGAATGTCAGCATACGAACTAGATTATAGCCATCGAAGATGAGCGTATCGCGACCCTTGGTCCGCTTTGCGATAATTGATTATATTTTACAAATAAAAATTGATTTATTTAGTATTTATATAATTAATATGATGAATAACTCCAACTTTGTCAAAATGTCAGGAACTACACAATCAACTGATTATAATCAGCAAATATCACAGATAACAATGGAAAATGAAGCAGCAGAAGAAGAGCTCCCAATATTACCAACGGTTTTAGAAAATATTATTATTGATTATGTATATCAACTGTATCATGTGGAAGATTTTCAAGAATGTATAAATGAAATCAATGATATTTATTATGAATATTATGAAGAGGATGGATTTCAATTATCAAGGAGAGAAATCGCAACCGGGAGTTTTTATGAAACCGAAAGTGTTGAGTATTATCAAAGAAATGATGAAAATTCTTTATATATTGACCATCATTATGAATATCGTTGTGATACCATAATCAGATTAGCAAGAATACAGTATGGAAACGATTTTCAAGTTGAGAATTTGGGCATAAGTTATGATTAATTTATATTTATTATTAAAAATAATAAATATATATTAACATTAGATATCCGTTTAATTAACGGACTGGAATGGATAAATTAAATTTTATTATCGTATTTTAAATATTTAGTAAAATATAAAAAAAATTGATTTTTTTAATGCTACTACAAAACACTACATAAAACGTGCAAATGTTTGTCGTTATTTCAAATTATGACTTTGCAGATAATTTAGCACCAAAATTTCATTATCCAAAAGAAATTGAAAGAAAAATTAAAAAAGAACCTACAAAACATCTTGGTTCTTTTATAACTTATACTGATAAAAATACTGGTAATGTTAGAATTTATAAAGATAAACCAGTATATAATATTAATTTAACGATTGATAAACTTGAAGGAATCGAACTTTCTAATATTTCATCAAAGAAAAAGAAATTCTCTGATGAAATAAATGATGATTGGGCATTTGTATAATATACTATTTATTTAGGGACTTATTTTTTTTTTTACATTATAACTAAAAAACGACCAGATTGAATTCTTTTTTCTCTACGTTTTTTTCTACGTTTTCTTCTATATTCTCTAGCATTTCTTACAATTTGCTCAAAACATAATTTCTTTTCGAGAATTTCTTCCGCATCATAATAAATATGTATACACTTATTTAAATCTTCTCTTATAGTTATTTTTTTAGGAATTTCTTCAGGAATTTCCATTTTTATATATGAATCTGTATATTTTCCTAATAATTTATATAATTTATCATGTTCCATTGTTAATCACAACGCAAAATAAAAATCTTATTTTTTGTAACCTATATTTAAATCGATTTTAGTTTTTATATATTTTTACATCTATAAATTTATCATCTTCCATATTCATTCGTAATAATTGTGAACCACCACCATTTAACATAGTAAAACCTTTCCAAGTTTTCTGATAAGTAGCATGAATATGTCCATTAATTATTGCAAGAATATTATAATCTTTTATTACTTGATAAAATTGTTCTTTTTCTTTATCACTCCACCAATCTGAATATTTTTCTTTATCCACCGTATTATAATGATAAAATATGATAATTGGATATTTTTTATCTTTAGGTAAATTTTTTCTTAAAAATTTTAAATGTTTAGGATAAACTCCTAATGAAATGAATAGAATATTATTACGAGTATATGTATAACAACCAGAATATTTCATCCATATCCATGGATAATATGTTGCATTATGTTTTTTTTTTATATATTTCAATACTGGTTTATAAAAATATGGATGTCCCGTATAAGTATCGTGATTTCCAATAGTCAATAAAACATCAATTCCAGCATTTTCAATTGGTTCTACCCAATTCCGAATCATCGGATTTAACTCATCTTCTTTATTTTTTCTAAAACATAAAAAACATCTACCATCAACACCATATTCAGTTAAATCACCTGCTGAAATAACCATTTGGACATTATGTTCATCTTTCATCTCAATTATTTGCTGAACTTGATCCTTCTTTCTTTTTCTAATATCAACACCACTAACGGATTTAAGAGAACCAAAATGTAAATCTGAGGATAATACAATCGACCACTTTGTCTTATTATCTGTCATATTAGTTATATTATAATAATTAGATATATTTTACATATAAATTACCTTTTAATTATATAAGAATTATTTAATAAAAATAATCATAAAATGTTTTCCTTACTATCCTTATTTACCGCATTTGGTTTGTCATCCGCAAACCAAAATTTATGTCAATGTTCAGATAATTTTGAATTATTTAAAACACAATATAATAAAGTTTATGCTAATTCTGAAGAAGAAATATATAGACGAATTGTATTTAATAATAATTATAATCGTATTCAGGAACATAATGGAAATAAAGAAAATAGTTTTCAATTAGAGATGAATCAATTTGGAGACTTATTATCTCATGAATATCATAATAAAAATACTTATTATCATTTAAGAGAACAACCAATAATTTCAAGAAATACTTTTGTTGAAACTGATACTGATGTTGTAGATGAAATTGATTGGAGAAGTCAAAATGCTGTTACACCAGTGAAAAATCAAGGACAATGTGGTTCTTGTTGGGCTTTTTCTACAACTGGTTCATTAGAAGGATTAAATGCTATTAAAACAGGAAAATTAGTAAGTTTTTCAGAACAACAATTAATGGATTGTTCTAAACCAGAGGGAGATCAAAGTTGTAATGGTGGTTTAATGGATTATGCTTTTCAATATGTTATTGATTCTAAAGGAATTTGTACAGAAGAAGAATATTCTTATGAAGGAAAGGATGAGGATACTTGTAGAGTATGTGATAGAGTAATGACTATTGCTGGATTTACAGATGTTAATGAAAATAATGAAGATGCTTTAAAACAAGCAGTTTCTCAATTACCAGTTAGTGTTGCTATTCAAGCAGATCAATTTGAATTCCAATTTTATCGTAGTGGAGTATTTACAGGAAATTGTGGTAATCCTTCTTCATATCAATTAGATCATGGTGTATTAGTAGTAGGTTATGGAACAGATAATGGCCAAGATTACTGGATTGTAAAAAATTCTTGGGGAGCAACATGGGGAGATAAAGGATATATTCGTTTAGCAAGAAATGTAGAAGAAAAACAAGGAAAATGTGGAATTGCTATGCAACCATCATTCCCTGTTAGCGAATAAACAAAATTAAAATCGACTTTGAATATATTTATATAATTAAACTATTCAACTATTCAATACTTCAATACTTCAACACTTGTCAGAAAATGGAAGTTTTCGTTGATTATCTAGATATGAACTTGGGAGAAGTATGGCAAAACGAATATTACCGTCTCCGCAACGCAGGACACTCTGGTGAAGAATCTGATGTAGGAGCTACAAAAAAAATTCGTGAGATAAATATTTGGAATGACGTATATTACAATCTTTTGGAAATGGGGAAAACACAAAAAGAATGTAAAGAATATAAGGAAAGTGCGATAGACGCGATTAAAAGTCTACAGGAAGAATTGGAGGAAGAATTGGAGGAAGAATCTAAGATTGATGCAATTTCAAATTCTAAAGTTTCAAATCGTTGGTCGGAAATTAGAAACGATGTCGACTTTTATCTTCTTGATGAGGTTCTAACACCTCAACAAAAAGCCAAAAGAATGTTAGATACACTTTCTCCTTCGGAGTTTTGGACAGAAGTATCTGTAATAATGGAAAAGAATCGACAGATGTAATAATGGAAAATTTTCGGAACTACATATCATATACATAATTATATAATTATATTAAAAACGGACTGGTTATACAAAAGTATAGAACTGCACGAACTATTTAATTTACCGAATAACAATTTCTAACGACATTTCATTATTTTCAGGTTCCGGATTATCATCTAATACTAATCCTGTATTATTAGATGATAATACATTATATTTACATAATGGACAAATTGTTTTTTCCATTAACCATCGTTCAATACATTTTTGATGATATTTATGCTCACACTCTAATTTTCCAACATTATTATCATAATCATAATCATCTAAACAAATAACACATTTTTCTGAATCATCTATTTCAGATTCATCAACTGATGAAATACATTGCCGAATAATATTTATATCAGGTCTTTCTTCATTTATATCATATTCTCGCATATATGCTCTTATTAATGCTCTTCTATTACTATCACTATCAAATCTAAAAATAACTAGCAGAAGAATAAAAATAAAAATCATCACAGGCCATTTACTGTTCGAATTATTTGAAGAACCAAACCACATAATCAAGAAAAATAATCCCATAATAAGCAAGATTTTAATAATTGCTTTTAAAATATCGTGACAAATACCCATTTTAAGATTAGTTATTATAAAATATATAAATTCAATTTTGTTTACCAATCTAAATCTTTATTCGAACAACCTCCTGAACTACAACCACCTTTATTTTCAGTTTTTACAACCGCTTGTTTTACTAATTCCGAAAAACCTTCGTCTTTATATTTTTCATATAATCCAATAACACCACCATTTTCGTATATAGTTTCTTCAATTGATGACATTGTAAATAGATATTGCTTATTATCTACAATAACTTTTCTATCTTGAACATTTACTTGAATTTGTGTCATTTCTGTTAAATTATCATAAAATTCTTCATCTTTAATTATAACACCCAACATATTTAATGTTAAAAGATTTCTATAAAAAATAAAACTAAATGATTTAGCAATTATACACTTTACTCCACCAATTTTAAGACAACTAACTGCTTCTTCTCTACTTGATCCAGATCCCCAGCCTTCTCCTGCTACTATGATGTCGTGACCTAATTTAAGTTTATCCATAAATTCTGGACGATAATAATGAAATGATTTATTTGCTAGATGTTTTCCTCTAAACACGATAAATGGAGCCGGTATTATCATATCGGTATCGACATCATCTCCAAATATTTGAGGCAATCCTCGTATAATTTCTTGTTCATTATTATCAACATTTTGTTTTTCTTCTTGTTCTTCATCTTCATCCATAACAATTATTGGATTTGGTTCAGATATTTGTACAGGTCGTAATCGTTTTGATTCAGTTAAATCATTATACAATACCTGGTCAATATCATTGATATATTTTCTAGGATCAGTAATCGTCATATTAAAACTACTAGCAGCAACAGTACAAGCAGACGCTAAATTGCCAATGCTGCCTTTTCCCATTCTATTACGGAAATTTCGGTTTTGACTCGATAACCAAATTTCTCCTGGTAATGCTTTTTGGTGAGAAATACCCAAACATAACGAACAACCAGGAGCGTCAACACGAAACCCAGCTTGTCTATAGATATTTAATATACCAATCCGTTCTAAATAATTAGACATTATTACTGAACCAGGTGTCAAAATACGTTGATATTGTACTTCAGTTTCTGTTCTATTCTTAGGTTTAAGAGAATATTTACGAAGCATTACATCTAGTAAAAGACCGGCTAATATAATTTCTCCTTGAGTACTAGTACAACTCCCGATAAAAACCCCATCTAAATACTTGATAGTATCGCATACTTTTACACCATTATCGATAATTGGTTCGTAAAGTTGAGGATCTGAAATTAAATAGCAATCATCTGGGTTCGGATATTTTGCAACCAATGGTTCAACTTTTCGTAAATCTACTTCGTATTTACCGAAATATTGAGCATCTTCGTCTGCTCTAAAATATAATGGAATTTCGTCAGATTTTTTTTTTCTTTTTTGTATAAATTCTTGTGTAACTTCGTCAGCTGGAAATACTCCACCAAGAGCACCAAATTCGGTTGCCATATTTGATATAGCAAAACGAGAATCAACTGATAAACATTTAATATTGCCCGAAAATTCTACAACTCGTTGTAAAGCAATTGTGTTTCTACCAAATTTGTTTAAAATATGTAGAATAACGTCCTTTCCGACTATTCCAAAACTTGGTTCGCCAATAAATTTAATCTGAATGACTTCGGGAACTTCGAGCCAAGTTTTCCCCGTAATGAGAGGCATACACGTATCTGAAGCCCCCATCCCCATTGCCAATGCTCCTACGCAACCATGAGCACAACTATGACTATCAGCTCCGATAATTATCGTTCCAGGTGTACATTTCTGTCGATAAAATTCGGTGTGTAAAATCGATTGGTTCGGTCCATAGTATTCTTTCACGTTAAATTCTTTAGAAAAATCATCACAAACTTTAATTCTTTTTCTTACTTTTTCCTCGTGATAATTACGAGGGTCCAAACTGTGGTCTAGGGCTAAAAAAAATCTATCGTCTCTCCATAATTTTGTTACACCTAAATATCGTATGGTTTGTTGAATTCCGACTTGTGTTATTTCCGATGCTAGTGTTCTAGCAACTTTAACTACCACAATTTCTCCCTGTTTCACAAAATTTCTCTTTAAGCCAATAGCATTATGGCAAATTAATTTTTCAATTAGATTCATTATTATTATTATATTATAACTATTTATTTATATTATATTTATATATCTCAATTCAAAAAACCCTTAAAATCAAATAAAGGATATAAAGAATTGAATTATATATAATTATAATAAATAATGCCCAAACTTTGCGAATTTGAAAACTGTAGAAAACAAGCCAGTTATGGTTATTTTTTCCAAAAAGCAGAACGATGTAAAAAACATAAAGAAGACCGAAAATCACAATATAGAATTTGTCGTTGTGGAAATGCTCGTCCAAATTTTGGATTACCAAATGATAAACGAGCTAGTTATTGTTCTGAGTGTAAAACAGATGAAATGATTGATATTAATAATAAAAAATGTAAAAAAAATGGTTGTAATACACGACCAAATTTTAATTACAAGGGAGAAAAAAATGGAATATATTGCAATAAACACGCTAAAGAAAATATGATTGATATTAATAATAAAAAATGTAAAGAAAATGGTTGTAATATACGAGCAAATTTTAACTATAAAGATAAAAAAATGCCATTATATTGTTCAATACATTTTAAACCAAATATGATCGATGTTACACATAAAAAATGTAAAGAAAATGGTTGTGATACACAACCAACTTTTAATTACAAAGATAAAAAAACACCATTATATTGTTCAAAACACGCTAAAGAAAATATGATTGACATCAAGTGTAAAAGATGTAAAGAAGATGGTTGTAATAAACGAGCATCTTTTAATTTTGAAGGTAAAAAAATACTATTATATTGTTCAAAACACGCTAAAGAAAATATGATTGACATCAAGTGTAAAAGATGTAAAGAAGATGGTTGTAATATCATATCAAGTTTTAATTTTGAAGGCGAAAAAACGGGACTATATTGTAAAAATCACGCTAAAGAAAATATGATAGACGTCACGCATAAAAAATGTGCTGAAAATAATTGTACTATACGACCAAGTTTTAATTTTGAAGGCAAAAAAAAGGGACTATATTGTTCAAAACACGCAAAAGAAAATATGATTCATATTACATCTAAAAAATGTCAAGAAGATAATTGTAATAAGGTTTCGCATTTTAATTATAAGGGACAAAAAATAGGACTATATTGTAAAAATCACGCTAAAGAAAATATGATAGACGTCTATCATAA
>Ga0310345_10001983_pt1 | contig 21417 bp, 35 predicted proteins | sample HC15DNA20500_MG_FD_204667 | JGI IMG/M metagenome (GOLD analysis project Ga0310345, IMG submission 204667) | Marine microbial communities from station ALOHA, North Pacific Subtropical Gyre - HC15-DNA-20-500_MG | ecosystem: Environmental > Aquatic > Marine > Oceanic | place: Pacific Ocean: North...
TGTTTCCGCCATCGACAAAAAACGTAATGTCATCGTCGTCAGCGACCGCCAACAATGTCATGGCACCCGAGGCGATTCCAGGTGCGCCACTCGCGCGAGTCGTGGCTGTTCCAGACAAGTATTCGCGGATCTGCGTGTTACCGCCGGAATCTATATTGCAGATCCAATAGTCGTCAGACGTACTGTTTCCCCTCAGCACGACCGATAAATTGCGGTCGTCAGAATCAAGTTGAACGAGGACATCCGATTCCCCTGCGTCTACCGTCGCCGCGTCGTTACCGCCGCCGTTTGTAGTGAAAGCGTTCGATATGATTTCCGGGTCGCCAACAATTTCCGTCCACGCTAACCCGCTGCCGCCGCTTTCCTCTGCGCCCGCTCCATCGGTGTTGCCAAGCGTCGAAGAATTTGCACGGTTAAATGAGTCACTAGCTAGTGGTGTAGGTGTCCAGAGGGCATCAGGCACGCGAGCGTAATCGCAGACGACAACCCCATCAAGATTCGCAAGCATTGCGTATAGCGTGGCTGTGGAACCGGTCGCCGTAATGGATTCCAACAGCCACTCCGTGCCGTCTTGCACTAGGTAGTGAGCGCCTGCCGCACGTAGCACAATCGCCAATTTGTATCCTGCGCCGGTCGATAACCCGGCGTGCAATGCTGTCCCTGAGTCGTCGTCGATCTGTCCGTTCGCGGCATTCAGCTGCAATGCGTGCTGGGCAGAATCGGGGTCGACAATCGCAGCAGCGGTATGCCAGCCCAATCCGAATTCTTCCCAGGTGGTGACGTTTATCGATGCTACCAACACAACGCCCGCAGCTCTGCTAATCGCGCCTGATACGATTCCCTGGTCGCCCCATACCGGTGAAGATTGCGCTGGAAAAGTCACGGCTCCGGCCGCGATGGAAAGTTGGCCGTCGGTTTCGACAACGGTCCAACTTCCGGGACCAGGCTCAGCAGTTCGCGGAGAACCAAGCGGCGCGGAATCCGCGGTCGTGAAATCGTCGCGGAGTTGATACGACAAGTCACCGCGCAGGCTATTTACGCCATCATTCCAAACGCCGGCGGTCCAAACTCCAGCGGTCCAAACTCCAGCGGTCCAAACATTGGCCATTTACAAACCCAGTGATCGGCGTGGGACGAGAAAGTAATCCTCAATAGCCACGCCATCGAGCGTGACCTTGACGGCCTTTGGGAAGATCACCCGCACTGTATCGGTGGGATCGGCGGGATCGCCCGGCGGGCCATTGGTCCGGCGGGGCCTGAACAGATCGTCACCTTTGGGCTGTTCGGCGCCGCTGGTGACAGTGTAACCCAGTCGGGCAAGCTGGGCAAAGTCCGTGTCATTAGGCCACCCACGCCGGGCCCGGGCCCCGCTGTTGATGATCGGATACATCAAGGCCGTACCGTCGTTATTGTGGTTCATGCCTAGTCCGTGACCGAATTCGTGAGTCCCTGTTGTGCAACCAAAGACAAGCGACCAGCGGCGATCTGAGTCCCAGGCGCCATCAAGCGTGACATCGCAGCGGCTGACCGCCAACTCATGCCAGGCCAACGTACCGCCGCTGAGCCGGCGAAGAACGGCCCAGAAATCAGTCTTGGCCGGATCAGTGGTGTCACTCGGCGTGATAGCCACGTCAGTCAAGGCGGCAGTCCAGTTGTTGCATATTGCATGCCACACATGGTCAGTTTCCGTGACGTTCAGGCCCGGCAGCGCGCCGAAATCACGGCCGGCTTTCAGGTCGCCCCGGCAGTCGTGGGGCCAATGCGCCGAGTGCTCGGACCCGTGATCCGCGAACCCGCAGCGCGGCAGCGTCATTAGCTCGCGCGTGGCCGGCCCCACGTCGCCATCGGCTACACTTTCAGTTCTGTTGTGGTGCTTCAGAACCAGATCATCAAGCGTGGGCTTCAGCAAAAGCTGATAGCTCTGCACGGCCGATCGTGTGGCCTGATCTTTTATCGTCAGCCGCGCCGTGTTCCCCGAAGCGGACTGGGCCAGCGGTGCCGCCGGATTTGAAAAATGGCCGAACGTATCCAGCACCTTAATCAGTTCTCGATTATCCATTAGAAGCCGCCTTTTGAATTGCACCATTGTTGGTGGGGTCGTTGGCACCGGTCACGATTTTAAGGATCAGCTCGATGATCGTTGGGAAGTCGATCTGATCTCCCGACATGATGCCCCGGATAATCTCTAGAACGACCATCAACCACCGGCGACCGCCGCCATCGAAAATGCCATCTTCGGCCGATCCGGAAGCGGCGGCCAGGCCGGCCGCGATATCTCCCAGGCTGGACTTGTCCAGCTGGTGACCCGCCGTGGCCCGGCGGATCAGCGCTTGATCTACAGCGGCTTGCCAGTCCGCCCAGGCGGCAGCCTGGCCGGTTTGTTGCAGGAATAATTGTTGGGCTACTCGAACGGCCTGACTGGCCTGGGAGTAGGTGCCAGTTTTAGACCTGGCGCCCGCGTACCAGATGCGGGCCAGCTCGACCGCCGTTTCGGGGTCGTTCACTTGCGCGGCGGCGGCCCGGGCAATTTCGGCCAATGCCGGCAGCTCGTCAGGCCCAGGGCCCGTATCGACCGGGCCGGGAATTACTCCGCCGGGCGTGACCACGGGGGTGACCACTTTCAAAGGTGCCAACTTGATCACGCCAGTAGGGCCCACAACCAGGAAGTAGTTGCCGGGCGGTGCACTGACGGCGAAAACCTGCGCGGCTCCCTGGGCGCGGCATTGGCCCAGCGCGGCGCAGGCCGCCAGCAAAAATGAAAAACAGACTACCACCTTGTTGGTGTTGGTCGTCATCGTCACTTTCCCTCTCGTAGTGTTATCAACATCCGCCCACCTTTTACGATTTCGGGGTATCGCCGAATCATATTCTTTCATTTCAGCCGGCCCCCCGCCGACGTTCCAGTTCCTGCACGATGGCCCACGACCCGCGCTCGGCGCCGATCTCCGCCAGGTCGTCAGCCGCCGCCAGTGGTGGGCCCCCGTCAGCGGGGCCGACCGCTGCAGCGGCGTGATTCTTTGTATTTGTTCTTTGTACTAGTTCTGTGTGCATATTTTGCATAGGTGGCCGGCTGTTTTTTGCACCCCCCCGCGCTGATAAAGACTCACCCGGTTGGGGATGGGTACGCAATATCTGCACCCCTAAAACGGAGTATAGGGATGATCGGCCCCGCCGCTGGTTGATCTCGATCAAATTGAAATCGGCCAGCTTGGCTAGGCTGGTTTGAACCGTGCGGCGCGAGAGTCCAGAGATTTTGGCGATGCGGGCTGCAGATGGCCAGCAGTCGCCGGCGGCGCCGGCATGCTTGGCCAGCACTGCGAACACTAAAAACGCGCTGGCGCCTAGCTGTGGGGCCAGGTCGAAGACTCGCGCGCTAATACGGGCGTGAACTTCCATTGGTGTTGCCTGCCGTGTGGGGTAGAAAAGGCCGGGCGAAGGGCGTTGGCACCTATTGGCGCGGTCACCACGAAGTGGGCGCCAGGCGCGGCGGCCCTGCGGCGGCCCTGCGTCAGTTACAAGACCGGGCCTGGCGGCGGGCGCGCAGTAGCCAGCGAACCGGGGCGGCGGGTGCTCGGGCCACTCTAGCCGGTGCCGTGGCCACTCGCCGAAGAGGCCGACCGCGCCCAGCAGTCGCACACTGGGCGGCGGCCGGCTCAACCAGCAGCGCAGAGGCAAGCACAGCGGTCGTCAACACGATAAATGTTCGTGGCATCGGTTTTGTCTCCGTAGGAAGTGTAATCGGCCAGGCCTTACGGGGCGGCCAGCGCCACCCACCGCCCGTGCCTTAAAAATAGAACTACAATGTTTTTTCGGGGCCATCAGACAAATACTCTCGGCCCGCTTCTAAGGGCTTCGCTGGCCCGTCGGCTTGGTATGCCGTATACCACGGCAACAATCGATGCGTTGGAAACATAGCCTCGTCTGGTCCAACAAATCCATAGCTGACGAGGTTCTCGCCGGGTTGTTGCATTTCCTCTAGCGCGGCGGCAACGACTCGGCGGGGGAATCCTTCTGAAGATAGCCGGTTATAGAGATCATTGAGCGCGACATGCTCATCGGTGAAAAAATCGAGAAGTAAACGAGCAATTGCCCGCTTCACGTTATCCATGGGTGCTACCTTTCGTGACGATCTCGCCGGCCCCACCGCGAAAGGTAGAAAGCGGTTGGGGCCGGGCAAGATCCACCCCCCGGGCGCTACCCGGGATCGTGTTTTCTGGATCGCTAATTTGGTCAGCGGGCCACGGAATCATGTTCATAGGGCGTCACTTGGCTCGCTTAAAGCCGCTGCAACTTCATACGTCAGCCGATCGATGGCCATTCTCTGCGCCCCGATCGTACCCCGCTGGTCAGCCAGCGTGAATTCGTAAATTTCCACATTAGCGCGTAGCCGCATCAGATCAGCGACGAGCGACCTATTCTCCTCCCGCAATTCCTCGATCATCGATCGCTGATGGTCTATTACATGTCGTTGGTCGTTTCTCGTTTTCATTTTTCGGGGTGCTTTCTATTTTGACTGTCGGTCAAATCCAAAGGTCATTTCGCCGGGCGTTTCGGGGGCGGCGCCACCCGGGCGCCACCGCCCCGTAAACCCCGTAGTTACACGTCGCCAGTTAGTCCCGTCCGAAAACGCAACCACAGCAATGGTTGATAGACGGTGGGTCCGGTATCTGTTTTCGCGCTCATCAATGAATCGTCAATCGCGATAACAAGTTCTTTATTCACGTCTCGCCCCCTTACGCTGCAAATACTTCGCGGATAATCGCAACCACTGCCGCTGCGTAATCACGCCGAACAGCACCAGGCCGTCCAACAGGCCGGCCCGGAACCGCTTGTCGCCGCGATTGCCAAACACGCTCGCAATTATTTTCTCAACCTGGACCGGCGGCGGGCGGTCAACGTCGTTGTCATCGCCTGGCATAAGTTGGCCCCTTCTCCATATCCATTAAGCAGCGCTGGTAGAAAAGCGTGCGGTGCTTGGTCTGGCGGTAGTAAATCAGGGCACTCCAAACCGGCATGGCATTGACCATGTGTACCAGGATCGCATCGCGTTCACCTTTCTCCAGCCGGCCGTTGAATAAAAACCACCGAGTGCGTACGTCGTCCCGGGCAACTTCGCCCTGGGCATCAGCAACCAGATTTCCAAGATCGGTTTTCACGCGTTTAAGCTCCGTAAATAAGACCAGGCGGTCGGCAATCGCGGGTGCTTCGCGGCATTGTCCACCAGCGCGTTGTCGATGCGCACTAAGGCGGGCGACAGACAGAGTCCGTGACTATGTTTGGCAAGACAGTGGACATCTATGGCGTGGCCACGAATCTCCATAAGATGTGCGCGATGCCGACGGGGCGGTTGAGCGGCCCCAGTGGTCCGCCGGCGCGCGGTCCACAATGCACCGCACCCGCCGCCGGAATACTCTAAACCCAGATCGGCGCCGAATCGCGCATACCAACGGGCCGCCGCCGTAAACACACTGGAACATGCATTAAGCTCAAGCGACCAGGTGATTCGGTAGTATTTCTCTTGGCCAAAGTATATCTCCGACCAGGGCGCGCCCGTAATCGACCAGGTGCCGTTGGCTGATCCATTACTGACTGCGCTGTTTATTGCGTCCAGGTTGGACTCGAACCATTCGGACGTGTATGTTTTTTCGATGGATAGCGCCGGCGGGTTTAAGTGGGCAGTCAAATCCGGCGCCGCGCTAAACGGCACAAAACTGCCGCTGATCCGCGTGATCCAGGTGGGGTCGCTGGCTGGTCCGTGCCTTCTCCGCCGCCGAACGAAGTGTCTCAAATCGCCGGTCGCTGAATAGGTCGCGGTCATCACCCAGACTCTAAGTGAGCCGTCGGCGTTTAAGTCACCCGCCATCGAGGATACCCACGCGTTGTTTGATGTGATCACCGGCGGTCCCCACCAGCTAGCGCTAACATCCGATCGCCCAGGCGTTGGGCGTCAATCCGCTGATAATACTGACGAGTGGTAGCAACGGAGCGGTGGCGAAGTATGGCCGCTAGCTCGGCCTCACTAAGACCGCGCTCCGCCCAGCGCATCGCGAACGAGTGCCGCAGGTCATGTGCACTCGCCGTGCGGCGGGGATCGACTAACACGCCGGCCCGTCGTCCGCAGTCGCTGATCAGTTTCCCGACCCGCATCAATTTGCCTAATCGTCGATCGTGAAAAACTGATCCGACGCGGGCCGCTGGCGGCACGGCACGGAGTAGCGTGGCGAATTCCGGCGCGCAGGGGATCACCTCCCGCACCCGCCGCTTTTGGCTCGCCGGCGCCACCAGCGTGGGCCGGCGGGCATGGTGGCACAGATCCAGGATTCGCCAGTCACCCACGGGCCGGCGGTCCCAGGATAGGGCCAGCAACTCACTTAATCTCAGGCCAGAGGTCCACAGGCCCAACAGAATCCGCCGTACGCCGGCGGACGATGCCATTGCCATCCGCTCAAATTCTTCGGTCAAAAGCGCGCGCGTGCGGCAAGCCGCCGCATCTTGGGAAACGTAGACCCTGATTTGTGCGTGATACCCTAGGGCGGCGGACCACAGGAATACTGCCCGCAGGCGTTTTGAATATGAATTCACGGTCGCCGGCGCCAGGCTATTCCGTAGTTCGGCCTGGCGTTGTGCGACCCACGCCGAAGTGATAACCGCCGGGGTCGGCTCAAAGGCGGCCTGCGCGCTGCGGGCGTGCCGTATGGTAGATTTCGCCAGATCATGCTGTGCCAGGTATGTCTTCCAGCATTGCGGCCAGGCCAAGTGCCGGACTGGTTGCCTATCTTCCAGCTCGATCCGCTTGCGTTGGGCCGCGCGGCGGTTGCTGCCGGCGGCCAGCTGCCGAACGTGGCCGCCGGCGGTGGTCCACCGTAAGACATAATGCTGGCGGCGGGTGATCCATAACAGCTTTACTGTTCCCGTGGCGGCGGGCGGGCATTTAGAATGCGACATAGCGACTACCTTTTGATTTCAGCAAAAGGGGTTGCGTGGGCGGGCCCTGACTAATCCACAGGGCCCGTCTAATTCAAAACCTACATATTCCGTCAGCGCATTGCAAGAACGAAAATAGGGAGGGCGGAAGCCGTGGCTGTCACTAATCCAACAATCTTCGACAGTGAACAACGGACGATAGAAATGGATTATTTTGAGGAGCTACAGATTGTAGCTGCCGGCGGGGCCACCCTAGGCGTGCAGTTAGCTAGCGCGGCTCCCTTCGCCGATTGGGTGCAGTTGTTCGGCAGCGCCGGACCAATGGCCGCCCTGGTCGCCTTTTTTGTGTGGCAAACTTGGCAGCGTGAAAGGCATTGGCGCGACGAGCGTAAAGCGTACCAAGACCAGATCGTCAGGCTCGAAGACAAATTAATAGGAATTCGGGACCAGCGCTAGGACACTTGCAGACTAATGTCGTGTACACACCGTTGCCAATCCGGCGAATAAAGCAAACCGCCATCGGCCGCGTGCACCCCGAATTTTTCGGTTGTACTAAAAACAGGTGTCGCCCGGGTCTCCTTGGCGATCAGCCGGCCATTGAGGTGGTAACACCAGCGGCTATGCCCGCCGCCCAGGTCGTATAGCGCCATAGTTATTCGGTACGTCGTCTCTGTGGCTATTTGTACGGTATTGCTATTGGTGACCGGCCCGTCACCTGCGCGCATCCAAATCAAACTGTACGGTATTCCGAACGGTACAGTTGGCGTGGTGTAGGTCGCGGCGATTTCGTTGTCGCCCCAAAAAGAAGCGTCGAATCTACCAAGGACTATTCCCCAGACGCTGCTCTCAATCGTCGTCTGACTCACGTGGGCCTCAAGAATTATTTCGGACCACGTCGAAAGATCCGCCGTCCGCCGAAAATAGTTATCTGTCGTCGATACTTTGACGCCGCTGCTCAATTCACGGAACTGCAATTCGCCGGAATCCGTGCGGGCCTCTCTTTTGGAACCCGTGTCAAACGACCAGCCGGCGTCCAGCGCGCTGCTGAAATCATTGAAGTAGGTCGAGCCGTCGGGCGCGCTGTAAAAACATTCACAACAACTACAGCCGCCGGCGTTGTGTTTCTTCGGCATCGAAACTAGCAATCTTCCCAAATGGCCCAATAGCTGCCGGTTAATAAATCCTGGGAAACCATAACGTAACTGTTCGCCGCAACAGCGCCCTCCGAGAGGTTGCGGCACGTTCGGGTGACGGGCGTGGCGTTGCTGTCGAGTTTTTCCGACAGATCGCCTGCGGTGTTCAGAACGTAGAGTGTGACGGGTCCGGTGCCAGGCGTATCGCTACTCCGCGCGGTCACGCCGGCGGGCCCTGTTTTGCCTATGTACATCTTCGACGATGCGACGCTGCCGCTCGGCCGATATGGGGCATCGACCAATACGCGCCTGACAACCGATTCGATTATTCGCCGCGCGCCAGCGCTGTAGATTTCAGCGGTCATGATTAGGCCACGGTTTGACCAGACGCGTAAAGACGTAAATCAATCTGGTTGCTGGCAGCGCCGACGCCTATGATCGTGCCGTTCCAGCCGGCGGCCTGGTCGCCGGCAAGCGTGATGGCGCCGGGCGTGTCGCTTAGAACATATGTCTTGCCTTCGGCCGCTGACCCGCCAACGTCATATAGACCATTTTCGGCTACTAATCCGTAATCAGCATCAGCCCCATTGGTAAGTGCAATCACGATACCGTCAGCGCCGGCCGTGGTAGTCGTGTTATTGGCGTCGGCCAGTTTGTACTTACTGTCGGCGTTGTCCAGGTAAAGCACTTGGCCGGCTGTGATCGTGGCACCAAACTGCACCCGCTTAATTTTGGTGGCTGATCCGGAATGCACGTTAGCGGCTGTGATCGTAATGTCATTGGCGGCCATATAAATAACCTATAAAGTCTCAGGCAGGGAAAACTTGGCGTTGAAATCGACCGGCGGGTAAACCTCGAACGGATCACCGGCCGAGTCAGTGCCGGCGCCGTCAAAATAAATCACCACGGGGTCACTACTGCGGGCCCGTTGTGTGCCGTCCGCCTCCAGTGCGCCACGGCCGTCGCCGGAATACTGCAGACCCAGATCGTCGGCGAATCGCGTATAGGTGCCGGTCAGGCCGCCCACCCAATGCGCTGGCCCTACGTTGGCTGGTTTTAGGTGCCAGGTGTCCGTATTAAGCTCAATCGACCAGGTGATTCTGTAGTATTTCTCCTGCCCGAAGAAGAGCTGCGACCAGGGCGCGCCGGTAATCTTCCAAGTGTCTGCCGAATGGTACATCCAGATCAAATCGTTAACCGCGCTGTTGCTGACTGCGATGTTTATTGAGTCCAGGTTGGCCTCGAACCATTCGGCCGTGTATGTTTTCTCGATCGACAATGTTGGCCGGTTCTTGTCCTTTGTCAGACCTTCAAACAAATCCTTTGCGGCGTTGACGACAGGATCGCCGTGGCGGTCGCGGCTGACCGCCTCCTGAAACGGAACAAAACTGCCGCTGATTCGCGTGATAGTGGTGGGGTCGTTGGTGCCTTCTCCACCGCCAAACAAAGTCTGATCCGGGCGCAATACGCCGGCCGACGAATAGGTTACGGTCATCACCCAAACCTTAAGTGAGCCGTCTTCGCTCAGGTAGTCGCAACTCGCGGCCGATCGATAGGCGCCTGGATCGGCTTCCAGACCGCCGCCGAATTCATAGCTAGATCCGTATGCTGGCGACAGAATGTCGGTCAGGATCGTTAGCGGCCCATCGCTGCGATTATCGGTGCGGACTGTGTAATCGACGTTCCACTGGCGGTTGCCGTCGCGATCGAACCCGCCCCGCGCGCTGCGCTCTGATACTTTAATCACACTCATGGTTGCGGCACCCCGGCGGATAGGCCCACTTCCGTGATCCCCAGCACGTTGCTTACGGGCGTGGCGGATCGGGTGTTTTTTTCGATTCTCGTCAGAATGCTGATTTCCTTGCCACGGCCGGCTTTTAGTTTCTCTTCAAATGAAATAGCGGCAGTACTCCCGCGCAGAAGTGCCGTGTTAGCCGCCGTCGGCTGAACTAGTTGCCGCCGGCGCTCGCGCTCGGCCTTCTCAAACTCGACCTCGAATGGATCACGGCCGGCGGGGTCGTCTTGTTCGATCATACGCGAGACCTCCTGTTCAAATGGATCGGGGCCCGGTGCAGCGCGTAGCGTATCGGTCAGCTTAATGAATTCCTTAAGGCCGTCCGACATGTCATCCACAGACTCGGTTACCCGATCGGCGGCGGTGGTCGCTGTCTCGCCAAATTCTCCCCACAATCCCACGGCCCCCCTAAGCGCATCGCCGGCCTGTTTGCCAATGACCGTATCCAACACCTGGCGGCTGCCGAATTTGCCCATAATGTTCGCGAAGACAGACAGGTCTACGCCGGCAGCATCGACCGCGCCGGCTAAGGCGTTGGTTTCCTCGACCGCGCCGGCGAGAAACGATTCTTGCAACCCTTGTCCACGCTTGCCAAAGTTGCTCAGGGTATCGTTGAAGTCTTGAAGCCGGGCAATGTCGCCTTCATCCATCGCCAGGCCTAATCGCTCGACCTCTTCTCTGAATGGTGTTATTCCGGAATCTCTCAGCGCATCGAACACGCGCACCAGGTCGCGGCCTTCGGCCTCGAAAATTTTCGCGGTTGCCGACACTTGGGCTTCGCGGGTGCCTAGATCACCTATCGCCCGGGCAATTTCCACCATCCGTTCCTCGACCGGCAGGCCCAGGAACTTATCCATGTCGATCGACAACATCTCAAAGCCGACCCGCGCTTCCCCCGTGTTGTTTACCGTATCTCCAGTCACGCGCGCCAGGCGCTTCAGCATGTTCTGAAGTTTGTCGGCGCCGATCCCCGCCCGGTCGCTGGCGATTTCGAGCGCCCGTAGCTCGTTTACCTCAATTCCGACCGTGGCGGCCAGCTTGAATTCCTTATCCAGATCGCGCAGCGTATCGGACAAGCCCCGCGCGAAGCGGGCCGTCAGTTTCGCAGCGCCGGCGGCGGCGGCCAGGCCGGCGGTCCACTTGGTCATAGAACTTAGATTGATCCCGAAGGCCTGGCCCAGCGCATTAAGTCCGCCTGTTTGCCGGTCGACAGCGGTCGCCATCGGAACGAAGGCGTCACGCGTCTTCTTGAGGGCCGCCTGATACTGTGGGAGAGTTATCAACCGCTTCTGGTAGAGCTGTTCGAGGCCACGTTCGGCGGCGGCCAGCTGGTCGGCCGGCTTCTGGGTGTCCAGCATCACCCGCTTCGCCAAAGCCAGTTCGCGGCGGGTGCCTTTGACGCCCGTCGTGAAGTCGCCAGTATCACTGACGATCTTATAAACCAGCTTATCGATCACGGTAGTCACAACAGGGCCCCCAGGTCGAGATCGATTTCGCCCGGTACGATCGGGGCCGGCTGTTCCCAGGCGAATTTGCCGATGTAATCATCCGGGTTGCGGTATTCTGCGGCGGGGATCTCGACCCCGGCGGCGGCCAGCGTGCGCAGGCCTAGGTTGTAAATCTCAGCGGCTAGCGTGGCATGCCTTTGCAGCTCTGATCCCAGATTGTCGATCATTGCAGTCGCCACTAGTATCCTCAGCTCAGCCGGCGGCATGCCTTCTAATTCAGCTGCCGTCTTTCCCATCGCGATAGACAGCCGGGCCTTAACTAGTTCTAGGGGCCGCTCTCGGAGTTTTTTACCGTTTCCTCGATTGCCGCCATGTCGGGATCAGTATCCCACCCGCTAAGCTTGCGGCAGGCACCCCTGATCTGCTCCATTGCCTCGTTGTCAAAACCATCAAAACATCCGCCGATGGCCTCTTGGTCGGAGAATAGCCGCTGGTTGTCGCTGTCCACTAGCATTTTTGCGGCCAGCAGGTCGCCCGTCCGGGAGCCGCGATCGGCGCGCTGTTCGTACGGGCCGTCCAGCAGGTAGACACGGACTTGCCGAACGTCTTCAACAAGTGGCGTTTGCAGTCGTGCGCGGCCGGCCTTAGTCGACACTAGGTGGAACCGCCGTGGTGCCGGGCTTAGCATCCTTTCGCGGCTGAGTAATCCGTTGGTCTCTTGCATCCGTCACCTGGTCGATCATTTGTTCTCGTTTAGTGTCGTTGAAAATCTCGAATTCCGCGGTGCCGTTGAATCCAGTGCCAGCCGCGTGGCCAATGTAGCCGATCTGGCATTTACGATACCCCAGATCGGCCACGACGATCCACTGTGGGTGCTCCACCTCCAGTGGGCCGGCTTCCGTGCGCGTGACCCCAATATGGGGCCGTAGTTCGATTGTCACTTTCTCGACCATGGCATCTCTCTTGGGCCTCGATGGCATGTTAGGTCGCGATAGTTAATGCCGGCGGGGTGGTGCCGTCCCACTTCACGCGCACTTCTGCAATGCGCGCCTCGCTTGTGTTGAAGTTGAAGCCGCCCCGGCTCTTGACGTAGCCGGTGCCGGCCACGATCCGCGCCGTGGTCTCGCCGGTCTCTAACTTGGCGGTGATCGTGACTGTCTCGGCCGATTCGAGGGCCGGCAGTTGTTCGCTATTGACCACATGAATTCTAAGTGTGACTTCACCGTAGTCGATCAGATCCTCCGGAAGAAACAACTTACAGCTGCTCGACAGATCGGATATTTCTACGTCGCCGCGCGTTTCGCTGTGCATCGTAATACCGACAAGCTTTGGGGCCAGGGCGCTGTTGGTGCTGCCGGAGAATGCCACGGTCGCACCGTGGCCCGTTTTGGGTGTCGTTGTGGCCGCCATTTATCGATCCTTTCTAGTTTGCGGGTATACACGGCCAGGCCGGTGGTTGGCCGTAGGCTAAGCGGTGCCTTCTCCAGCAGCAATGTGGCTCTCACCCTCTGTGCCGGCCGGTTGCGTGACTGGGAGATCCTTGGCGTTGTATAAGATCGCGATCGCGCTTTCAGCGCAGGCGTTGCTTGCGTCCTTATCCATAACCAGGCGTACGAATTGTTCGCCGGCATCATGCACGGTAATGTATTTTATCTCATCGTCATCGTCAGCTGCGATGGTGACCGCTGTACCCGCCATATCGGCAGCGCCGGCCATCCCAGTAACCGTGTCTCTCTGCACCTTCACACTTGTTACGGCACCGGCGGCGATCGTGGCCAGCTTGACCACGAATGTAACGGTATCAAATCCGGTCATGTCTACTTCAGTGCCGTTACGATCGGCCGTGCCGCTCGCATAGTCGAGCGCGGTCATAATCTTGGCGTCTTCATGCAACAAGAAACTCATTGACGTTCCTCCCTTTCACTGGTCGTAGAATAGTTGATAGGTGCCGCGCGTCCAACGACGATGCGGCCCGCCGCTCTTGTCCTTTGTGAGATCAATTCCGGTTAATCGAAAGTCGTCGTGTGTGACAGCCACGTTCGCCGTAGCGCCCATGTCGCCCCGAAAACCTTGCATGGGGGCCGTGCGGATTGTCTCGGCCAGCGAATCGGCCGCTGCGCGGCTCCCGGCATAGGCGTAAATATGAAAGATGCTCTCGGCCAGGCCGGCCGCACCGGTCAGGATCTCCATTGATTGGCCGCCCACTTCTTGCAGTACGATGAAAGGTAAGGCCGCGCGGTCGCGGGGTACATCGTTAAAGATCCGCGCGGCCGCACCGGCGCCCACTAGCGTGGTGACCGCGCCGATGGAGGCCAGGTACGTTTCGAGATCGACGCATATATCAGCCACTGCGGATGGCCCTTAGATCGGCGTGCATGACTTGTTTTTGCTGTTCGAGCGTGCTGGCCGCCGCGCCGTACAAGAAGGCACTCTTCTTGAGGATAGTGCCGGTCGGCTCGCCGTGGCTATGGTGCCGAACGTCTATTAGGCCGCCGCTGTAGGCGCCTTCGACCAACAGGCCGTGTTGGCCGCCCTGGCGCTTGGGGCCCACTAGGCCATAGATTGTGCGCCCTTGTTTAACGACAGTCGTCAATGTATCGCGAAGCGCGATCAAATCAGGATCGTCGCCCGGATAACCTGGTTGGGGAACCAGTACTCTGGCCCGTTTCTCCACGAGCCGTCCGACCTTCTTCGTGGCCTTGCGGATCGCGGCTTGTTGCCGGCGGATCAAATCCAATTCCGGCGTGGCCTGATTGTTAATCGCGCTGACCGCTATTCGGCTCATGATGCCAACTCCGTACAGTAAACTTCCGTTATCGCCGGTCGGCCGTCATCGTAGGGCAGGTGCCGCACCCATTCCACATTCATTGAGATCCCCACCCATTCCGCCGGGCCGCAATCAATTGTTAGGCGATCAGTGGGCGCCACAACTCGCGTCCGCATCTCCACCACAAAGTTGACCGTGGTTTCCAGTTGCCGGCCCCGATACGTTTCTTGGCCTGAGGTGGCTACGATCTTACACGGTATCCAAGTGACGCTATCGCCGTAGGTCGGCTCATCGTCGCCGGCCGGGCCTTGCTCCGTCTGTAGAGTAACTCGATGTAAAAACCGGCCGCTCATGCAAAGTGCCGCGCGAATTCGTCGGCCGCCGAATACCGCTCGGCGATCGATTCGACCGCAAGTGGAACCGTATTTAAGGCCTGGGCGGTGGTTGCGGATCGATGTTCATAAAAGTGTGCCGACAGCATCAGAACCGCTTGTTTCAAGAGCACGGGCGGCGTGGTGTAACCCGTGGCGTATTGAATCACGATCCCGTCTGCAATGAGACGATACGCCGGCCAGGCCTGGCCATAGGCCAGCGTGATTCGGCCAGGCTCCCGGGCAATTCCTACGTCGTAAAGGCTGCCGGCGGCGGTCGTCACAGCCCCATCGGGGTCAACGTACACGATTGAAGTGACGCTTAGAAGCGGTACGCGCGGTAGCAGAAAGCCGCTATTGGCGGTCGGGAATCGAGAGACCTTCAGCGTGCATGATTGCGTATATAGCGACCTATTCGTCCTGGCCACCAGCCAATCCTCAGCGGCCAGTATGAACCGCTGCAGCTCGGCCGTCTCGGCCGCCGGCAATGATACGCCGGCGGGTATCCCCACCTGCAGTTTGAGGTCGTCCTCGTCTGCAATGCGTGTAGCCGCAGCGCCGGCGCTGAAGCTATAGCCGTCATATCGATCGAAACTTGACATAATAAATGCCCGCCGCCGGAACAACTTGCCCAGCCGAACCGGCGGCGAGCGGACCCCGGCAGTTGTTAGTGCTGCAGCACGGCGAAAGCGCTGTCTTGGATTGAGTTGGCATCAGTCCGCTGAAACGCGATAAAACCGGTTTGGTCTAGATCGCGATAGCGTTCTTCCAGGCGGTGCAGTCTCATGGATCCCATATCGCGTACCACGTATTTATTGAAGTCGCCGAATAGTAGTGATTCGTGACCACTCGCGATGGTGCCACTATCCATGTGGTTGTTGATGGACAGCGGGTAGTTGTACAAGCGGTCGGGTACGCCGGCTTGTAGACCATTGACCCATAGGTAGTCGTCGGAGTTTTTTAACTTCCTTAAAGAAGCTACTCTGTCGTCATGGCACATGAATCCGACCGCCTTTCCAGTTTGCCGGTAGGCCACGTCGATCGAGTGCGCCAGGTCGATAACTTCATCCGCGCCGATCGCGGTTGCGCTGGCCGCCGTCACGGTCGTGCCGCCCGAAAGCGCTTTGGTGATCAGTCCGTAAGGCTGAACACTGCCGCTGCCTGTCGTCATGTGGGCGCCTTGCGCCCGGCCGATCCGTTCGCCTAGCATGTCGCCGATGAGCGTGGCCAGTTGGAAGGCGGAATCCTCAAGAAGCTCTTGTGGTACTAATACCGGCTTTGAAGAATACTTAAAGCCCCGCAGGATCACGGCCCCAAAGGTCGGCTCAGTACTCGACCCGATCGAGGTATTTTCAGAGATTATTTCGCCGGAATTACTGGTGTCGTCGACCGTGGGATATGGGTAGTCGCCAACGCCGTCGGTGCGGATAACCATTGCCTGACCGCGTGGCCCGCCGAAGGCCAACAGCGTGTTTTCCAGCGAACCCGAAAACCCCTCGGGTATGGTGTACTGGCCCGCCGCGCCCGTGATCGCCGACAGGGCCCGCTGTTCAGGCTTCCCGCCGTGGGTGACCCATAATGCACGGGCCCGCATCTGTGCGCCGCTACACCAGGCCGGCGGGCTGACGTGGTAGGCCAGTCGGGAGAGTGGGACCTCTAATGTCTTGCGGTTCAGGTCTACGCCAAGAATGCGGCAGGCATCGCGGTGTTCTTGCCGCAGGTCAAGGTCATTCGCCCTTAATAGGAAGGCCTGCATCACCAGGGCGGCCCGTTCCTCTGCAGCGCCGGCTTGGGCTTCCGGCTCAGCTCGCTGGCGCTCTTGATGATCCAGGCCCACCTTACGGTCTGAGCGTTCAATCTTGTCCTGGGCCTCGATGGCCTTCAATCGGCCGGCCACCTGCCGCGATTGTTCTTCGGCCTCGATGGCCGCTTCCAGCTCTGTCATTGTGACATCGTAGTCACTATTGAGTAGCACCCAATTATCGCGCTGCTCTTGATCCCACTCATCTTGCCGTCCGGCCATCTCGCGAATCTTGGCGGCCTGGTCGTTCCTTTTTTCTTGCAGGGTATCGGTAGCAGCGCTCATTTCGTGATCCTTTCACGCAATTGGTGTTCCTGCAGCTCCAGCAGACGCAGGCGAATTTGTATGTGCTGTTCATGCAGCGCGAGTGCGCGCGCTTCGGCGGTGGTCCCTTTGTACGCCGGCTCAGCAACGGGGCCCACGTCTAATAGCCGCACCGAATCCAGACTACGAACCACCCGGGCACCGTCGGTGCTCATCGATGTTTTGAGCGGCAAAAACGAAAAGCTGCTGCCCCGTAGGTCGCCCCGCTTAATTTTCGGTACGATCCGTTGGTGGTCTATGTCATCGGCGTCGATCTCGATCGTGTAGCGCAGTCCGATGTCGTCGACCTCCAGTGAGACAGTGCCGTTGCTTGTGCGACCTAGTAGCGCGTGCCGGTCGTGGTTGTAATACGCCGGAACATCATCCGGAAGATCTTCGAAGGCGGCCCGGCTGACGCGCTCGACCAGGTTATTGGCGAGTGGGTATTCCGTTGTCTGGCGCCCATCAAAGAATACTGCGGCATAGCCGCTTATTTGGCTGAGCCGGCCGCCGCTGCGCAGGCTGAAGAAGAGCGCGCGGTCAGTGTGGTGGCGCTGCTCTTCCATGCTAACCTAGCTCTGGTTCAGTGGAGGTATTTGGATTGCGAAATACTTCTCCGCCGGGGTAGGGCGGGCCCATCTTCAGCCGCTTGCGTGACTCATTGGGGTTGCTTATCAGTTTCTCGATGGCCAGACCTTCGGTCTGCACTTGTTCGGCGCGGCTCATCCGCAACAATTGTGATGTGTCGTAACGGAAGGCGAGTTCATCTTGCTCATTTTGCTCCAGCAACTTGATGTCGCATTGCAGCTCAATCTGACGCAGAAACCGCGCAAGCGTGTTTTCGAGATAATCACGATTATCTTCGCTCTTGCTGTTGTAACTACGGCCATCGGAAAGGTTTAGCTTACTGGCCGGCAAATTGAGCAAACGGGCCACGTCCCGCGCGCTGCGCTCTTGAGTCTCGACTAGCTGCGATTCCTCCGGGCTACGTTGTGACTCCCGGAATTCCGCGCCGTCGCGGAGTGGAACAACCTTAAATGCCTCGTTTCCGTAGGCCTGCACAAAGTCCTCAGCAACCGTATCCTTAGCCGGCTTGGGCATGCCGGCCGGTAGCATCAGAATCCCGCCCACACGGCCACCATGTTTGAAGAACGTCGAGGAAAACCGCTGCGAGCCGAGTGCCACGCCCAACACCTGGCGCGCTGCGCGGTAGGTGGGTCGTACATCGAGATCGCCGTGGCCCATCCACTCTAAGTAGAGACAATCCCTGGCGGGCACTACGTTGGGGACCGTGCGCCGCTCGATCATCACCACGTTGCCGGCCGGGTCGACGCCTGGTTCTAAGATGGCGCTGTTCATTTTCAGAAGCCGTACAGGCTGGCCAAGCAGGTTGCGGATGATCTCAACCGCTGCTCGACCATGCTGCAGCAGGTCCAGCATTACGCGCGACCAGAATTGGTCGGCCGCAAAAAACTCATTGGGCTGAAAGCCGACCAGACTGGCGCGGCTATCTTCGGCGCGGCGAAGCGGTTCATCATCCTCCTGCCTGACGAGCTGCAGCGGCAGTCGGCCCACGTCGCCGCTTATTATCGATAGCCCTTGCCACCAGGCGGCGCATTCGACCGCCGTTTCTGTGGTGATCGTCTCGCCAGAAATAGACTCAAAGGCCGTGCCGAAGATGTCTTGCCAGGCCTTGGCATCCAGAGGGATGTTAGGATTCTCGACCGATCGTTGGCGGCGCCTCAGCCAGGTAGGCAAACGCAATGGCATTACAGGAATTCCAGGCGGTTTGATTCATAATACCACCCCGGGGCAATGGCGTTGTGCTGTAGTGCCAGCCGCATCGCCATCAGGGCACTAACGATACCGTCAATCTTTTGGTTTGTGCCGCGCCGATCAGGCTGCCGAAGGCCAGATGGCTGTATCTTAACCTGTAGGTTCTTGGCCTGCCAAGCAAGTAGCGGCTCGCCGCCGTGATAAATCGCAGCGGCGATCACCAATTGTCGTAGGCGGATGATGGCTTCGTTGTAGTTTCTGCCGGACTGGATTATTGGTTCAAGCGCAATGCCGGCCTCGTTTTCCAGCATCGCTGCTGTTTCTGTCGCCCAAGATGGGTCGTATCCCCATTTATCGATCCAGTTTGTTTCGGCTAGCTCGGCGATCTTGGCGCGCACAGATGCGAAGTCTACTTGATTACCGTCGCATATCGTCAGCTGCGGCGAATCCACCAGACGCTTGAATTCATCCGAACACAGGGCATCGGATCTTTCTTCAGTGGTCCAGGCCCACGCGCGAAGCGCATAGCCGGCCCCGCTGGGCTGCAGTAACGCGACAGCCGCGAAGTCGTCTGTGCGGCCCAAGTCAAACGCGCCATAACCAACGCCTTCAGGTTGGGGATCTTGCCAGTGGTCGGACAGTTCCCACTCGCCCGGCTGGAACAGGTGCTCAGTCGAGCGGACTAACTGGTTGCAATGATAGCGCCGATACTGGTTTTCGAGTAGCTTGTCTGTTTTGGCCTGCGTGGCCATACGGTCCAGGTACTCGATCTGAACCGGGCTGTCAGGTTCAGCCAACATCGGATTAGACTTGGTCAGGTTGGCCAAGTCGAAAATATCGTCGTCGCGGTCAACTTCAGCTACGAAAGCAAAAAAAGCGGGGTCGTCAACCAGCCCCTCTAAAACCTTGCGCGCGTGTTCGTATTGCGCAAGGTAGATTTCACTCAGGTCGTCGCCGTGTGTGGTGATCGATAGCGCCAGCGGTTGTCGCCGTTTCCCCATACCGGTTAAAAGCTTGTCGTAGGAATCGCGGTAGTGCGCGCGCCAGGCGTGCACTTCATCCAGAATCAACAGGTGGGGGATCAGGCCATCCTGGTTGCGATCAGACGAGAGCGGGTTAAGTGTGCACCCATCCCCGCCCCGGATCTCACTGCGTAGAGTTTTAAGGCAAGCTGATAGTGGTCCTGACTCCACAAACCTGCGGCACTCATCAAAGACCAGGCGTGCCTGTTCGCGTTTAGTCGCGGCTGTGTATCCCGTGGCGCGCGGCTCGTCGTCGAAGAATGTCAGGTACAGCGCCAAACCAGCAGCAAACGGGGACTTGCCGTTTCCCCGACCCAGGTCAATCAGCGCTTCGCGCACTTTGCGGCGGCCGTCGGGCAGTCGCCACCCGACCAGATTAGCCACGATGAAGGCCTGGAACGGGCGCAATGCGAATGCCTGGCCGGCATATTTGCCCGTTGTGTGCCGCAGGAAGTCGGAGAAGAACGAGACCAGGCGGTCGGCCTGGCCCCAATCCATATCAAAGCGGTCTAGATCGGCATGCCACCGCTCGATTGCTTGTAATTGTTTAACGCCGGCCAAGACTCGACCGGATGCCACGCCTTTGAGATATCGATTTACCAGTGCGTGGCAGATGCCGGGGTCTACGACCACCTCAGGCAGCGGCGATTCGTAATGCGTTACCACAGTCTACCACTATCCTCCAGAAGTGCCTCAGCTCCTTATCCTACCCCGTCTACTTTATGCCTGCGGTGGTGGGCAATGGTCACTAGTAGCCTGGGCCGCGGCGAAAAATGCCCGCCCCCCATGCCGATCGGCGTGGCAGGATTCGCACAGCGGCAGCAGATTATCAAACTCCAGCCGCTTTGATCTGTCCAGATCGATCGGCACAATATGATGCAGCTCGGCCGCTGCCTGCGCTCGGCCTTTCGTCAGGCAGTCTTGGCACATCCAATGGAAGTGACTCATCACTTCTTGTCGGACTCGACGCCAATCTGATCCGTACCCACGTTCGTTAGTGGTGCCGACGGGCCGGCGGCAGGGGGCCGCATTGTCACCGCGCCGGCCAAGCTGATGGGATCGAGGCCTGGCCCAGGGCATTAGTATATGACCGTAGTCAGAGCTGGGCCGCTGCTGCCCGATAAGGTTGCGCGCACCTGGCAAGGCGGCAGCTCGAACGTACCGCCGCCGTTCGCCGTGACGGTGCTGGCGCTGCTGATGGCTGTCGTGCCATCGAACGTGTACTCTAGATCCATCGAGCCGCTGCCGAACGTGCCATAGACCAACATCCACCCACGGCCGCCCCCGTGTTCGGTCCACGGGCCTGATGCGTCCACGCTAAAAGTAGTCTTCTGGGCCATGATGGTGGTGCCTACGGAAGTGCTCTTGGTAGTGTCTGCTGCCACGCAATACGTCTGGCGGCAATGTCCCCATTCGTTAATGTATCATCGTCTTCGCCGCACAAGATAGCAGCGCTGGCCGCCGTGACACCCTTCGCGACCAGCAGGCCTTTGGCGCGTGCGCGTTGTTCGTCGGACGGCATTTCGCTGCTGCGGCGGCGGCTTGCTTTCTTTGCCATGTCAGAGTCAGACCTCCTGCGACCATAGTACATCATATGTATTATCGGTATCGATCGCCGCCAGGACATCCTCTTCCAGCTCGGCCAGGATCGTATATTCGTTTGGCGTTGGGGGCAGGTCGGCCGCTGACTGGCCAGTGATATCTTGCCATGTGGTGATCGCGTATTCGTCGTCCAGTAGCGGATGGTTTGTAGGGCGTGGCGAATTATCGTCATTCGCTGCGACCCAAGGCGTGACAATCGCTGCGCGAAAAATCATGATCACATCCAGCTAGGCGTTGTTGGTTTACGTGGCCAGATAGCGAAATTATTTACAGCCGGCACACTGCTGCCTAGTCGTATGCCGTGACAAGTTGCAGTTTTGTAGGCTGACGCCAAGCCGTAGGTCAGCCTGTTTCCGCCATCGACAAAAAACGTAATGTCATCGTCGTCAGCGACCGCCAACAATGTCATGGCACCCGAGGCGATTCCAGGTGCGCCACTCGCGCGAGTCGTGGCTGTTCCAGACAAGTATTCGCG